>ERZ827452.1923-NODE-1923-length-17368-cov-10.866285_pt1 | contig 17368 bp, 7 predicted proteins | sample MGYA00519866_ERZ827452 | MGnify/ENA primary metagenome ERZ827452 (study PRJEB31778, sample SAMEA3449307) | human gut metagenome | biome: human gut; feature: human-associated habitat; material: faeces | place: United Kingdom | collected 2010/2012 ... | reverse complement strand
AGGAAAGGTGAAGAAGATTGCGTTTAAGTGAGTATGCGTCCACCCAAAGAACCTATATATCCTGCCACTTCGGGGAGGTGGACGCCTTCGGCAATGCCGGGCATCGCGGCACAGATATTCCCGCGCCGGAGGGAACACCCATCTTGGCTGCCCACAGCGGCACAGTGCTGATCAGTGGCTGGAACGACAGCTACGGCAATCAGGTACTACTGGACAATGGTGCCGGGCTTTCCACGCGGTATGCCCACATGACAGCAACAGCCGTCACAGCGGGCGAAACCGTGACGGCTGGGCAGGTTATAGGTTATGTAGGCAGTACCGGTGACAGTACCGGCAACCACCTGCATTTTGAGGTAATGCAGAATGGCGTGCGTGTGAATCCTATGGATATGGTTTCCGTGCGCTGATATAGGCCGGCACCAATTTTTTTACTTGCGATTGTCTTTCCTGCGCAGTACGAAAATTGCCGCCAGCGCGAAGCCGCTGACAATCAGCAGCGCAAACCACAATGCGGGGTTGGCGGTGTCGCCGGTGCTCGGAACCGGGGAAACAGGCTGCACCGTCGGCTGGGGCTGTGCCGTGGGCTGTGGTGTCACAGTAGGCTGCGGAGTTGTCGTTTCAGTCGACTTTGCCTTGACGGTGAACTTCGCCGTAGCCGTACCGCTTTTAGAAACGATCGAAAGCGTATGCTCACCCACGGAAAGTGTAGCAACAAAATCACGGTTCAGCGTGATTATCGTGCTGCCCTCCTTCTTCGTATAGTTCTTTTCGTCCAGCGTAGTGCCATCAAGCTCTACGCGAAGGAAATCGGCAAAGGATGCATCAGAAGTGAAAGACAGCTCCTTTTTCTCGCCCTGCGTGACCGCTGCACCATCCCCGGCTGTGATTTTCGGGGGCAGCTTTGCCGTCACGGTGGCAGCCTTGGTGATTTCCTTGGTTGCCGCAGCATCGGAGAAATACTTGTTGCAGTCGCCGCAGTGCCAATATTCAATGTTGCCATCTTCTGCAGCGGTGGCGGCCTTTGCGTCAATGTGTTTCAGGTCGGCGTGGTTGTTCGGGTCAAGGCTGCCGTAGCTTTCTTTGCAAATCTCACAGACCGCCTTAGCTATGCAGGTCGCTTTGCCACCGGCGTGATTGCTGATTTTTTCACCGCAGTAGTCGCGGAGGTGATTGTTATCTGCATCCTTGTGTTCGGAAATGGTCTTGCCGCAAATATCGCAGATATGATTTTTATCTGCATCTTCATGTTGGCACACATATCCGCATTCGCTGCACACGCCGTCTGTCCATTCGTGATTTTCATTCGGTACGCTTACGGTATTGCAGCAGTTCCATTTTTTCTCGTGGGTAGTGGCGGTCTGTGTCCACTGTTCCTTGCCAGTGTGATTGGCGGGGGCGGTTTCGCCGTAAGACTGGCCGCAATGGGTGCAAACGGCTTTTTCGGTGCAGGTGGCAGTGCCGCCGGAGTGCTCCGCATAGCCGTCTTTCCCCGAATTATCCGTCACATCGCAATTATCGTTGGCACACTCATGCCAGTGATGCGTTGCATCGAACGCCCACTCGGACTTCCAGCTATGGCCGGTGGCGTCGATTGGCTCCGTCTTTGTCGCGCCGCATTCGGTGCAGCTATATGTCCTTTCACCCGCTGTTGTGCAGGTAGGCGCTGTTGTTACCGTACCGCTGTACCAAGTATGAGGGCTTACGTCATCCTTTTCATCACAACGGGAGCATTTCATCCAATGGTTGTCTTTATCATACTGCCGAACGGTGAAATCATGCCCCAGAGCATCGCCATATTCCGCACCGCAAACTGTGCATTTTGCCCTTTGGGTGCAGGTGGCCGGGGTGATGGTGCAGGATTCTGTCTCCGCAACGCCGCAGGCACAGCTGTGGGTGTGGGTCTTGGCCGCAGTGTCGGTCGTGTAGGCGCTCCACACATGGTCGTGGACGGTCAGGTTTTGCCTGGCGAATACCGGCAGGGTCATCCCGGCGGATTCCAGATATTTGCAGGTGGTGTCCCACGGCTGGGCGTCGGCCGGGCGGCCCGCCATCAGCAGGGTCAGCACGCCGCCGTTGGCAAAGTCAAAAGCAGATTTTTCGGTGGTGGCGGTGACGGTGGCTTTGCCATAGCCGTAAACCTGTCCGGCAGTGCCGGTCAGGTAGTAGCAGTTTGTGATGGCAACACTATCATAGCCAGACCAACCCACAATACCGCCCAGCATTGCATTTGCATTGGCAGCTGTGACACTGCCAACGTTATAACAGTTGGAAATTTGTACGGGATATGTGTCATTAAATCCTGCAAATCCTGCAATTCCGCCTGCCCCCTGCGTGGCGGACGAATTGCCTTGTTCATTGATTCTTACAGCACCAGCGTTGTAGCAATCGGATATACTTTTAGTCCAAGCAAACCCTACAATGCCGCCAACATAAATCGGTGGGGTATGACTGTCGTCGGTAAGGCCGATTACGGTGCCGAAGTTGCTGCAATTTGTAATGTTGGAAGACCCTGCAAGCCATCCGACAATACCGCCTGCATCGGTAGCGTTAGATTCGGAAGTGATGCACTTTACAGTGCCATAATTGATACAGTCACTTACTTGGGTGCTAGAATCTGCAATTCCAACAATGCCACCTGTCGAAGACTGAAAAGAGTGACGTCCATTTATAGAAGCGGTGCTCACACAGCCCGTAATGCGGGAGTTCTGCGCGTATGCCACAATACAGCCCGAGTGTTCAGCTTTGTCCGCGTTAAAGTGGCCTGTCACCCTTACGTCCTGGATAGTTGCCCCCGCTATATATCCGAACAATCCGGGGGCCTGTGAATTGCTATTGCAATATAAGCCCTGTATGGTATGACCTGCACCGTCAAAAGTGCCCGCGTAAACGGTAGAATTGCTTACGCCCATAGGCGACCATTCCGTAAGGGCGGCACCGCTGGGGCCGGGGGGTGTAGCCGCCGTCCTCGGCAAAGGTGCCGTCGTTGAGGACAATGTCGTTCGTCAGCACAGCGCACGCGCCACGGTTCTGCATCTGACCGCCCGTACCGTTGACAATATCCCGGAACAGCTTCAACTGGTCGGCGGTGCTGATTTGATAGGGAGAGACTGCGGTGCCAAGGCCGTCCATGTAAACGGGTTCGTTGCCGACAGTGTAGGGCATCATAATGCTGCCATCCACCGTGCCGCCGGTCATGGTAAATTTGCTGTTGCCTCCGGTGAAAACGAACACACTGTCACCGCCATTTACCGCTGTGCAACTTTCGATACTGCCGCCGGACATTTCAAAGCTGCCGCTGCTAACATGTACGCCGCCGCCGGTCACCTCGGGAAATTCCAATTTCACTTTCTCAACTGCGCGGCAGTTCTCGATTTTTGCACTGCCGGACAGGGAGACTTTTCCACCGCTCATCGAGACAAATATACCGCCGCCGTTCAGTGCCGTGCAGTCCGTAATGCTACTGCTACCTTCCATGGTGAAAACAGGCGGATCGCTTTCCGTGGCATTTCCGCGGGCGGATACACCGCCACCGGCGATGCTGTTGCAGCCGGTGACGGACGCGTTTTCGGACATGGTAAGAGTGGCGTTATTAAGATAGACGCCGCCGCCATGCTGTGCTGTGCAGTTTTGAATCACGGCATTTCCCGACAGGGCGACCAACGCGCCGAAGTCCGCACCGATACCGCCGCCGCCACAAGAACCGCCTTCTGTGCTTATGCAATCCGCAATGAGAGCGCTGCCACCCATGGCAAAGGATGCACTATTGGTGAGGCAAACGCCGCCGCCGGCCTTTGCAACGCAGCCACGGATACTGCCGCCGCTCATGGTGAAATCGCCATAAAAGCTCGCGCACACACCGTCGCCGGCCACAGCCGCGCAGCCAACGATGTTGCCGCCCGTCATGATGAGGTGGGCACAGTCGGCTTCGGCAGGCTTCTGCGTCAAATGCGGATCGTAACCACCGTCCACCCAGATGCCTATTTCTTTGCTGCCAGTTATGACACCACCGTTGACGGTTTCTGTGCCGTTTTCCTCGTTCAGCACCCACAGGCCATCGGCGTTAGGCGTGAACTTATGCGCAGTATTGGGGGCGCTGTCGGTCAGCGTCAGATTGCCGATGCCAACACCGATGGAGTCTTTCTTCACTTCAATCACCGGGTCACTATCGCTGCCGGTCATTTGCAGCACCTTGCCGTTTAAGTCCAGCGTCACGGTGCGGGTGACGGTCAGAGAACTGCTGATGCTAATGTCCGTCGTCAGCTTGACGGTGTTGACAGTAGAATCAGCAATCGCCTTAGTCAGCTCATCCGCGGTGCTGACCTCTTTTACCGTTTCGCCCGCGGCGGGCATCTCGCTCTCGCCAATTAACGCCGTCAAGGCTGCCTCCGGCTGGGGGTCGGACACTTCCCCCTCCGGCTGCACTGCCGCAGCGTCTGCGGGCCGGGCACACTTTGCACAGTTCTGCGGCAAAGCGCCCTCCGCGCCGCAGACGGGGCAAGCCGTATTCATGTTTTCCGCCGTGCAGGCTGTTTCACAGCTGCACACGGGCGGGGTTTCCGTGCTTTCCTCCGCAAAAGCCGCTGTTGGCATAAGGCACAGCAGCATACACAGGGCAAGCAGGGTGCTTACGATTTGCTTTTTCATCTTGTCTCCTTCGTTCTTTGCTGTCCGCTGACAGCACCACAATGATTATTTAAATTATGGGGTGAACCGCTCGAATTGTCAAGTGCTTTTTTGGGGAAAATATATCGTAAAGCCGAAGATAAGCGCGCCGCACGACCCCTTCAAAAGAACCAAATCTCATACTTTGGGATGATTTACTTTTCCCCTTCGGATGGTATAATTAGACTATTATAGTATGGCATTTTCCCCGTCCTTCACCCAAAAGGAGTTAAAATTGAGCGGAAATATTCTGATAAAGCCATCTGTGCAGCAAAAATTTGACAGCGTTATGCAAAGTGGTCGCATCCTTTTTTTCAGTGCGCCCTGCGGCTTTGGCAAAACGGCGCTGACCAATGCGCTGCTGCGCGGGCATCGGACGCTGCGGCTGTGTGCCGATGCGCCGGATTTTACGCTCCGCACACTGCCGAAAAACTGGGATGTCCTTTTGATCGACGACTTTCAGCTTTTGCAGGAGCAGGAAACCTCGCAGACGCTCTGTGAACTGATCCGTGCCAACCCGGCACGCCGGTTTGTGTTTCTCTCCCGCGGGGTGCCGCCGTCGTACTTGACGGCCTTCCAGTACACGGGTCTTATGACCACGCTGGAGCCGGACGACCTTCTTTTTGACCGCGAGGACATACGCGGCTTTTTTGCCGCCCGCAAGGCAGCCGTGACGGAAAGCGAAATCAACGGCATCCTGAAAGAATCCATCGGCTACCCGCTGGGCGTCGCTGTTACGGCGCGGTGTATGTCCGGCGGCAAGCCGTTCGCCCCGGAAATCGTAGCGCAGGCTTACCGGGAGGTGTTCAACTACTTCGAGGATGCCATCTATCGCCGGTTCGATCTTCCTATGCGGCATTTTTTGCTGGATCTTGCCCCCTTTGAGCGCTTTGATCTCGAAATGGCGCGAGTGGTCAGCGGCGACCCCCGCGCCGGGAATCTGCTGGACTGGCTGCTGCATAACACAACGATGCTGCGTTGTGACGATGTGCGACACTTCCACTTCTGGCCGCAGTTCCGCGCCTTCCTTCTCTGGGAGATGGAGAAAGAATGCAGCGAGGAAAAGCGCCGCGCCGTTTTCAGCCGCGGGGCGCTTTACTACGAGCTGAAAGAGGATTATGCCCACGCGCTGGAATGCTACACCAAAAGCGGGGATCACGCCAAAATATCCGAGCTGCTGATCCGCAATTCCGAGCAGCACCCCGGCATGGGGCATTACAGCGAGATGGAAAAGTATTACCACGCTCTGCCGGAAAGCGAAATCCTGGCTTCGCCTTCCCTGATGCAGGGAATGAGTATGCTTTGCGCCCTGGCAATGGACTATGAAGGCTCGGAACGATGGTACGGGGCGCTAAAGAACTTTGCCGACTGCCGCAAAAAACAGGACCCTGCCGCCAGGCAGGCTCGCAGCCGCCTTGCATGGCTGGATATTTCCCTGCCGCAGCGCGGTGTGGAGGGGCTGATAAAAACGATCCCGGCCGTGTTCCGGCTGCTGACCGATAAAGAAATAACGCTGCCGTCTTTTTCCGTGACCAGTACCTTGCCCAGCATTATGAACGGCGGCAAGGATTTTTCAGAGTGGAGTAAAAAGGACGATCTTTTGTATCGGACGCTTCGCACCCCGGTAGAGGCCGTGCTGAAAAAAGACGGCGTGGGGCTGGCGGACTGCGCCATTGCCGAAAGCAAATTTGAAAAGGGCGAAAACATCACCGAGCGTATGCTTGCGCTTATCCCGCAGGTGAGCGAGATCCAGCAAAAGGGAACGCCGGATATAGAGTTTGCCGTGAACGGGCTACTGGCGCGCTGCCAGCTGTCCAAGGGGCAGGCGGCAGATGCCCGCCGCACGATCGAAACGCTGCGTGCCCGATTTGAAGCGCAGGGGCTGACCCGCTTTTTGCCGAATATGGACGCGATGCTCTGCCGAATGGCCCTGCACTGTGACGACCAGGACAGTGCCGACGAGTGGTACCGCACAAAAGCGCCCCGCGACCCCATGCACCTGAACGTAATGAAGCGGTATCAATACCTGACGCAAGCCATGGTTGAAATTGCACAGAACCGCCCGGACGCCGCCCTGCTGACGCTTTCGCCGCTGGAACGCTACATACAGGGCTGCGGACGGCATATTGACAGCATCCACCTGAACATTCTGTGCGCCCTTGCCCTGTATCGGAAAAAGGACAACGCATGGCGGGCGCGGCTTACGGCAGCGCTGGATACGGCGGCAGAGTACAGCTTTATCACGCCCGTCAGCGTGTACAGCGCCGCCGTGCTGCCCCTTTTGGAAAAGCTGAACCGGAACGACGATACAAAATGGTACAAGCGCCTTATGGCCGCCGTGCGGACACAGGCGACCTATTATCCGCACTTTCTCGCCCCGCGCATGGCGGCGGAGGAGCTTACCCCTACGGAATTACAGATACTACGCTTGATTTGCGCGGACAAAAGCAATGCTGAGATCGCGCAGATCATGAATATAAAGCTGCCCACGGTAAAGACCCATGTGAGCCATGTTTTAGAAAAACTGGATGTAAAGCGGCGCAGCGAAGCCAAAACCGCAGCCAAAAAGCTGTGGCTTATTTCCAACCACTGATGCCAAACGGAGGAAAACCTGATGAAAAAACGTGTATTGAGCCTGTTTCTGGCGATTACCCTCTGCCTGACCCTGACCCCCACCGGGGCGCTGGCAGCAGATGTACAGCCGCCGGAACAGACGTTTAGTCAAACGCAGGAAGCGGAAACCGGCGCGGGTGAGAATGCCCCGCCCGCGAAACCCGAAGAAAACCCGACAGAGAATGCGCCTGCGGCTGCCGAAAAAAATACCGCAGACGAAGAAACCGGCAAAGAAACCGGCAAACAAGCCGTGCAGAATGAGCCGACTATGGAGGGAAAAAACGAACTCCTCGCCCTTAACGATGCGGGGCAGAACGCCGCAGGCGGCGGGATCTATGTAGCCCCCGGAAGCCCGACAGAAGGGGGCGGCGGCACATATATCCCCGGAGAGGACACGCGGACGGAGATTTGGTGCGTGAGCAAGCCCGATTCCATTGGCCGCAGCTATGACGGCACGACGGACGGCGGCACGATTCCAATCGACTTGACGTTTACAGACGGCACAAATGAAATCAAACTCAAAGAAGGAACGGGCTTTACCGCCAAGAAGACGTTCGATTCCGCGGACGCGGGATGGCATACCGTCACTGTGGAAATCGCGCTGATCGGCGAAGCCGCGGTAAAGTACAAGCTCAAGGCGGGCGAAGAAAAATTTGAGATCGGCGGCAACATCAACAAGGCCTATCCTAAGCTGACCGTGTCTCTTTCCCAGACGACCTGCACGGCGGGCGAAAAGCTTCTTCCGCTGCTGTCTGTCAGCGGCGTGCAGGAAAATGCTGCGGTGACGTACTACTATACTCCGATAAATTCCGGATATTTGGAATTTGAAGGCAGCGAGGCCGTTCCCGCAATCGATGAAAACACCGCAATCAGCAGTTTCGACGAGGAAGGCAATAACACCTACTATGTCTACGCCAAGTCCGGCGAGACAAAGAACTACGAAGAGGATCGGTCAGCAACCGTGGCACTCACGGTCACCGAACCTGCGTCTGCCTCGGTGACGAAAGCCGATGGCACGGATGGCGGTACATACAAAACTCTCCCTGCGGCGCTGGACGCGGCGCAGAACGGCGACACCGTCAAGCTGCTGGCAGACCATACGACAAATTGGAGCGACGTCGATGCGGGCGAGTATGCCACTTTGGCTGTCGTCAGGAAAACCTTGACGCTCGATCTGAACGGCATGACGGTGGATTATCTCACTGTGGGCGATGTGGTTCCTGACGAGGCAGGCGGAATCATTGATTCCTACGACGGCAATCTGACCGTCGTAGATAACATTCAAGGGGGCAGCTGCGGCAAAATCAAGGACCTCGAATTTGTAAAAGGTTCCCTGGCGATTCAGGGCGGCCGGATTGGAGGTTCACTTACCTGCGACGGGAACAGCGGCACTGTAACCATCAGCGGCGGCACGGTATGTTACGTCACGGTAGGCGATGGCGCAACCGTTACCGTCACCGGCGGCACAGGGCACGCGGGCACATGGTGCAACGATGGTACGCTGAACATCACAGACGGTACGTTCGGTAATGTGAACTTCCTTAATAACGGTGGTACCATCGCCATCAGCGGCGGCACGTTTGGTACAATTACGAACATCAACGGAAGCGGTTCAATCCCACTCATGCCCCTGCTGGCAGATAACTATGCCTTCTACCAAGGCGACAACGCGCAGAACAGCACTGAAAAAACGCTGACCAATGTAACGGTCAGGCCCCACACCCACAGCTTTGAAAACGGCAAGTGCGACTGCGGCGTGGCAGCAATCGTCGTTGACAATAACAACAGTTGCTACAACACGTTACAGGCCGCTTTGGGTGCAGCGGCGAATGATGCTTCTATCACGTCGGTAACGCTGGGACAGGATTTGACCGAGGATGTCATGTTCAGCGGGTCGGCGGCTGGGTCGCTCACGCTGAACATGAACGGTCACAAGCTGGAAACAGAAGCAGGCGTTCCCCTGATCGTCACCGACGGCACACTGCGCATCGAGGGCGCGGGCGAGATCAACCAGAACACCGCTTCCAACGCGACTGCCTTCCCTGCCATCGCGCTCACCGGCGGCAAGCTGGTGATTACGGGCGACCTCACCGCGCAGGGCGGCTACGACAGCAGCAGCGGCCGCAAGCCCGCGATCCGCGCCGAAGAAGGCGAGTTGGATTTGCAGGGCAATGTGTCCTTAAACGGTGGTCTGACGATGCTCGGCAACGCGAAGCTGACCAATCTTCTGACAAAAGGCACGTTCTACGCGCAAGACCCCAACGGTAACGCCACAGCGGACAACGTCCTCGCCGTCTGCGTTCAGCAAGAGGGTGAGTCCAGCGACAACTACAACACGGTACTTAAACTGATAGCCGATGGCTATGCCATTTATAAAGCAGATGGCACCGTCAGAAACGCCGCTGCAATTACACTCAAGTCTGACACATACAGCATTGGGGCGCACACATGCAACTACACCCAAGACGAAACGCATGGCATTGCCTACTGCAACTGCGGCAGAAGCCACGCACACAGAGACTTGAGCGATGAAAAGTCGGTGCTGGTAAACGGTGTCTGCCCCATCTGCGGCTACCATTGCCCGCACAAAAATATAGGCAATGACGGCGTTTGCAAGGACTGCAACGCAAAAATGGTTGCCAAGGTAACGGTCGGCGAAACGAGCACCTACACGGCCGACCTCGCCGATGCGTTGAACAAGGCCGCCAACGGCACGACCATTACACTGCTGGCAGACACGGAAATTTCGGCTTATGTGAATATCTATGCCGAAACCGCAACCGGCGCCGATCAAATGGTCGTCACGCTGGATTTGGCCGGTCACACTGTTACAAGCAGCTGCAAGCCGATTGTGATCGGTGCTGACCGCAATATAACTGCTTCCTATTATGGCACACTGAAAATCGTCGGAACCGGTAATATTACGTTAGAGTACGCCATTTTGAACGCCAGAGAAAAAGGCGTATTGGATTTGACCGACTGGACAGGCGGGTCCATCAGTTCTGTGACAGTAACCAGAAACGGCAATACGAACGAAGAGGGCAAGTTGATTGTCGGTAAGGATGCCGGCCACATTGGCAGCTTGGCCTTCTACAACTGGCCGTCTGCCGAAATCACGAATACCAAGCTGTATGGCGGCAGCTACGGCGAAATCACCACGAGCGGCAGCGATACGATCTCGCTGGCCGGGCTGCTCCCGAATGGCTGCGCATTCAAGAACGAGGACGGCAGCCTTGCGAATGCCACAGCAAGCAGGCTCTGCAATGTCACCGTTTCCGCATGCGACCACGGCGGTGCGGAAGGCTTTGACGAAAGCGCCACTACCTGCCCCTACTGCGGCGCGCCCGCGGTGGCTGAAACAGCCTTGAACCATGGCGAGGGCAACCTCCTGCAGCGGAGATTTGCTGATTTGCAGACAGCCCTTGACGCAGACAGAAACGGCGGCGCAGAACTCACGCTGCTGGCCGACGTGACCGGCGATTATACCATCGACGGCACGCAGGACACGGGACTTAACCTGAACGGCCACTCCATCAAGGGCACAGTGACGGTCAAGGCGGCTGCGGGCAGCAACACCACCACCTTAAGCAACACGAAAAACACGACCACGGTCAGCATTGATAATGTCGTTGCCCACAAGGGTGCAAAACTCGCCGGGTCGAAATATCCTGCTGTGATCGGTGAATTGACATTGGCCGATACCACAAAGTGGAAGGATATCCTGCAGGAGCCCGCCCGCCTTGGCTTCAAGGTCACGAACGCGGACGGCACTTACAAGTGGTACGCCCCGAATGATGTCAAAGGTTCGCAGCTGAGCAACGTTATCATCAATAGCCTGCCCATCACCTCCAAGACCTTGAATCTGAAGGTCGATGGCAAGAACCTGACCGGCAACTCGCCGAAGGTGGAGCGCGGCACGACCGTCCAGCTTTGCGCCAGCTGCAATGCGAAGGGTGCGGATGTATACATTTACACCGGGGAGATCGTTGGAAACAACATGCCCACATACAGCCGGAAGAAAGCTGAATATAAAAAGATTGGCACCAGCTGGTACTATGTCGTAGACTTGCCTTGTAACACGATTGGAAAATACAGCGTTTATTTCACCGCCACCAAGGACGGCTACACGGTGCAGAGCGCCGAAAAGAAGCTGACCGTCACCAAGCCGAATCTCAGCAATGCCGAGATCACATTCCCCTATGGCAATGAAGCGGCCTTTAATTATGCGACTGCGACCGGTGTGCCGACGTTTGTCGTGAAGTACAACGGCAAAGAGCTGGAAAAGGACAAGGATTTCACCATTACCGGCGGCGGCAGCACCTACGATGTAGGCCCCTGTACGCTGACCATCAAGGCAACAGACAACGGCGATTATACCGGAAGTAAGTCTGCCGAATGGACGGTCCGACCGCTCAAAGTAGCGGCTTCGGTCGGCGACATCATTAAGACATACGACGGAACGAAAAATCTGCCTAAAAACACGAAAATCACATTTAAGAGCGCGGACAGCTATTATACTGGTACTACGCTTCGGCTGGCTAAGGGTACAGATTATGAGGTGTCCAACGCCCACTATGATTCCGCCGATGCAAGCGAAACCGAAAAGACTGTCTCCTTCATTATCGAGTTAAAGAATGCGGGCTATGTCTTTGAAGACGGCACGACCCAAAAGGACTTTACGCTGAACGGCGCGGATTTTGATGATAAGACCTTCCAGATCAATAAGGCCACCGTGCCCATGAATAACCCGACCGGCACACTGAACATAATCAACGGCACGTGTCAGACGTACACCTATGACTTCAATAATATACTGCCCGGACTGTCCGAGGGCAAATATGGCACGATAAGCTATGGTCAGGCTGATATTTCCCTTGTTTCTCAAAGTGAGTATAATTACGGCGCGTCGACCGCAGTGTCTGACAGAGGCGTGCTGACATTGGCACAGTTCTCTGCGGAAGATGGAAAAATGACCGGCCGGATCGGTACCGTCAAAGTGACCGTCACCACCACCAACTACGAAAACTTTCAGCTGAAGCTCGTCCTCAACGCGGTGGACCAAATCAAACCTGAGCCAGACGGCACAATCACCGCAACGCCGATTACCTACGGCAACGAGCTGAGCAAGAGTACTATTTCGGGCAAGATGAAGGATCCCGACACCGGCAAATCCGTTAACGGTACGTTCGCGTGGACGGACGGCACGATCAATCCTAACGCGGGCGACTATGAAGCCGATTGGACATTCACCCCGGCTGCGGGCTACGAGAAATACGCGACCGTGACCGGAACTGTGACCATCAAGGTGAACAAGGCCACCATCCCTGCCAACGCGATCACCGCGCCTGCGGCAAATGCCCTGACCTACAACGGCAATGAGCAGGCGCTGATTACCGCGGGCAGTGTGACCAGCGGTGGCACCATGCAGTACAGCCTGACCGAGAACGGCACATACAGCCAGGACATCCCTACCGGCACCGATGCCGGAGCATATACCGTGTGGTATCGGGTGATTGGCGATGCAAACCACAACGATACCGCACCCGCCAGCGTGGCGGTCCGCATTGGGCAGAAGCTGCTGACAATCACCGGGGTAACGGCTGCGTCCAAGCCCTATGATGGCACGACAGACGCGGGCATTACCAGCGTAACCTTCGACGGCGTGACCTTGAACCTAGGCACAGACTACAACGTGACCGCCAGCTTTGACGAGGCCAGTGTGGGAAACAGCAGGAGCATCACTGCCACAGTGACCCTGATCGGACAGGTAGCGCAGAATTACGTCCTGGAGCAGAGCAGCTTCATGACCACTGGCAGCATCACCAAGGCCGCTGCGCCTGACTTCGCCAAGGAAACTGCGCTCGTCATTATAAACGACTACGAAAAGACCTACACTGTGACGCTCCCCGCCCTGCCCACGCTGGAAACGCCCAAAGAGTACGGTGCACCCACCTATGAGCTGGGCGAGATCAAACTCAATGACGGCTACTACACCAGCGGCGCGAAGGTGGAAAACGGCGAGCTGACCCTGCCCATTCAGAAAAATGACGTGAAAACCACCGGCCCTGTGGGTACAGTGGCCGTGGTAATCAAGAGCAAAAACTATGAGGACATCACTCTGACTGTCAAGGTCAACGCGGCGAACAAGATCGAGCCCACGCCGGACGGCGAAATCACCGCAACGTCGATTACCTACGGCAACGAGCTGAGCATGAGCACCATCACAGGCACGATACAAGACCCCGCCACGAGCGATGCAGTCAACGGCACGTTTACATGGGACACACCTGCCGTGAAACTCAACGCGGGCAGCCATGATGCCAAGTGGACATTCACCCCCGATAAGTCCTACGGTGGAAAATACACGACAAACACCGGCACTGCAACCGTTACGGTCAACCGCAAGATGGTTACGGTTTCAGGTATCACCGCAAAAGACAAGGCCTATGACGGCAATACCAATGTTGTGCTGGATTACAGCGCGGTAACCTTTGACGGTGTTCTGAAAAATGACACCTTAACCGTTACTGCCACAGGTACATTGGAAAGCGCTGGTGTCGGTGAACAGCAGAAAGTCAAGATTTCCAACTTTAAGCTGGGCGGCGATTCTGCCGCCAACTATGTGCTGGCTGAAAGCGGAAATCAGACCGAAACCACCGCCACCATCACCGCCAAGGAAGTCACCGTTACCATTACCTCGAACGGCGGCACTTACGGCAGTGTCGTCGCCGCCGCTGCCAATCTTTCCGGCGCTGTGGACGGGGAAAACGTTCCTGTAACGCTTACCTACACAGGCAACAACTACAGCTCCGCAACGGTTCCCGTTAATGCAGGCAGCTACAAGGTTACAGCCTCGATTGCCAACAGCAATTACACGCTTACCGGAAATACGACCGCCGACTTTGTGATTACCCCGAAGGCTGTTACCGTTTCCGGCATTACGGCAAACGACAAAGTTTATGACGGCACGAACGATGCAACGCTGGATTGCAGCAACGCCAAATTTGACGGTATTCTGAAAAATGACAAGCTGACCGTTGCGGCTAATGGTATGTTTGAAAAGGCTGTAGCAGGCAAGCAGAATGTTGCCATCTCCGGTTTGACGCTGGGCGGCGCTTCTGCCGCCAACTATGTGCTGGCTGAAAGCGGAAATCAGACCCAAACCACCGCCACCATCACCGCCAAGCAAATCACTGTGAGCATCACGCCCAACGGCGGTATTTACGGCGAGACCATTACCCCTGCCACCGTTACGGCAAACGATGTTGTGGGCGAGGATGCCCCGAAAATCACGCTGACCTACACCGGCACAGCCAACGATGGCACCGAGTACAATGGCACCACACCGCCCACCAAGGCAGGTACTTACACCATCACGGCAACCATCAACGACCCCAACTACAAGCTGGATGCCGGCACCGCTACTGCTAAATTCACCGTTGCCAAGCGCTCCGCCACCGTCACCCCGGACAACAAGTCTAAGGTATATGAGGAAAAAGACCCCGAACTGACTTACAAAGTCAGTGGTGTACTGGACGGTGAAACGCTGAAAGGTATCACGCTGGCTCGTGCTAAGGGCGAGAATGCCGGCAAGTATGCCATCACCGCCACCGCTGATGCGAGCGCAAACCCGAACTACGATGTGACGTTTGCCGAGGGTACACTTACCATCGAGCCGAAGTCCATCAAGGGCGCAACCGTTGTGCTGGGCAAGGGCCTTATCGCCAACGGCGCGGAACAGACCCAAACGGTCGAGAAAGTCCTGCTGGACAACAAGGAAATTCCCGCAGATTCCTACACCGTGGCGGGCAACACCGCCACTGCCCCCGGCAGCCACACACTGACCATCACCGCCAAGGGCAACTATACCGATTCTATTGCATGGACCTATGTGATTGCTCCCTCCAAGGCTGAGGATGCCCCCGGCGAGGAGATTGCGATTGGCAGCGGCAAGGTGAAAGTAGATGTTAAGTCTGAGGGCATTGTACCGCCCGCCACCCTGCTGACCAACAAAGCAGAATTGCTTGCCATGTTGGTGGACAGCGGCGACATTACCGCCGATGAACTGGCACAGATTGCCGACGGCGCAAGCGTGGACATTGTGCTGACCGTGAAAGAGGCCAATGCCCCCGATGAAGTCAAAACTGCGATGGCACAGGCCGCCAAGGACTACACCATCGGGCAGTATCTCGACATCAGTCTGTTCAAGTACATGACGGTAAACGGCAGCCAGCAGGCCGGTGTTGCCCTGCACACGACCAAGGATGCATTGACGATTTCCTTTGTGGTGCCGGACGCGCTTATCAATACGAACAGCGCGGTCAACCGCACCTACTGCATTGTGCGCAACCATGAAGGCACGATTACTGTGCTGGATGCCGCGTTTGACGCAGCCAGCAAGACGCTGACCTTTAAGACCGACCGCTTCTCCGACTACGCGATTGCCTATAAGGACACCGCCGTGCCGAGCGGCAGCAATCCGGGCAGCAACAACAGTTCGAACGACAGCGAAACCAAGAAGAACGAAGTTGCTGCTCCCGCACCGGCCCCCACCCCGGCAAGCACTTCAAAGCCGTCCACCATAACGGCAATGCCGCAAACGGGCGATACCTCCAATCCCACGCTGTACGTCGTGCTTCTGGTGGCATCTCTGCTCGGACTTGCAGTTGTATTTGTCTGCAAGAGAAGAAACAATAAGTAATCGGTTATAAAGACAATTACAGATTGTTTTGGTCCGACAGCCATAACGGCTGTCGGGCCTTTTTTGCGTTCGCTTAATGTAAGATGCGCTGCCGTAATTCTTACCCGACCCGCGCGCCTCCGAATTTTGAGGTCTATTCAATGAAACCCAAAATTCAGGAGGTTTACGATGGCAAAGAAAAATAAGCTATGGTTTAGTGGTGAGGACGCGCAACTGGCTGCACGCTTTACAAAGTTCATGACCAAGGTGTTGTATGCCCGGCGCGCTTCTTACATTCGCGCACTGATACGCTTGTTCAGGCGGTTTATGATGACAGCGTTCTTAAGGATATGTTCACCGATGGTCACGAATCGAAGGTGAAGGAAAATCCGCTGAATGAGAATTTTGCCAAGAAAGAGTTTCATGATTTGTGGCGTGAAATCAACCACAAGTATGCCTACACGGTAGATTTCGACAGCGCCGAGCTGATTCGCAAGGCCATTGCCCGCATTGATGAAAAGCTGTTTGTTTCGGAGCTGCAGTACACGACTACCATTGGACGCCAAAAGGCGAACATGAATGAGTACGAAATTGACCGCGGCGATTCTTTTACGGGCGAAAAGACCCGGACACAAACCCTCAAGCACGCAGAAACAAGCCAGATCAAATATGACCTGATTGGCAAAATCGCCGATGGCGCAAAGCTGACACGCAAATCGGCATCTGCTATCCTGCAAGGCATCCGTGCCGACAAGCTGTATATGTTCAAAAACAACCCGGAAGAGTTTATTTCTAAAGCGATCCGGCTGGTCAATGAACAGAAGGCCACTATGATCGTGGAGCATATCTGCTACAATACCATTGAGGGAGAATATGACAGCTCTATCTTTACAGCAGAAAAGGCGACACAAAGCTTTGACAAGGCGTTTCTCGCCAAGAAGGCAATTCAGGACTATGTGTTTACCGATGGCTCTGCCGACAAGAGCATTGAGCGTAAGTTTGTCGAAGATCTGGATGCCGCGGAGGAAGTTTGTGTCTACGCCAAGCTGCCCCGAACCTTCCAGATTCCCACGCCGGTAGGCAACTATTCGCCGGACTGGGCAATCGCATTCTACGAAGGCACCGTCAAGCACATTTTCTTTGTAGCTGAAACCAAAGGTACGATGGAGACCCTTGAATTGCGTCCCATTGAACAAGCAAAAATCTCCTGCGCCAAGAAATTGTTCAACGAGATGTCTACCAGCCATGTCATATACCATGATGTTGACAGCTACCAGAGCCTACTGAACATAATGAATTCAATATGATGTGATAGTTTGCTGCAAAAATAAAAAGCAACACCCCGCAGGGTGCTGCTTTTGGCGCAGACGGTGGGATTCGAACCCACGTGACATTGCTGTCAAATTGATTTCG
>ERZ827452.1917-NODE-1917-length-17401-cov-6.531131_pt1 | contig 17401 bp, 9 predicted proteins | sample MGYA00519866_ERZ827452 | MGnify/ENA primary metagenome ERZ827452 (study PRJEB31778, sample SAMEA3449307) | human gut metagenome | biome: human gut; feature: human-associated habitat; material: faeces | place: United Kingdom | collected 2010/2012 ... | reverse complement strand
ATGGATAGATTCTGGTTCTTTGCAAAGCAGTATTCAGAATATATTCCTGTGTAAGTTCTACTGTAATATTGCGGAAAAAGAATAAGATGTTTTTTTCGCCCTCTTCATTTTCCATTGTAGCAAATTCTCCTCTTATCGGGAATTGTGTATAGTCAACTTGTTCCTGCATAAATGTATGTTCAGGCAGCGAGTATACTTTTTTGCCCTGACGGATTTCTTCCAAAATGGTCGAGAGTATATCTTCTTTCTTATTTAACAGCTTGAATATCTTGTTGGTCGGAAGAGGCATCATCGCATTGACTGACGAATGTACATGAAGTTCCGTAAAAGCTTGCTGATTCAGTTGTATGACTTCTCTATTTATATCCAATATGATAACTCCGTCAGGTAGGATATTCAGCAAATCATCATTGTAGAGTGTTTGTCCGTTCGCTTCCATATTTTGTTATTTTTCGTTCAATGTACATGATAATAATTAAATTCATAACAAAGAAAGCCATTTTACTGAAGAAAACATTATTTCAACAAACCTTTTGTACCTGTTTATACAGCTATTTTAATTTGCAACACATTGAATGTTAATACGATATTCCTTTTTTAAGATTCGATACTCATTTATTAAGCCTCACTCCGTTTATTTGCCAGTCATTTTTTTCTGTTCCTTCAGTGAAATTGAATGATTGCACAGAAGAAGACAACGGTTCGAATGTGAGTGAAAATTCTGCTTCGCCGCTTTCAGGCAAATAAAAGTGCTCACCGGGTTTAATCCCATCTGCTTTCTTTAAGGTATACATTTCACCTTTCTCATCTACCAATCTACAATTCGGGCTGACTCGTATCCAGTATTTGGGAATATAATAAGCGTTGAAATGTACGATGGTAGCGGTGTCTGTCAGTACCACTTGCTTGACTTCAAGAATATCGGTATTGGTTGATTCCGACACCGGATAGTTAACGACTTTTGTATTTCCTTGCCATGTAATACTCATTTCATGTTTGACAGCATCCAGATACCTGCGCATTTTTAGTTTCAAACTGCCTTTGCCATAACCCGACCACATTTTCATGATTTTGCCTTCGGGAGAGATAAGGACATAGTTGGGAATACCTCGAACTCCATATTTAGCGTATAATCCGGCTGTTTGTTTTAAGTCACTTAAATTCTGCCAGGTCATTTCATGTTTTGCCGAAGCTGCCTTCCACCTGCTTTTCGTATCGGAGCTTAGACTAATGATAGTAAGACGCTTTTTATATTGTTCTTGAATCTCTTTCATCTCTGGTAAAGCCATAATGCAAGGACCGCAACCGCTACTCCAGAAATCAAGCAATATATATTTTCCATTGAAATCAGTCAGATGATGAATCTTTCCATCCAAATCGAAAAGTTCGGTATCTGCCATTTTATCTCCCTCTTTCACAACTGTAGGCGGGAAAAGATTAACTGCAATTTCCTGTCCTGTTATAGAAGTTTTTTGTGCTTCATTCATTCTATTATACAAAGCCAGTGTTTCATCTTTATAAGAGAAATTTGGATTGTACTTCACTGACATGCTCAATTTATATAGCCTGTCCATCCAAATGTTTGATACAGGAAGTTCCTGCATCAGTTTCATTTCACGTTTGCTGATTAAAGCTGAAATACTGTCTTCTTTCGCACGTAGAGCCTTCCGTTCTGCTTCCGGGGCAGAACGCAGACTTCTTGCTTTGATAGACAAACGTTGATACTCATCCCATAAATCGTGTGAATCTTCAATAAACCTATTATATTCTATTTGTTCCTTTACAGGGCTGTCTACTGTCCACGTATGTATCAAGGTATTCGTTCCGGTTACTTTGATTCTTGCATTAGGAGTTGCATAAATCTCCAGCGACATGGAAGGAAAATCATCATTACGGGTACACATTAGAGATAATTTGTCTAAACCATCTTCTCCGGCATTTCGTTTGAAGAAGAAAGTACCGTTTTGTATGGTATCCATGGCTACTGTACTTCCTACATTTCCGTCAAGTAGAAAAAGAGAAACAAGAGTTCCATCCTTTACACCTTCCACTTTACCTTCAATCGTATACTCGTGCTGTGCTTGTGAAACGAGACTGCCAAATAAAAAGAGGCTGCTAAATAGTAGTTTTTTCATCATCATAATATTAGAAGTAATTATACGCCACAAGGTAAAGCTTTTCTTTATAGAGTGTTACTCCTTTTATTGTTCTTTAATATTTCTGTAAAAGAAAGGGGTACAAAATGCCCTTTCGTTCGTCTACTTGATATGAAGAAAAAAGAACGAATGAAAATATATACTTTACTGCTTGGCGCATTGTTTGTAAGTCCTACACAGGCACAAACAATGCATGATTGGGAGAATCATCATGTTCTCCAGATCAACCGTGAACCGGCAAGAGCTACTTTTACCCCTTTCTCTGTACAGAAAGGAGACGGCTCAATCTCTTTAGACGGAACCTGGAAATTCCGTTGGACTCCCGTTCCCAATGAAAGAGTCGTGAACTTCTATCAGATAAATTTTGATGATAAAGATTGGACGGATTTTCCTGTTCCCGCCAACTGGGAAGTGAACGGATATGGCACGCCTATCTATGTTTCAGCAGGCTATCCGTTTAAAATAGATCCTCCACGGGTGATGGGAGAACCGAAAACTGACTATACCACGTATAAAGAAAGAAACCCGGTAGGGCAATATCGCCGCACTTTTGTATTGCCGACCGGATGGGAAGCGAACGGGCAGACTTTTCTACGGTTTGAGGGCGTAATGAGCGCCTTTTATGTTTGGATCAACGGTGAGCGGGTAGGGTATAGCCAAGGCAGTATGGAACCGAGCGAATTTAATGTCACGAAGTATCTGAAATCCGGAGAAAATCAGATTTCACTGGAAGTCTACCGATATAGTGACGGTTCTTATCTGGAAGATCAGGATTTCTGGCGTTTTGGTGGTATTCATCGTAGTATTCATCTGATACATACACCGGATATTCATGTCCGTGATTATGCGGTACGTACTCTTCCCGCATCTGTTGGTAATTATAAAGACTTTATTTTGCAGATTGATCCGCAATTCAGTGTATATCGAGGGATGACCGGAAAAGGGTATATTTTACAGGGAGTACTGAAGGATGCTTCAGGCAAAGAAGTTGCCACATTGAAAGGCGATGTGGAAGATATTCTTGATTTGGAGCATAAAGCAAGCCGGATGAATGAATGGTATCCGCAGCGTGGCCCGCGTAAAATGGGACGTTTGTCAGCCATTATAAAATCACCGGAAAGATGGACGGCAGAAACGCCCTATCTTTATAAATTACACTTAACTCTCCAAAATGAAGAAGGAAAAGTCGTAGAACAGATAGAACAGGCCGTAGGTTTCCGCTCTGTAGAAATCAAAAAAGGACAACTGTTAGTGAATGGTAATCCGGTTCGTTTTCGTGGGGTGAACCGTCACGAACATGATCCACGGACGGCACGTGTCATGAGCGAAGAACGGATGCTTCAGGATATTCTTTTAATGAAACAGGCAAATATAAATGCTGTACGCACCAGCCATTACCCCAATGTCAGCCGTTGGTACGAGCTATGCGACAGCTTGGGATTGTACGTGATGGACGAAGCGGATATAGAAGAACACGGATTGCGTGGAACACTCGCAAGTACCCCCGACTGGCATGCGGCATTTATGGACCGTGCGGTCCGTATGGCGGAACGTGATAAGAATTATCCATGTATTGTAATGTGGAGCATGGGAAACGAAAGCGGTTACGGACCGAACTTCGCTGCTATTTCGGCATGGCTGCATGATTTCGATCCCACTCGCCCTGTACACTATGAGGGGGCGCAGGGAGTGGACGGAAATCCTGACCCGAAGACGGTAGATGTTATCAGCCGCTTTTATACCCGGGTGAAACAAGAATATTTAAATCCCGGTATTGCAGAAGGAGAGGATAAAGAACGCGCTGAAAATGCACGTTGGGAGCGGTTGCTGGAGATTGCGGAGCGTACCAATGACGACCGTCCGGTGATGACGAGTGAATATGCACATTCCATGGGGAATGCATTAGGAAATTTCAAGGAATATTGGGATGAGATATATAGTAATCCCCGTATGCTGGGTGGTTTTATATGGGATTGGGTAGATCAGGGAATCTACAAGACATTACCCGACGGTCGTACCATGGTGGCTTATGGTGGTGACTTTGGCGATAAGCCGAATTTAAAAGCTTTCTGCTTTAATGGATTACTGATGAGTGACCGTGAAACTACGCCTAAATATTGGGAGGTAAAGAAGGTATATGCACCAGTTGAACTGAAAATGGAAAATGGGAAGCTGAAAGTGACGAACCGGAACCATCATATCGATTTATCATCTTATCGCTGCTTATGGACATTGTCTGTGGATGGAAAACAGAAAGAACAAGGAGAAATTACATTGCCGGAAATAGCTCCAGGAGAAAGTGGAACAATAGATTTGCCGACTTTCCGTTCATTGAATCCTCTTTCCGATTGCCAACTGAAAGTAAGCATTGTTTTGAAATCGGATGCTCTTTGGGCAAAGGCAGGACATGAAGTGGCCTGGGAACAATTCTGTTTGCAGAAAGGAGATTTAGCTTCTGCTGATTTAATTAATAAAGGAACGCTTCAAGTGGAAGAGGATGATAAATCTTTATTGATTAGCGGACGCGGTTTTTCTGTTCAGTGGGAAAAGAAAGTGAACGGAAGTATGACCTCCCTTATATATAAGAACAAAGAAATGCTGGCTCACTCCGATGATTTTCCGGTTCAGCCTGTCACTCAAGTTTTCCGTGCTCCGACAGATAATGACAAGAGCTTCGGAAACTGGTTGGCTAAAGACTGGAAATTGCATGGAATGGATCATCCGCAGATAAATCTGGAATCTTTCCACCATGAAAAACGTGCAGACGGGGCGGTCATTGTCCGGATTCAAACAAGTAATTTATATAAAGAAGGAAAAGTGGTGACTACTTCTGTCTATACGGTCTTTTCAGATGGAACGATTGATCTGAAAACAACTTTCTTGCCACAAGGAGTTCTTCCTGAAATTCCCCGTTTAGGTATCGCATTCTGTCTGGCGCCTGCTTATGATACATTTACCTGGTATGGCAGAGGGCCACAGGATAACTATCCTGACCGCAAAACATCTGCTATGATAGGGCTTTGGAAAGGAAGCGTTGCAGAACAGTACGTACATTATCCACGTCCGCAGGATAGTGGGAACAAAGAGGAAGTGCATTATCTGACCCTGACCGACAAACAGAATAAAGGTATTCGTGTTGACGCGGTAGAAAACGCATTTTCTGCATCTGCCCTGCATTACACCGTACAGGACATCTATGAAGAAACTCACGATTGTAATTTAAAACCACGTGCGGAAATCATTCTTAGTATGGATGCTGCCGTACTTGGATTAGGAAACAGTAGTTGCGGACCGGGTGTATTGAAGAAATATGCCATAGAGAAAAAAGAACATACGCTGCATATCCGCATCAGTAGTAAACAATGATAGCAATAAATAACTAACACAATTATAAAAGTAACAATGAAAAAAGTAACCACTTTATTATCGACCTTAGCGTTGGCAACTACCCTGGCTGCTCAAAACCTTCCACAAACGGAAAGGCAATATCTCTCCGGTCACGGATGCGACGATATGGTTGAATGGGACTTCTTTTGTACCGACGGACGCAATTCCGGCAAATGGACGAAAATCGGTGTACCTTCCTGTTGGGAATTGCAAGGATTCGGCACCTATCAGTATGGAATCACTTTCTATGGTAAACCATTCCCTGAAGGCGTTGCCAATGAAAAAGGTATGTATAAGTATGAGTTTGAAGTTCCGGAAAAATTCCGCGGCAAACAGGTCAATCTTGTATTCGAAGCTTCAATGACAGATACGGAAGTAAAAGTGAACGGACGCAAAGTTGGTTCCAAACATCAGGGAGCCTTCTATCGTTTTTCATACAACGTCACGGATTTCCTGAAATATGGCAAAAAGAATTTACTGGAAGTCACTGTTGCCAAAGAGAGTGAAAATGCCAGTGTGAACCTTGCCGAACGTCGTGCTGATTATTGGAATTTTGGCGGTATCTTCCGTCCGGTGTTCCTGGAGGTGAAACCAGCCGTAAACCTGCGGCACATTGCCATTGACGCAAAGATGGATGGAACTTTCCGTGCCAACTGCTACACAAATATCTCTAATGACGGAATGAGCATCCGTACACAGATTTTAGATAAAAAAGGGAAAAAGATAACGGAAACCACCGTACCCGTAAAAGCTGGAGGCGACTGGACTTCCCTGCAACTGAATGTATCTAATCCCGCATTATGGACAGCGGAAACTCCGAATCTTTATAAAGCGCAATTCTCTCTATTGGATAAGGCTGGTAAGGTTTTGCATAGTGAAACAGAAAATTTTGGTTTCCGCACGATTGAAGTACGCGAAAGCGACGGACTTTATATAAACGGAGTACGTATCAATGTACGTGGTGTCAATCGTCATAGTTTCCGTCCTGAAAGTGGCCGTACATTGAGTAAAGAGAAGAATGTCGAAGACGTTCTTTTGATGAAAAGCATGAATATGAATTCTGTCCGTTTGAGCCATTATCCGGCTGACCCGGAATTTTTGGAAGCCTGTGATTCTCTCGGACTTTATGTGATGGATGAGTTGGGAGGCTGGCATGGCAAGTATGATACCCCCACCGGAGTACGTCTGATTGAAGGCATGATAGAACGTGACGTGAATCATCCGTCTATTATTTGGTGGAGTAATGGTAATGAAAAAGGATGGAATACCGAACTGGATGGAGAGTTTCATAAATACGATCCGCAGAAACGTCCGGTTATTCACCCGCAAGGTAACTTCTCCGGTTTTGAAACCATGCATTACCGCTCTTACGGAGAAAGCCAGAACTACATGCGCTTACCGGAAATCTTTATGCCTACGGAATTCTTGCATGGTTTATACGATGGCGGCCATGGTGCCGGATTATACGATTATTGGGAAATGATGCGCAAGCATCCCCGTTGTATCGGTGGATTCCTTTGGGTATTGGCAGACGAAGGTGTGAAGCGTGTAGATATGGACGGATTCATTGATAACCAAGGAAACTTTGGAGCAGACGGTATTGTAGGACCACATCACGAAAAGGAGGGTAGCTACTACACTATCAAGCAGTTATGGAGTCCGGTGCAAATCATGAATACTTCTATCGACAAGCAATTTGATGGCAAATTCTCCGTAGAAAACCGTTACGATTATCTGAATCTGAATACTTGCCGTTTCCTTTGGAAGCAAGTAAAATTCCCGCTGGCAACAGATGCGTCCAATGCTGCTATTCAAGTGTTGAAAGAGGGTGAAGTGCAAGGCAGTGACGTGGTTGCTCACTCGGCAGGCATTTTGGATATAAAAACAAATATCCTCCCCAATGCAGACGCCCTCTTTCTGACAGCAATCGACCCATACGGCCATGAACTTTGGCGCTGGACTTTCCCGGTCAACAAACTGAATCAGCAGACTGAACAGCTTTCTCCCTTGTCCAGTCGTCCTACTTATACAGAGACAGAAAATGATCTTACTGTGAAAGCGAATAAGCGTACATTCATTTTCTCAAAGAAAGACGGACAACTGAAAGGGGTATCTGTAGATAACCGTAAGATTAACTTCGCCAATGGCCCCCGTTTCATTGGAGCCCGTCGTGCAGACCGCTCATTGGATCAGTTCTATAACCATGATGATGAGAAAGCAAAAGAAAAAGACCGCACATACAGCGAATTCCCTGATGCTGCCGTATTTACGAAACTGGATGTGAAAGAAGACGGAGGTAATCTGGTTGTTACCGCCAATTATAAACTGGGCAATCTGGATAAAGCCCAATGGACAATTAACCCGAGTGGGGATTTGGCTTTGGATTACACCTACAATTTCTCCGGTGTCGTAGACTTGATGGGTATTCGTTTCGACTATCCTGAAGATCAGGTAATCAGCAAACGCTGGCTGGGTGCCGGACCTTACCGTGTATGGCAAAACCGTATTCACGGAACGCAATACGATGTATGGGAAAACGACTATAACGATCCTATTCCGGGTGAGACCTTTACATATCCCGAATTTAAAGGATACTTTGGTGATGTTTCCTGGATGAATATCCAAACGAAAGAAGGCACTATCAGTCTGACAAACGAAACTCCCGACGCGTATATCGGAGTATATCAGCCTCGTGATGGCCGCGATCGTTTACTTTATACTCTTCCCGAAAGCGGAATCTCTGTCCTGAACGTGATTCCTCCGGTACGTAATAAAGTAAACTCCACCGATTTGTGTGGTCCCTCTTCACAACCGAAATGGGTAAATGGTCCACAAACCGGACGAGTCATTTTCCGGTTTATGTAAATGAATCATATAAAGGTATCCACATTGCGTTGGGTACCTTTTTTATTTGGCCTTCTCACCGATTTTTCAAGGAAAAAGGCTATAAGTGGGGAATAATCATTATTTTTGTTTCGTTTTATACATTCAGATTAATGAATTCTTTCCTATGTACACAATACTAATTATAGAAGATGAACCCCGGGTTGCAAGTTTGCTGATGAACGGACTGGAGGAAAATGGCTATCAGACAATGGTGGCTTATGACGGACTAATGGGGTTACGGCTTTTTCAAGCCCATACATTCGATTTGGTCATATCCGACATTGTTTTGCCTAAGATGGACGGATTTGAACTGGCGAAAGAAATTCGCAAAACCAATCCCAATATTCCTATATTGATGTTGACGGCATTAGGATCGACGAATGATAAACTGGACGGCTTCGATGCCGGTGCAGACGATTACATGGTGAAACCTTTTGATTTCAGAGAGTTAAATGCCAGAATCAAAGTGCTATTGAAACGTGTGGCGGGTAATGCTCAGGAATTACCGCAGGAACTTGTCTATGCAGATTTGCGTATTGACCTTCAACGTAAAGACGTAGAACGAAACAGCATATCCATAAAACTTTCTCCTAAGGAATACAACTTACTGTTATATATGGTAGAAAATGCCGAAAGAGTATTGAGCAGGGTTGAAATAGCAGAAAAAGTATGGAACACCCATTTTGATACAGGAACGAACTTCATAGATGTATATATCAACTATCTCCGCAAAAAGATAGACAGGGACTTTGAACCGAAACTTATTCATACCAAAGCCGGAATGGGATTCATACTGACCGATAAATTATGAAAATCAGAACAACGTTGACTCTACAATATGCAGGGCTTACAGCTGCGGTATTTTTCGTATTTGTCATGGCGGTCTACTATGTCAGTGAACATTCGCGTAGTAATGCTTTCTTTCGTAATCTTCAAAGTGAAGCTATAACCAAAGCACATTTATTCCTTAAAAATCAAGTAGATGCCAAAACCATGCAGTCCATATACCTGAATAATCAGAAGTTTATTGATGAAGTAGAGGTTGCCGTCTATACAACAGATTTTAAAATATTATATCATGATGCTTTGCAAAACGATATTGTCAAAGAAACACCGGAGATGATAAAGCGTATTTTACAGCGGAAGAACATCAATTTCTATGTAGATGAATATCAGGCTATAGGACTGGTGTATTCGTTTGAGGGCAAAGACTATGTGGTTACTGCCGCAGCCTACGACGGTTATGGATACGCCAACCGGGATGCGCTAAGAAACATGCTCATTCTCCTATTTATCGGTGGATTGAGCGTATTGGTGGTTGTGGGGTATATCCTTTCTCGAAGCACTTTAAAACCGATACGTAATATAGTGAAAGAAGCGGAGAAAATCACAGCATCGCATATTGATAAAAGATTACCCGTAAAAAATGAACAGGATGAACTGGGAGAATTGAGTACGACATTCAATGCATTGTTGGAACGCCTGGAAAAGTCTTTCAATTCACAAAAGATGTTCGTCAGTAATGTATCTCATGAATTGCGTACCCCCATGGCAGCCCTTACAGCTGAACTGGATTTAGCTTTATTGAAAGAACGGAGTTCCGAACAATATCAGATGGCTATCGGCAATGCATTGCAGGATTCTCACAGGATTGTAAACCTGATCGACGGATTGTTGAATTTGGCAAAAGCGGACTATCAGTCGGAACAGATAACAATGGATGAAGTCCGTTTGGACGAACTGTTGCTGGACGCCAGAGAGCTGGTATTAAAAGCCCATCCGGATTATCACATCGAATTAGTATTTGAGCAGGAAGCCGAAGAAGATAATGTGCTGACAGTAATCGGAAACAGCTATTTGCTGACTACCGCTTTTGTGAATTTAATAGAGAATAACTGCAAATATTCTTCCAACCGAACTTCGTCAGTCTTGATAGCCTATTGGGAGCAATGGGCAATCATCCGCCTGTCAGATACCGGTGTAGGCATGTCTGATACGGATAAAGAAAACCTGTTTACACTGTTTTATCGCGGAGAAAACAAGAATATTGCTCCCGGAAATGGTATAGGTATGGCCTTGACACAAAAGATCATCCACCTTCACAAAGGCGAACTTACCGTATCTTCCCATAAGGATGAGGGCACTACCTTTGTGGTGAAGCTCCCGCATATCTAAGAAACTCTAATCGTTTTCTAATACCACTCTAATCATTCTCTAACAGCTTCCCGGTGAAGTCCTCCTTACTTTTGCATCGAATTAATAAATGCAGTTAGTAACTAAAAAAAAATTAGAGATTATGGTATGGAAGAAAAAACTGCGTTCACCACAGTACACATTCAATTCAGAGAAAGTATTTTTGGTTGCCACACAACCCGGTAAGTCAATCTATTCATACTTGCAGACAACAAAGCTTGGATTAACACAGGGAGAAGTGCAGGAGCGACAATCCATTTATGGAAGAAACGAAGTGGTACATGAACAGAAAAAGAATCCGTTTATCCTGTTTATCAAAACGTTTATCAATCCTTTCATTGGCGTTCTGACCGGGCTCGCCATAATATCCTTATTTTTGGATGTATTGATGGCCGATCCTGGAGAGCAGGAATGGACGGGAGTCATTATCATCTCATCCATGGTGCTGTTCAGTGCTATCCTGCGTTTTTGGCAGGAATGGCGAGCAAGTGAGGCTACGGATTCTTTAATGAAAATGGTAAAAAACACATGTCTTGCCAAACGTGCCGGTGAACAGGAAGAAGAGATCGAGATTACGGAACTCGTCCCGGGGGATATCGTGTATTTGGCAGCTGGGGACATGGTTCCCGCTGATATTCGGATCATCGATTCGAAAGACCTGTTCATCAGTCAGGCTTCATTGACAGGAGAGTCCGAACCGATAGAAAAGTTTCCGGAGGTACGGGGACAACAGTTTCGGAAAGGAAGTGTCATCGAATTGGACAATATTTGCTATATGGGTTCCAATGTGATAAGTGGTGCGGCAAAAGGAATCGTTTTTGAAACGGGGAACAAAACCTATCTGGGTACTATTGCAAAGAGCCTGGTCGGACATCGTGCCACTACAGCTTTTGACAAAGGCATTAGTAAAGTTAGCTTTTTGTTGATTCGCTTCATGCTGGTTATGGTTCCATTTGTATTTTTCGTAAATGGCTTTACGAAAGGGGATTGGTTTGAAGCTTTCATATTCGCCATATCCGTTGCGGTTGGCCTTACTCCGGAAATGTTACCGATGATTGTGACTGCCAACCTTTCCAAAGGAGCGATAGCCATGTCCAAAAAGAAAACAATCGTAAAGAATCTCAATGCCATTCAGAATTTTGGAGCGATGGACATACTCTGTACTGACAAAACCGGTACATTGACCTGCGATAAAATCGTGTTGGAAAAATATATCAATGCAGATGGCAGTGACGACAACAGTAAACGTATTCTTCGTCATGCTTACTTCAACAGTTATTTCCAAACCGGTTTAAGGAACCTGATGGATAAAGCGATTCTTTCCCATGTAAGAGATTTGAGTCTGGAACATTTGAAGGATGACTACACTAAAGTGGACGAAATACCTTTCGACTTTACGCGCAGAAGAATGTCTGTTGTAATAGAAGACAGGCAGGGAAAGCGGCAAATCATCACCAAAGGAGCAGTAGAAGAGGTTCTCGATGTCTGTTCCTATGCCGAGTTCAACGGGCAGATTCATCCCTTGACTGATGCCTTGAAAATCAAAGCACAGATGATTAGTGAAGAAATGAATCAGCAGGGGATGAGAGTATTGGCAGTTTCCCAGAAAAGTTTTATCGAGAAAGATTGTAATTTCGCCATCGAAGATGAAAAAGAAATGGTATTGATCGGGTATCTTGCTTTTCTTGATCCTCCGAAACCTTCTGCTGTCGAAGCCATCGAACAATTATATGCGCATGGAGTAGCAGTTAAAATTCTATCGGGAGATAATGATGTCGTAGTGAAAGCGATTGCCCGGCAGGTAGGTATTGATACCAGTCATTTTCTTACGGGGATAGAAATAGAAAATATGGACGAAACAGCATTGAAAGAAGCGGTAAAGGATACCACTTTATTCTCAAAACTGACTCCATTACAAAAGACGCAAATCATCTCTCTGTTGCAGGAGCAAGGCAATACGGTAGGGTTCTTGGGAGATGGAATCAATGATGCAGGTGCATTGCGTCAGTCGGACATTGGTATATCAGTCGATTCTGCTGTGGATATAGCCAAAGAAAGCGCAGATATTATCTTGTTGGAAAAAGATTTGATGGTATTGGAAGACGGGGTACTCGAAGGAAGAAAGACATTCGGCAATATCAATAAGTACATAAAGATGACTGCCAGTTCCAATTTTGGTAATATGTTCAGTGTGGTGTTTGCCAGTGCATTCCTGCCGTTTCTGCCCATGATGCCGATACATCTATTGATCCAGAACTTATTGTATGACATTTCGCAGACCACCATTCCTTTTGACCGTATGGACCCGGAGTTCCTGAAGAAACCCCGTAAATGGGATGCGTCCGATCTAAGTCGTTTTATGATTTATGTAGGTCCCATCAGTTCTATCTTTGATATTATAACGTATCTGGTCATGTGGTACGTATTTAGCTGCAACAGCCCCGAACATCAGACACTGTTTCAGACCGGATGGTTTGTGGAAGGTTTGTTATCACAGACATTGATTGTCCACATGATACGTACCCGCAAGATACCGTTCATACAAAGCCGTGCCACATGGCCTGTGATGGGACTGACCTTCTTAATCATGGCAATAGGTATTCTTATTCCTTTCACCGCTTTCGGGCGTTCCATCGGATTGACAGCTCTTCCTTTGAGCTATTTCCCCTGGCTGATTGGAATTTTACTCTCTTATTGCATTTTGACGCAGATCGTGAAGAACTGGTATATCAGGAAGTTTGTGCGCTGGTTATAGCTTTGTCTGTTTATCTCGCAAATTAAATGTATATATTGTAAAAGATTTAAAATTGAGACGAATTGTCTGTCAAGAGTTTTTGCCCCTAAAATTAATTTCATATATTTAGGAGCAAGAACTCTTACTTATTTAGATTTGCGAACTTTCTAATATTCAGGCACGATGAAACACTATTATTCCTTTCTGATAATAACCTCTTTGTTATTAACCGGATGCGGGCAAAAAGACCGGGCAAAATCTCAATTCGAATCATCTGTACAGACAGAAGACAGTTATCCATTAGCGAAAGAATATATTAAAGAAGCTGTTATCACAGGAAAAGTGTTGAACCGGGATTTTTATCCTCAAGAAAAGGAATTAACTCTCATCATTCCATTTTTTTGGAAAATGGAAAATCAATATCGTACCCCCATACAAGAAGATGGTTCATTTTCATTCCGCTTTCCGGTTTATGCAAAATTAAGAGAAGTTTCCATTCGCAATTATGCGGAACATTTGTATATCCACCCGGGAGATAGCATACATGTGGAAATAGACTTCAAAGATCTTTTTCATCCCAAAGTAACAGGTGATGCAGAAAAGTTGAATCAAGAAATACTGGCATTTACAGAAAGCGCCTACTATTACATACAGAATTATAGTATAAACCCGAATTTGAATATTAAGGATTTTGAGGCTGAAATAAAGAAAGAATATGACTTTCGTTTGGAGCGGAGAAACGAGTATCTGACGAAGTATAAGCCAATGGGCGATGTTACGTTATTTACTGAAGAGTTACTGAAACAGGACTATTATTACACTTTGTTATCCTATGGTAACCAATGCCAGTTTAAAACAAGAAAAGAAATGGATCGGTATCATAAACTTCTGCCTGCAATCAATAAGCTTTATAATAAAGGGATTCTTTCGGCACGTTTATATGATATTGCCAATGAGGTAGAACGCTATATAGCTTATGGAATAACTTACAAAGATAAAAAAAATCCATCTGTAGAAGAGATTATGTCGGCAGTAGGAGAGAATGAACTGAACCAGTATATATATACTAAAATGGCAGTTGGCTCTTTGAATGCAAATGATACACTTGCTTTAACAACGAGGCATACACAGTTTGATTCGATCGTAAAAATGCCGCATTTGCGTGCACAAGTGATGCAGATATATAATCAGACTAAATCTTACCTGGAAAATCCGCAACCAGTTTCCAATAATTTATTATATGGTGAGTTTCACGAAAACTCAAAGCTAAAAACATCTATGCCTTACATGGAACCCGTCTATAATATACTTGAGAAGAATCACGGAAAAGTGATCTATTTCGATTTTTGGGCTAGGTGGTGTCCACCATGCCTGGCAGAAATGGAACCTTTGAAACAATTGCGGAGTAAGTATTCCACCAAAGACCTGATCATATATTCAATATGTGTAAGTGAACCCAAGGAAGAATGGGAAGAATGTCTGAATGAGTATTCATTGAAGAACCGGGGAATTGAATGTATTTATGCATCTGATTATTTTGGAAAAGATAACTTACAGAAAATTCGCAAACAATGGAAAATAGATAGAATGCCCTATTATCTGTTGCTTAATAGAAAAGGGCAAATTGTAGATTTCGGAACTACAGCACGTCCCAGCAATCCGCAATTTGTATCTCGAATTGACGATGCCCTCAAATAACTTTATCATTAATAGGATCGTATGTCATTTCTTTATTCTTCTTTTCTATACGAAAGCTTTTTATTTTTGATGAAAGTGATTTTTCTAGGGTTTGTTTTGCTTTACGATACGTACCGTCATTGGATGGATGTCGTGAACTAACAATAGCTCCTATAACTTTTTTATCTTTTAGATATCCTTGATTGTAGAATAAGTTCACAGTATTGCCGATTTGTGTTATAGCGTGTGCAATATCCGTTCCTTTTAGCTCTACAAAAATATAAACACAACTAAGGGGTGATGTGTATACAAATAAGTAATCACACTTTCTATGCTCTGATGAACTATCAAAATAACCATCAATTTTTATTTTATCAACTTCGGAAATATCTTTAGATGCAATAGTGAACTTACTTTTATTTTCACAAATCGTAAAACGAGAAGTGCATTTACACTTTGAATTAACATATTTATGATCAAAAGAATCTGTATTCTTGAATACGAATCTTCTATTAAAACATTTACAACTCATTTCTTTCAATATTGCATAGTTCGTCAAAAATATATCCTAATTTGTCAGAAGCCGTATCTATGTATTCAGCTCCCAAAGATTTTATGTCAGTATCTCTTATATCTTTAACAGTTCCATCTGAATGAAAAAAGTAGGATGATACATCATCAAAATCAATTAGCGCCATTGATGGAATGAGTTCTTTAATTTTAGATAGCACCAACTTCTTTTTATTGCTTTTCTTTAATATTTCTTGTGCTAAAATTAAATTATCTACTACTGATAACACATATGGACTATGTGTCGTAATTACAATACTTCCATTTGATTCTCTCATCTTTCTCATGATCCAATCAATAAGAAAGTGTTGAGTAGAAGGAAATAAATTTAATTCAGGTTCTTCTATTACTAATATCTGTTTTTTCTTGCTTTCAACATATTGGTTAAATACAATCCACAACGGAATAATTGATTGAATTCCACTAGAAGTTTGAGATAGTTTTACTTCTTTGTTTTCATTCATTAGATATACTGTGTCACCATTGTTATTGAATGACACTTTAATATCAAGAATGTTTATATCAATATTTTTATACTGAATTCTTGCTTTTTCGTATAAGCTACCAAAATCCTTTATGCAATCGGGAATACTAGCTCCTGCTTGAAGTAAAGAAAATATGCTATTAGAAAATGTTGAAATCAACAATCTTTCAGCTGGAATATATACTGGTATACATTCTTCATAAAGGAGTCCAACTAAGGCAGGTTTTATTAACTCTACCATTGCGCTGTCTTTTAAATCTAAGAGGTTTCTAAGACTTTTGATAAATTCTTTGTATGCAAAGTTATTTTCTTTTCGTTCTATAAATTTTAAAATAAAATCATATGACTTTGAAGTATTAGCCATTTCCATCAAATCAGCATCTTCGTAGTTACTGTGAAATTTATTTAAGCCTATTTCCCAATAGTATTTTTCATTGCTATAACGAATAATGGTTGTAGACGTAAATTCAAAATTAATATTATATTTATCCAATAACCTTAAGAAACTATTGAAATCTCCTTCTTTAATAGTCCAAAAAATCGAATTGTTAAATATTGCAAGAAGTTTTGCAATAGTACTTTTTCCACTAGAAGTATGTCCAATAAAGAAATTATATTTCTTTATTTCTATATTTGCGGATTTTATAGCCCCAAAATCTGTTACAATTAAATGTGCCATGCTCATTAAAAAATTAAAGTTATATCCCTCATATAAAAGAATAACTATCGGCAAATGTAGTCATTAATACTGGTATAATACCTAAAGTAGTTCTTTTTTATAGAAAAAAACAAGAAAAAGTTAGTAGATGTTCACTCATATTATAAATTTTCGCTAACTTCTTAATGTCTTCTTTGCCATTCACAATATGAGTACTGTCACCGATCCGGATGGCTCTGACTACTTCATCGGAAGAAGACTTCTCGAACAACTTAGTAATAGGGATATTCAATGTATTTTCAATTTCTTCTAAGGTTTACAACTGTGGGTATTCACCTCGTATAGTCTTATTTAGTCTTATATCGATTATTCCATTTTTTTCAGCCAATTCTTTTTGGGTGATGCTTTATCCTTGGCAAAGTTCTTTTATTCTTGTTCTAAAGTCCATAGTACTACGTAAGTATTCCACCAAAGACCTGATCATATATTCCATATGTGTAAGTGAACCCAAGAAAGAGTAAGTAGAACCATGATAAACAGTTAACATGACTTATCTCCTTTTTACTGTGTCGAAACTTGAAAAGGACGATAATCTTCCGGCAACCATTGTGGATCACGATGATAGATATATTCTAATAAAGAATCTACTATGTAGG
>ERZ827452.1911-NODE-1911-length-17502-cov-4.252651_pt1 | contig 17502 bp, 11 predicted proteins | sample MGYA00519866_ERZ827452 | MGnify/ENA primary metagenome ERZ827452 (study PRJEB31778, sample SAMEA3449307) | human gut metagenome | biome: human gut; feature: human-associated habitat; material: faeces | place: United Kingdom | collected 2010/2012 ... | reverse complement strand
AAGCGGCTGCTGCCCCCGGCTCCGCGTCAGCCCCGGGAGGGCCGCCCCGCAGGCCCCCGTCCGGGCGGCTTCCGCAATGGGCAGGAGGGCGGACGCTCCGGCGGGCGCGGTGCAGGCCGTGCCCCCCGTGAAGGCGGCAGAGGCCCTGCCCGGGAGGCGGCTCCCCGCGTGTGGCAGCCCAAGACACCCGTCCGCTCCGACAACCTGAGCTTTGAGGACATGATGAGCCGCTTCAAGAGCCAGAGCGAGGAAAAGATGGCGGATCTCGACCACGAGACCAACAACCGCCGGGGCGGCGGCTATGCCCCCCGCAGCCGCCGCGGCCGCTGAGCCACCGCATCAGCTGGGATCACAAGGAACACAGGCAGGCCTGTCCCCGGTCGGACAGGTCTGTTTTTTCGGTACAGAACAGAAAGGAACTACCATGCCCGCAAAATTTGAACTGATCGCTCCCTGCTTTTTCGGGTGCGAATCCACCGCTAAATTTGAGCTGACCCGCATTGGCGCAGAGAACATCCGGGTGGAGGATGGCCGTCTGAGCTTCTGCGGCGGGGCAGAGATGATTGCTGCCGCAAACCTCAACCTGCGCACCGTGGAGCGCGTGATGCTGCTGCTGGCACGCTACAAGGCCGCCACCTTCGACGAGCTGTTCGACGGCGTGTATTCCATCCCGTGGGAGGAGTTTCTGCCTGCGGATGCTGCCTTCCCGGTCACCGGCTCTTCCCTGAACAGCCAGCTGACCAGCATCCCCGCCTGCCAGAGCGTCATCAAAAAGGCGGTGGTCAAGCGCCTGATGAAGGGTCACCGCACCACTGTGCTGCCCGAGAGCGGCGTGGAGTACAAGGTGCGCTTTATGCTGCGCAAAAATGTGTGCGAGATCATGCTGGACACCACCGGCGAGGGTCTGCACAAGCGCGGCTACCGCCGCAACGCCATGGAAGCCCCTCTGCGCGAGACGCTGGCGGCGACCATCGCCGACCTTGGCCGTGTGCGCCGCGACAGCCTGGTGGAGGACCCCTTCTGCGGCAGCGGCACCCTGCTGATCGAAGCCGCGCAGAAGGCCATGAACATTGCCCCGGGTCTGAAACGCCGCTTTGCCGCCGAGCGCTACAGCTTTGTGCCCGCTGCCCTGTGGGCAGAGCAGCGCCAGAAGGCACTGGCAGAGTCCAAGCTGGACGTGGGCTTTGAAGCTTACGGCTACGATATCGACCCCGCCGCCGTGGCACAGGCCAACGCCAACGCCAAGCTGGCGGGTGTGGAGAACCGCTGCCACTTTGAGGTGGCGGATGTTGCCACCTTTGCCGCAAAGCCGGAGGCCATCGTGCTGACGAACCCTCCCTACGGCGAGCGTCTGGGCACCATTGAGGGCGCTGCCAAGCTGGCACGCACGCTGGGACAGCAGATGGAAGCCAGCCCCTGCGCCGGGCTGTACGCCATTACCGCCGATATGGACTTTGAAGTGCACTACGGCAAGCGCGCCAACAAGCGCCGCAAGATGTACAACGGCATGATCCCCTGCCAGCTGTATATGTACTATAACGCCCCCAAGACCGAAAAGATGGCAAAGCCCATGCCCAAATCCGGCTTTGACGGCAAGCGCACCCATTTTGAAAAGAAGTAAGGTCATTTGACTGCCCGCCCGGCAGACATTGCACTGAAAAAGTGTGTCTTTTTCCGGGAAAATCCGGCACAAACACCCGCAGATCATCTTTTGCTGAAAAGAGACGGTCTGCGGGTGTTTTTAATAGAAAAATAGATTTCACAAAATTCGGCATAATGACAAATTACGGCAGTTTTTGCATCCGGCAGTTGCGTTGCCGAACAAAAAGGATTATACTAACCTTATTGACCGCAGGATACAAAAACTGTACAGAAAGGATGGCTGGCTTATATGAAGGGACGGATGCGGCCCTATCTGCCGGAACTGACGATCCGGGATTACAACACCTATATGCGTTATCTCCGCGGGGTGCGGCGGCAGATGTATAAGTCCTACGGCTTCTACGCCTGCCATCTGCTGCGCACCAACGGGGTGCTGTTTGCCATCCTGTCCGACAGTCTGGCGGGGCGTATGCCCACCTGCAAACGGCAGCGGGTGCCCGGCACGCCGTTCCGGCGCAGCATGATGTGCCAGACGCTGGGCATCCGGCAGGCGGCGCAGACGGAGATCCTGATGGGCTGGCATAATCTGCAGGACCGCAAGTACAGCGAGCTGCGCCCGGTCAAGCGCTTGCGCCGCGCAGCGGACAAGCTGCTGCTGCGCCGCGCCTACGAGAAAGCCCGGCAGGAGAACCCGGCGCTGGAGCGGCTGTTTGCGCAGGAGCGGGAGCAGGCGGTGGTGCAGATGAACCTGAGCGCCAAAAACTACGCCCTTGCGGCTGAACCTATGAGCAACGTCTACGGCGCTTTGTACTCCACGCTGGCTACGGATGACCCCAACCAGCGCAAGAGTATGCGGTATATCGGCAGCTGCATCGGCCGCATCTTCTATCTGCTGGACAAGGCCGAGCGCTTTGAAGCAGACCGCCGCAACGGCCAGTACAACGTATTCGTGGTCAACGAGCTCAACGGGCAGGCTGCTGCCATAGAGAACGCCCGGCGGCAGGCGCTGGCAGCGGTCAACGACCTGATGCGGGCGTACAAGATGCTGGATCTCAAGCTGAATGACACCCTGCTGAACAATATCATGATCTTAGGTCTGCAACACGCGGTCTACCCGCTGGAGCAGGATGTAGATACCGAAAAGTGGGAGATCCCATGAAGAAGCGAAGAAGCAAAAGCTGGGCCATGGCGTACTGCGGCATGGCAGCGGCACTGTGCGTGGCACTGATGCTGCTGGGCACCATCATCCCCATTGCCATGTTCATCGCACCGGCGGTGGCAAGCTTTCTCATTGCAACGGTGTGCATGGAGTGCGGCATCACCATGGCGTGGACGGCGTACGCCGCCGTCAGCCTGCTGGGGCTGCTCTTTGTGCCGGATAAGGAGATCGCCCTGATCTTCACAGTGCTGCTGGGCTATTACCCGCTGGTAAAGCCCCGGTTCGACCGCATCCGCCCCCGGGCATTGCAGCTGGTGTGCAAGCTGCTGCTGTGCAACGGGGCGGTGCTGGCGATGTATGGTCTGCTGCTGGTGCTGGTGCCGGCGGGCAGCATTTCGCAGGAGTTGCGCACCACCGCGCTGGCAATGACTCTGCTCACGCTGGCTATGGGCAACGTGGCGTTTGCCCTTTACGACCGCGCCCTGTGCAATCTGCTGCTGCTGTATAAGCTGAAGTGGCAGCCCAAACTGCATAAAATGCTGGGGATGCACTGAGCCCCAAACAACTTTGAAAGAAGGAATGTGTACCGCAAGCTGACGCAAAGCGCCGGGCCACACGGGTGACAGCCGTGAGGGTGACGAGGAGAGAAATCATCGAAAGATTCGGCGGATGTTTCTCCGGCTGAGGGCTATACCAGCCGCAGAACAGGGCAAAAACCGGCAGCAATACCGGAACAGAACCCTGCAAAGAAAGCCATACAAGAACATAGACTTTGATAGAGGAAACTGACTGTGCAGCAGCGCATTTCGGCGCGCCGCAGTCGGTCTGGAGGTATTTTGTATGTGTGGCATTGTAGGTTATGTCGGGATGCGCAGCGCCCAGCAGGTGCTGCTGGACGGTTTGGAAAAGCTGGAGTACCGCGGGTACGATTCTGCCGGTGTGGCGCTTACCCAGCGGGACGGCATCCGCGTGGTCAAAAGCAAGGGGCGGCTCTCCACCCTGCGCAGCAAGCTGGAAGAGCTGGCGCTGCCCCAGAGCGGCTGCGGCATCGGTCATACCCGCTGGGCGACCCACGGCGAGCCCAGCGATGTGAACAGCCACCCGCACTCCACGCCCCGGGTCAGCATCGTGCACAACGGCATTATTGAAAACTACGGCGCTTTAAAGGAGCGCCTGATTGCTAAAGGCTACACCTTTGCCAGCGAGACCGACACCGAGGTGCTGGTAAAGCTCATCGACAGCTGCTATCAGGGCGAGCCGCTGCAGGCTTTGCAGGCTGCGCTTGCCAAGGTGCGGGGCAGCTACGCGCTGGCGGTGCTGTTCAAGGACTACCCGGACACCATCTTTGCGGTCAAGCGGGAAAGCCCGCTCATCGTGGGCTGGGGCGAGGGCGAAAACTTTGTGGCATCGGATATCCCGGCGCTGCTCAAGTACACCCGCAGCTACAGCGTGCTGGAAGAAGGGGACATGGCGGTGTGCACGGCACAGGGCATCCGCTTCTATAACGAGTTCGGCGAGGCGGTGGAGCGCGAAAAGCTGACCGCAGACTGGGACATGGAAGCAGCCGAAAAGGGCGGCTACCCCCACTTTATGCTCAAGGAGATCAACGAGGAGCCCGCCGCCATCACGGCAACGGTCAGCCCCCGGGTGGAGAACGGCCTGCCGGAGCTGCGCATCCCGGAACTGACGGACGAAAAGCTGCGCAGCATCGGCACAGTGCATCTGGTGGGCTGCGGCACAGCCATGCACGCCGGTATGGTGGGCAAGACCGCCATCGAAGCGCTGGCGCGGGTGCCCGCAGAGGTGGATATCGCCAGCGAGTTCCGCTACCGCGACCCCATCCTGAAGCCGGAGGATCTGGTCATCATCATCAGCCAGTCCGGCGAGACCAGCGATACGCTGGCTGCCCTCAAGCTGGCTAAGAGCCGGGGCGTGCCGGTGCTTGCCATCGTGAACGTGGTGGGCAGCAGCATCGCCCGGGCGGCGGATTACGTCATGTACACCTACGCCGGGCCCGAGATCGCGGTGGCGTCCACCAAGGCCTATATGGTGCAGCTGTGCGTGCTGTACCTGTTTGCCCTGCGCCTGGCCTACGCGCGCGGGCAGCTGACCGAGGAAAAGACCAAATACTACACCGCCCAGCTGCTGCACGCATCCGAGGTCATCAAGCCCCGCCTTGCGGACTGCGAGCAGATCAAGTACCTTGCCAGCCGCTATGTGAACACCCAGAGCTGCTTTTTCATCGGGCGTGGGTTCGACTACGCCCTTTCGCTGGAGGGCAGCCTGAAGCTGAAGGAAATCAGCTATGTGCACTCGGATGCCTACGCCGCAGGCGAGCTGAAGCACGGCACCATCAGCCTGATCACGGACGGCGTGCCGGTCATCGCACTGGCGACCCAGAAAAACGTCTACGAAAAGACCATCTCCAACGCCAAGGAGACCCGCAGCCGCGGCGCACGGGTGCTGCTGTTCACCACCAAGGACGCGGAAGTGCCGGAGGGCGTTGCCACCGAGGTCATCCGCTTGGACGAGTACGACGACATCCTGATGCCGCTGCAGCTCATCGTGCCCTTGCAGCTGTTCGCCTACTACATGGCGGTGCTGCGCGGCTGCGACGTGGATAAGCCCCGCAACCTTGCCAAGAGCGTAACGGTGGAGTAACAGGGAAGAATAGAACACAAAACCGCCCGCTGCACGAAATGGTGTGCAGCGGGCGGCTTGTTATATGCGGGAAGAGCAGGGGCGCTTACCAGAACCAGTAGCGCTTCTTGAACGCGATGTAGACCACGGCGATCAGGATCACAACCACGCCGCCGGCGATGAAGAAGGACCAGTTGATATTGCCGAACCGCAGGTTCTGGTTGGTCAGCAGGTAGCGGCCGGCAGTGTCGGCGGTGATCACGCCGTCCTTGTAGCTGTTCAGGTACTGCCACTTGTTGCTGATGGTGTTGTACAGGTACAGGCGGGAGTAGGTGCTCACATCCAGCTCCAGCTGCACCGCGCAGGGAAGGGCACGGCCGTTGTCCAGCTCAAACTCCAGCCCCTCTTCACTCTCGGTAAAGGTGATGGCGGTGTCGATCTCGCTGGTGGTGCTCTTTACGTTTTTGCCGGAAACGTTCATGGTGTAGCCGTCGCCCACCACGCACAGGGTCTTGCCGGTGGTGCGCAGGGCGTTCAGGATCTCGCCGGTTACGATGGGCACCTCAGACTGGTTGAACACCACCTGATCCTCCGTGCTGTCCTGAATGGTCTGCACCACAGGGTCCAGCGGGATGGAGGTGTTATCGTCCGGGGGATTGGTGCCGGCATTGCTGTTGTCGCTGCCGGAGGAAGTATCTGCCGAGCGGTTCACGATGACCGTGACCATGGCAGTGGCCTTGCCGTTGGAAATGGTAATAGAGGTAGAGCCGGTGCCCACCGCCGTGACCACGCCCGAGGGGCTGACCGTGGCAATGCTGCTGTTGCCGGACTTGAAGGTGAAGGACTGGGATGCACTGGCAGGGGTGGCTTTAGCCGTGATGGTGCGGGTGGCACCGGGCTTGAGCACGATGTAGTTGGTGCTGGGGGTGATCACCTGCCCGCTGTTGCTGGACGTAGTGCCGCTTGTGCCGGTGGAGTCTGTGGGCAGGGCAAGCACCGTAACGGTGGTGGTGGCCACCACCGAGCCGCAGGCAGCGGTAATGGTGGCAGTGCCGGGCGCTACGCCGGTCACGCGGCCAAAGCTGTTCACCGTGGCGATCTTCTCGTTAGAGGAGGTCAGGGTGACGGTGGCGTAGTTGGAAGCGGAACTGGGGCGCACCTGCAGCGAAGCCGACACCGAGTTGCCCACATAGATGGTGTTGGAGGAGAGGGAAAGGTCCATCTCGGTCACGATCATGGAGGAGTCCATGGAGACCACGATGGTGTAGGCGCAGATCTGGTTGCCGGCGGCTGCGGTAATGGTGGCAGTGCCAACGCCCACAGCCTGCACCACGCCGCTGCTGCTTACGGTCAGCACGCTGCTGTCATCGGTCAAAAAAACCACAGAGTCGGTGCTGTAACTGGGCTTGACCACGGGGGACAGCTGCTGGGAAGCGCCCAGCAGCATATTGGCAGAGTAGCTGCCGGTGGAAATGCTCTCGGCAGGGACATCCTTGGACCAGGGCAGTGAAACGCCGTTCTGCGCTTCAACAGGCAGGCCGGCGGCGGCAGCGCTCAGGGCGGTGCCGCATACCAGCACACCCAGCATCAGCACACAGGCGGCCAGTTTCTTTGCGGTTCGAATCATGTTGTTTGTACCTCTTTGGGGTGGTGTAAAAGGGGGGCATCCTGCCGTGCTGTGCAGTCCGCTTTTAGCGGAACAGCACGCCCAGTGCCTCCATGGCATATTCAAAATAGGTGACCTGATCGTATTCCACGCGGGCGGTCACGCTCATACCGTTGGCAAGATCCACCTTGTCGCCGCTGCGGCTCACCACATAGGTGGCATCGGGCTTGATGGTCATCTTGTAGTAGGAGGTGCTGTTGCTGGAGGTCACATCACTGTCAATGGAGGTGACGGTGCCGGTCAGCGTGCCGTAGGAATACTCCGACAGGCCGGTGATGGCGATCTTGCAGGGGTCGCCTACGTGCAGCAGGGGACGGTCGTTCACCGACACCATGGCCACGATCTCCAGATCGTCGTTCTCGCTGGCAATAGTAGCCATTGCAGAGCCGGCGCTCAGCACCATGCCCTCCTTGTAGGGGGTGTCCATGTGGATCACGCCGGAGGTGGGCGCATAGATGAAGTAATCGTTGGCGCCGGTGTTCAAAGAATCCATCTGCGCCTGCAGGTTGTCCACATTGACCTGTGCGCTGTTGATGCTCTGGGAGATGGACTGCATGGTGGAGTAGTATAGGGACTCCAGCTCACTCTGGTTCTGCTCCATCAAAGCCTTGATCTGGGTGTCGGAGTAGCCGGCAGCCTGATAGGTAGAAGCGTCAAAGGTCTTTTGTGCTACCTGACTTTTGTAGGTCTGGTACTGGTAGTAGTAGGGCTGATCCTCAGCGCTGGTCTCGTCGAAGTAGTTGGTGTCGTCCTGAATGCACTTGAGCAGCTTGTTGTACTGATCCAGCTGCTTCTGGTAGATATCCAGCTGGCTCTGCAGGGTGTCCTTCTGCATATCCAGATCCGTGCTCTTCAGCCGGGCAATCAGGTCGCCCTCGTTCACATAGCTGCCCTCCGAGACATACAGCTCGGTAATGGAGCCGGAGTAGCTGGACATGATGTAGGTCTTGTTGGCGGCCTGCACCACACCGCTGTTCTGGCTGACATAGATGCGGTTGGTCTGGGTGCTCCAGATCACCAGAAAGATCATGAACAGCCCGGTCAGAATGACAAAGGCGTACCCGTAAGGGGGCAGCTTTTTGTCCATCATGATCCGGCGGTCCTGCAGATCCGAAAGGTTCTGAATGGTCGTTGTCATAATTATTTGGTCTCCATAAACACGTCGATCACGCCGTCGTCCTCGTCCTGATTGACGTAGATGGTGTAGCTGTTGCCGCTAAGCTTGATGTCGTTTTCAAAAGCCAGGACCTGCAGCTTGGCAGTGGCCAGCTGGTTGAAGGCCAGAGGGCCGGTAAAGTGGGCGTACAAGCAGTTCTTTACCCGCAGCACAGCGTCCATGTGGTAGCCGGGCTCCATCTGGGTGATCATCTGGGTGGCCTGCTGCATCATGTACATGACGGGCATATGGTCCGGGCCGGTGCCTTCCACGATAGCCTGCACCAGCGGGCCGATGGGCTGTGCGCCGTTGCTCTTCATAAAGTTCTGCATCTGGGTCAGGATGACCGGCAGGTTTGCCAGCTCCTCAGGCTGCACAACGCGGGAGAGAACATTGGTCAGCTTGAGGGTCTTGTTTTCAGCAACTTTGATCTCGTTCATAGTAAATTACCCCTAATCCTGTTATTTTTTCAATGTAAGCCGGAACAAAAAGGTGCCCGGAAGCGTCTGCCTCCGGGCACACCATAACGAGGCATTCTTCGGTTTCCCGCCGGGCGGGAAAAAGCTTATGCTGCATCCGGGCAAGAGCTGCGGATGCGGTCAGTAGGTGATGGACTCGCCGTCGTCGTCCTCTTCCACCACAGCGGCAACTGCCTGCGGAGCAGGCTCGGCTTTGCGCTTGCGGAAGATGCCCTGCTGCATATTCCACAGCTCGGCATAGCGGCCATCCTTTGCCATCAGTTCCTCATGGTTGCCGCGCTCCACGATCTTGCCGTGATCCATCACAAGGATCAGGTCGCAGTCACGGATGGTGGAAAGGCGGTGCGCCACGATCAGCATGGAGCGGTCTGCCAGCTGCTCGTAGATCATGTTGAAGATCAGCGTCTCGGTGGCAAAGTCCAGATTACTGGTGGACTCGTCCAGAATGTAAAGGTTGGAGTCCTTCAGGAAGGCACGCGCCAGTGCGATGCGCTGCTTCTCACCGCCGGACAGGCCGTTGCCGGCTTCTTCCAGATAGGTGTTGTACTGCAGCGGCAGGTGGCGGATGAACTCGTGCGCGTCAGCCTTCTTGGCAGCTTCCTTCACCTCGTCCAGCGTAGCGTCCATGCGGGAGATGCGGATGTTGTCGTAGATGGTCTTGCTGAACAGCTCAACGTTCTGGGGCACATAGGCGATGGCGCGGCGCACCGAGTGGCTGCTGTACTCCGCCAGATTCACGCCGTTCACATCGATCTCGCCGTCCTCGGGGTCGTAGTACTTCAGCAGCAGCTTGGTAATGGTGGATTTGCCGCTGCCGCTGCTGCCCACCAGCGCCACCTTTTTGCCGGCGGGGATGGTAAAGCTGACATGATCCAGTGCCGGGGCACGGTTGCCGTAGCGGAAGGTGACGTCCTTGAACTCGATGTCGCCCTCCACCTTTTCCATCTCGCTCTGCTCCATACCCTCGGCAGTCTCATTCTCAGCGGGGTAGTCCATGATCTCGGTCAGACGCTTCATGGAGATGCTGGCTTCCTGGATCTGCATCTGCAGGCCGATCAGGTTGCTCAGGGGGGAGGTGAAGTAGCTGGACAGGGTGCTGAATGCCATAAAGCCGCCCAGCGTCATCTCGCCGTTCAGCACCTGACTGATGCCCACATAGGTGGTCAGCATACTGAAGCCGGTGGAGATGAAGGAGGAAATCAGACCCTGCGTGGTGCTGATGCGGCTGGAGCGCAGGCTGATCTTCAGGCTCTTCATGTACTCGCGTTCCAGATTATCCAGCTCGGTCTGCTCGTTGGCGTTGCACTTGACGGTCTCGATGCCGCGCAGGCTCTCGATCATCTGGCTGTTCAGAACGGCCGACTGCACCATCGTCTCTTCATTGATCCGCTTGTAGGGCTGCTTGAAGATGATGACGAGCAGCAGGCTCAGAACGGTGGTAAACAAGGTAATGGCGAACAGCGAGGAGTTCATCCGGAACAGGACAAAGCCTGTACCCACGGCCATCACAATGTCCATGACCACGCTCATTGCAATGCTGGTCAGCACCGATTTGATGGTGCTTGCATCGGAATAGCGGGTGGTGATCTCGCCGGTCTTACGGGATGCAAAGAACTTCATCGGCAGTTTGTACACATGCTCGAAGTAGCCCAGCATCAACGGGATATCGATTTTAATGGAAAGGAAGATCAGGATCCAATCTCTCACGGTCGAGAGCAGCGTGCTGGTCAGGTTGACCACACTGAACACGATAATGAGCGATACGAGCAGATTTTTCAGCCCATAAGGCAGCACCTCGTCCATGATCGCCTTATTAAAGACGGTGGACACGATGCCGATCAGTGTCAGGATCACTGAACTGAGAATAGCGTAAGCAAACAGCTTTTTTTGGGGAAGCAGCAGATCCATGTACCGCTTCAACATGTTGTTGCGGGCTGCCTTGGCTTCCTCTTTGCCCTCCACCTTATGCTTGCCGGTGCCGCCCTTGAACTCCGCTGTGGGGTTCAGCAGCAGCAGCACGCCGGTGAAGTTTTTATAGAACTCATCCAGGCTGATTTTTTTCAGTTCATTTGCAGGGTCGCCGATGACGACGTAATCCTTGCATTTGTACTTTTTGCTTGCATCAGCCTTGCGTTCTTCTTCCTGCACCACATGCTTGCGGCGGGCATCGTCCTCCTTGATGGTCGTCTTTTTGAAGATGACCACAAAGTGGGTCAAGCCCTGGTCGGTAATAACCTGCGCAATTGCGGGCAGTGTGAAATCGCTTAAAAAGTTTTCGCGGTCAACACGGACAGCCGCCGTGCTGAAGCCCAGCTCATTGGCTGCTTTCTGCAGGCCAACGAGGTTCGTGCCTTTCATGTCGGTTCCCATCATATCCCGCAGGCGGGTGATGGTGATTTCCTTTTTGTAATGGAGGCACACCATTGCGAGCGAAGCGGCCGCGCAGTCCGTAGAATCGTGCTGCCGCACATAGGTATAACGCATACGATGTTTCCTTTACAAGAGACCGACAACCAAAAGCAAACGATCTCTTTTTCAATGTACTGTGTCTATTTCAAAACTACGGCTTTTATTCTAGCACACCCGGTCTGTTTGCACAAGCCCCAGTTTGCTATTGTTTGGGCCGTAGGTCTGACAAATGAAAAAGGTTTTCTTTTTGCACTCCGGTTTAACAGCGCATAGCCTTCTGCTTTGCCCTGCCCTGCGGAGAACCAGGGCAAAGCAGAAGTCCGCTGCTATCAAAAGAAGGGAGCGCCTACCCTTTGATCTGAGTCAATCACCACAGAACGTTTAAAAACTGTTCCAAGGTTTGGGTGTAGTATACCACAATCTGACAGCATCTTCAAGAGGACATTTTTTAAGAAACCATTAATTTTGAAGATTTTGTGAAAAAAGTCTCAGATTGGTTACAGCACCCGGTTAAAAAACAAGCGGCGAAGTTGCCCTCGCCGCCTAATGGCGCCTCTTGCCTGACTCGAACAGGCGACACCCTGATTAACAGTCAGGTGCTCTAACCGACTGAGCTAAAGAGGCACATCTTTCAAATCGCAATTCCGCAGCGCACAATTGACTGCGAGAAGTATTATAACTCTTCCCGCTCCCTTTTGCAAGCCTTTTTTGGAAATTTGTGAAAAAAGTTTTTCAAAAGGGCTCAACCCTCTCAGTCAAAGCCTTGCGGCTTTGCCAGCTCCCCCGAGGGGGGAGCCTTTGGCAGGACCACCGCAAGCAGCTGCTAAAGGCCGGGGCAGTCTTGGCTCCCCCTTTGGGGGAGCTGGCGCGTTAGCGCCTGAGAGGGCGAGCCCGTGTTCCGACATCCTTTTTCTTACGCTTCTGTTACCCTATCAATACCAGAAAGAAGGTGCCGCCCATCAAGACTGTGATCTACCTCGATGTCCTGCTGCTGACGAATTTTGCGCTCACGCTGCTGTTCCTGCTGGCGGCGGGGCTGCTGGCCGGGGTGGAGTGCCGGGCCGGGCGGCTGCTGTTGGGCGGGGCAGCGGGGGCAGCTTCCTCGTTGGCCCTGCTGGCCCCGGAAGCGCCGGACGCTGCCGCGCTCTTATATAAAGTGTCAAGCGCCGCCCTCACGGTGGCCGCCGCCTACGGCTGGCCGGGGAGCAGATGCTTCGCCCGGCTTGTGGGGTGGTTCTGCGCGGGAAATCTGCTGCTGGCGGGGGCGCTGCTCCTGCCCGGGGCCCAGACCAACAACGGCTACATCTACCTGCCCCTTTCGCCAGGGGCACTGCTGGCGGGCGCGGGCGGGGTGGTGCTGGCTGTGCAGGGGGTGCTCCGCTTTCTGGGCCAGGGCGGCGGGCGGGTGTTCCCCGCCCGGCTCACCGTGGCAGACACAGCGCTGGATGTCCGGGCCTTCTGCGACACCGGCTTTTCGGTGCAGGAGCCGCTTTCGGGCCGGGCGGTGGTGCTGGTGCGGTTCGGTGCCGTGCGGGGCCGCCTGCCGCCCTCCCTGGGTACTTATCTGGAGCAGCACTTTGCCGGGGCCGCTCCCCTGCCCGACCCGGCGCTGAGGGTGCGCCTTGTTCCCTGCACCACCGTGGCCGGGCACTGTATCCTGCCGGCTGTCCCGGCCAGCCTGTGCTGCACCGGCTCCCCCGCCGGGCAGGGCATGGCCGAGCACCTCTATGCCGCCTTTGCCGACCTCCCCCCGCCGCCTGATGGGTGGGAAGTGCTGGTGGGGGTGGAAGCGGGGGACCATTTTCAGCAAGCTCACCCTCTCAGTCACGACTAGCGTCGTGCCAGCTCCCCCAAAGTGGGAGCCCTTGGCAAATCGGGCCACTTCTGCTAATTACTTTTGCTCAAACTCTACCAAAATGCCAAAGCCTCTCCCTTCGGGAGAGGTGGCAATGCGTTAGCATTGACGGAGAGGGTTTACCCGTCAAAGGAGGAACCATCTTGCATCGTCTTATTTCACTTCTACGCCGCCTTTTCCTCTCGCTTCTTGCCCCTTCCGCCGCCCACTACATCAACGGCGGGCCCAGCCTGCCGCCGCCGCTGACACCGGAGCAGGAAAAGGCCCTGCTGACCCGGATGATGGCGGGGGATGCCGCCGCGCGCGATGACCTCATCACCCACAACCTGCGGCTGGTGGTCTACCTTGCCAAAAAGTACGAGAACAGCGGCGTGCCGCAGGAGGACATGATCTCCATTGGCACCATCGGGCTGATCAAGGCGGTGAACACCTTCACGCCGGAGCGCAGCACTTTCGCGTTCGGCGACGTCAGATCCTTCAGACTCTCCAGCGACTTCTCCGCCTTTACATACTGGATCGTTCCAAGCAGCGCATTGAGCACGATCACAACCAGAATGACAAAGGTGCTCTCCGGATTCCCCGAACAAGCGGAAATTGCGGCTGCCACAATCAGGATTCCCACGAGAAGATCCGCAAACTGCCCGAAAAAAACCGCAAAAACACTCTTTTTCTTTCCCTCCGCCAGCACATTCTCCCCGTATTGCGCCAGCCGCTTTGCCGCCTCCTCCGTTGTGAGTCCATGTTCTGAGGTCTCCATCTTCTTTTTCACTTCTTCCGCTGAAATCTGATACCACTCTTTCATTTCTGCCTCCTGTTTTCTTAAAATTAAAAAAGAGACTTCCAGCACGAAATGTATCTCTGCGATACTTTCCGCGCTAAAAGTCTCATAACCACGGGTAATCTTCATGGTACACAGCGCCAGGTCCAAGACCGCGTATGTTGACGCTGCAATTTAAAACTACTCCCCTTTAGCAGTTCTGTTATTTAAGATTGTATGGAGTATAACAGTCCGACGCCGCCTTTGTCAATCCTCTCCCTGCAACCTTAACGCATCCTTTACCTCTCCCGCGCAGGAAAACAGCACCAACAGTTCATGTGCCAGCAGCGGCATTGCCGCAAGTCCAAGCAGCTTCGTCCACTCCAGGGCGGTAAGTCTGCAGGTTCCAAACAGCTGTACAAAATACGGTACCTCCGTGACCATCATCTGAAGACTGATTCCCACCGCGAACGCCGCCAGCATCAGACGGTTTTCCAGATGGTTCATGCAAAACACCGAGGTCTCCACATCCCGCATGCCGATCGCATGGAATAACTGCGCCATGCCGAGCACGGTAAATGCGTAGGTTTGCGACCGCGCTAACACCTGTGCATCTTTAAGCACCGCCTGCAGATGTGGAATCGTCAGCGTCATCCCGGCGCTTTTGATCGTGCCGACCGGTTCCTGCAAAAAGGCAAGCATACTGATTCCCGCGATTAAAAGACCGTAAAAACAGGTGCATCCCCAGCCGCCGCCCGCAAACAGGCTCTCATCCCGGCGTCTCGGCGGGCGGTTCATGTAGTCCTTCTGTTCTTCCACATCTACTCCGAGTGCCAGCGCCGGCAGGGAATCCGTAATCAGATTGATCCAGAGAATATGGCTTGACTTTAGGGGCGATGCCAGCCCCATGGCAACTGCTGCCAGCATTGTGATAATTTCTCCGAAATTAGATGAAAGTAAAAACAGCACCGACTTGCGGATATTTTCATAGATGCTGCGCCCCTGCGCAATCGCTCCTGCAATCGTTGCAAAATTGTCATCCGCCAGCACCATATCCGCCGCATTTCTGGCGACGTCCGTTCCCGCCATTCCCATGGCAATTCCCACGTCCGCAGATTTTAACGACGGGGCATCATTGACTCCGTCCCCTGTCATAGCGACAATCTCCCCGTTCTTTTTGCATGCGGACACGATTCTGACCTTGTGCTCCGGGGATACATGGGCAAACACCCGGGTTCTACTGATCCGCGCCGCCAGCATCTGTTCGTCCATCCGCTCCATCTCCTCGCCCGTCACACATTCATCCCTCCGCTCGGCAATGCCGAGCTGGCGTGCAATCGCAAGCGCCGTGTCCGCCCTGTCCCCGGTAATCATGATCGTCCGGACTCCGGCACGTGCAAACTGTTCCACCGCCTCCGCCGCCTCGGGGCGTACCGGGTCTTCCATTCCTGCCATCCCCAGAAACGTAAGCCCGCTCTCCTCCATCTGTGCCGCTTTAGGATGCATGCCAATCGCCAGCACGCGAAGTCCCGCTTCCGTCATCTCGGCAAGTCCCCGTTTTGCCTGTTCTCTCGCCGCCGCAGAAAACGCCGCCGTCTTGCCGTTGCTCCACACATACCGGCACCGCTCCAGGATTTCATCCGGCGATCCCTTCGTGAAAGAGATTCTGCCGTCCAACGTCTCATGCAGTGTCGTCATCCGTTTCCGCTCTGAATCGAAGGCAATCTCGTCGATCCGCGGCATGGTGTCCTCCAATGTCTCCCGCTGTATGCCGAACGCTGCCGCCATATCCAAGAGCGCTAATTCTGTCGGATCGCCGCGGCGTTCCCCTCCGTGGAGGGATGCGTCGTTGCAGAGAGAAAATCCCTGCAAAAAATACCGGTCGCCGGCCGGATGCAGTTCTTTTACCGCATGCACTCTGCCGTTCACGTAACATTTTTTTACAGTCATGCGGTTCTGTGTCAGTGTTCCCGTCTTATCCGAGCACACAACGCTGACACATCCCAATGTCTCCACGCTCGGCAGGCGCTTTACAATGGCATTTACCTTCACCATCCGCGAGACGGAAAGTGCCAGCACCATCGTCACAATGGCGGGAAGTCCCTCCGGCACCGCCGCCACCGCAAGAGAGATCGCCGTAATCAGCATCTCTCCCACATCCCGTTTTTGCAGGATTGCCATGCCAAAAAGGAGCACACATAAGAATACGGACACCGTGCCCAAAATTTTGCCGAGGTCCGCCAACCGCTTCTGCAACGGTGTCAGCTCGACCTTCGCCGCCTTCAGCATCCCGGCAATTTTCCCGATCTCTGTATCCATACCGATGGCAGATACTCTCCCCACGCCGCGCCCGTAGGTCACATTTGTCGACATATATGCCATGCGGTTCTGCGCCGTATCCTTGTTGACCGGAACAGACTCGCCGGTCAGTGCGGATTCTTCTATTTTCAGGTTCACCGCTTCTGTCAGCACAAGATCCGCCGGAACCTGACAGCCGGCTTCCAGCACCACAAGATCGCCCGGGATCAGATCGGCAGCCGGAATCTGCCGCACTTCATCCCCTTCCAGAAGCAGTGCATGCGGGCTGGTCATCTGTTTTAACACCTCCAGCGATTTTTTCGCTTTTCCCTCCTGTATCACTCCCACCGTCGCATTTAACAGCACCACAGCCAGAATAATTGCCATATCGCCGTATTCCCGCAGCAGCAGGGAGATCGCCGCCGCCACAAACAGGATAAAGATCAGAGGATCGTTTAACTGTTCCAGAAAACTTTCCGCCCAGGATTTTTTCTCCTCATCCTCGAGCACGTTTCTCCCTCGTTCTTCCGTTTTTCCGCGATAATATTCCTGCATATGCGCTGCCCCCATCCATCGAGTTTCCCACAAAGCAGCACGTCCACCGCTTTGCCGTTAACTCATCCTATGAAAATGTGGACGGGTTTATGCCTGTCTGCGTGAAAAAGGGTATGCCGACGTGATTCCGATGCACAACATCGCTCCAACATCTGCATACCCTTTTCCCTGCAAATCATATTTTATTTACTGTAATACAAACTGGCTCACAATCTCACGCAGCTTCTCCACATAAGTATAACACTCTTCCACCATGTCGTGCGTGGTTCCTGTCTTCTCCACCATGTCGCTGGTCTTCTCCGCAATATCGCTGACGCCGATCGACGACTCGCCCACTGTGGAGTTGATTCCGCTAAGTGCCTGTGCAATCGCATCAATAGAATTGGCAAGACCCGCCATCGCATCGCTCACGTCGTTCATACTGGTCTTGAAGGTATCCGCATCCTCCTGGTACTGTTCGCTGACCTGCTCAAATTCCTTATACTCCGTCAGCACGGTATTCTCCAGAAATCCGGTGGTCTCTTCTAAGCATTCCGCCATATTGGAAACCGCTGCGTTGACAGCATCCACAATCGTGCCGATATCCTTGATCGCCTTGGAAGTCTGATCCGCAAGGCTTCCGATCTCCGTTGCAACCACCGCAAACCCGCGTCCTGCCTCCCCGGCTCTTGCCGCTTCGATGGAAGCATTGAGTGCAAGCAGTCCGGTCTGGGATGAAATCTCCATGATCGTGCCGGTCAGTTCGTTGATCTTATCGACCGCCTTCGATCCCTCGATGGCTTCCTGTGCCTTTGTCTTGACGTTGTTGTACATCGTCATTGTCTTGGTGCTTGCCTCAACTGTCTTGGTGCGTAGATCATTTGCCCGCATCATGATCGCTTCCGAGGTCCGTGCGCCCTCCGTCGCCATACTGTTAATATCATCCG
>ERZ827452.1909-NODE-1909-length-17510-cov-33.382641_pt1 | contig 17510 bp, 6 predicted proteins | sample MGYA00519866_ERZ827452 | MGnify/ENA primary metagenome ERZ827452 (study PRJEB31778, sample SAMEA3449307) | human gut metagenome | biome: human gut; feature: human-associated habitat; material: faeces | place: United Kingdom | collected 2010/2012 ... | reverse complement strand
ATCCACGAAGATCAAAAGGAGTGCCACTTAAAGCATATTGGTTCATAGGAACATCTCCAAACACATTCTTGGTCTGAGCAGTCCAAGCTATAACTTTTCTATTTCCTACCTTTTTATATTGGCGGTAGTCCACCTCCAAACGGTAGAAATTATTATCTCCTCCCAAGAATTTCTGATACATCAATCCACGAAAATCCAGATAAATACCTTTATAAGCATTAGCAGGAATATCCCGACTGTCGTAAGTCAACAAAAATCCTACTCCCGAATTGAAAGTAGAATATCCGCTGGCGGTACCTCCCAACCTTTTATAATCAGGCTGATTAATTAAATGTTTGGCAGGCTCGGACATTTTATCATAACTCAAGTCAATCTGGGGACCGGCAAAGAAATTACTTTTACCCAAACGGAATAAAAACCACGGATTAATCTGGAAACCGCTATAACGATATTCACTGGTAGAGTCACTGCGCTCATAATGCTTATTGGTAGCATAGCCGATACCATAAAAATTCTCCAATGTATTCTTGTAAGTGAATTTTCCAAAAATACGGAATTTATCATTCTTGAAAAACAACTGAGGTTTCACCATCAGGTTCAACCCTCCCTCGAACATCACCGCAACGGCCATCGGCAATACAGAACGTTTTTGCAAGGTATCCGACGGATTCATACGAAATGTAACAAGAGCACTCCCTCCTATCAACGCACCAAAGTCCGGAGTATAACTCGGTCCTCCCAATATATTATAATGTATGTTGCGTTTGGCCACCTTCCGGCGTCTTAATTCCTTTTTTGAAAGTTGATGAGCAATGGTGTCCTCAGGATAACAACTCATGTCATTTCCTTGTGCCGCCACATTCCAAGAGCAAAACAGACACAGGAGCAAGCTAAGTAATATTATTTTCATAAATAGTCTATTGTCTGCAGAAAGTTCATTCTCAAAAAACTTTCCTTGATGAATAAGTTTTCAAAAATACAAAAGTCCTATCAATAAATAACAATACATTGAATTTGTTTTAATTTAGTTCAAAATTCTTCACTTACTTTATAATGTATAATGTGCCACGCTATACCCTCATTGTAATTGACACTATTCAATTTCCTGTATTCCTCTTTTCTTTCCCATCTTTAGCTTCCGCCATAATCTCAGTTCATTATGTGTTCAGAGTCAGTATTCCCTAATGAGAATGGCAAACTCCGCAGTTTTTTGCCGAAGTTTGCCATTCTGATTCTCTTCTTTGTATTTTCAATATAGCTATTATTATAAACTCTTGGGTCCCGATCCTGGTATCCATTTCCTTCAGGATTCAATTCTCCTCCAACACGAAGAAATAAGTTACAGATGGCATCAGAACTTAGAAAAATCCACTTCTTCCACACCGCTCAAGTCATGCAAAGTCACCTCTTCCGCACCATTCATTCCCACCACCACGGTATAGGGCGGATCGGTAGTATAAGTATGGCTGCTGCCATCGGCATACTCTTCCGACTTCCCGTCACCCCATTTGATGAGTCCGGTCAAGTCGCTTCCCCGGAACCTGGGAATGCTGAACATACGGTTGGAATGGACAATAGTGATACGTTTTAATGAACTTAATCCTGCCTGCACCACCTCCACCTGCTGTTTTGCCTGTCCGCCTATGATAGTGATAATAGCCGAGCGTGATGCCTCTTCGGGATTGGCTTCCACGACAAAGCTCAATGGATAAGCCGTCAGTCCTCTTCCTTTCAACGCTTTCCTTATCCATGTTTCCGAACATTCCACATCGAAAGTCTCTACATTGGTATTCAGTTCAAATCCCAAGACTCCTCCTTTTTGAGGCATATCGTATTCTTCCCGTGCCACAAGGACCGCATCTTTCTGCACCTGCACGATATTCACCTTTTCCCTGATTCCTTGCAGTTCGTTGACGAAGTATATTTCTGCCGTTCGTGCGTCATATCCCTCGTTGGGCAACACGGTGATGCGGCGCGAATAAGAAGAAAGTGCCTTGGTCTTGACTTCCGTCAACCAATCCACATCGGGCAGCACCATTTCATAATCCACATTGCTACGCAACTCTATGACAATCTCTCCACCACCGCTGGACACCGTATATTCTTCCTTGGAAAGCAACAATAAGCTGCCTCCCTCCTGATAGACCGTGACCGTGCTCTTCAACGCACCGCTGCTGAAGACAATCCGCCCCTGACGGTTCTTGCCTTCTTCATTGGGAGATATGTCGAACTTCACCTCCGAAGTGGTGAGCGCGCGAGGAGCACCGGTACGAGCCGATACAATCCACCCGGCAGCCTCTTCTTCCACCTCATATTCAAACGTCACATTAGCCTTTACCTCTACCGTTATTTCTCCTCCTTTGGTGGCAACCTCTATCTTGTCAGCTGTCACCGTCAAGGCATCGTTCTGTTTTTGCGTCACAGTAATCTTCTTCTGCACCGTTCCAACCCTTAAAATCAGAGTCGCATTCCGTTCATTGTAATCCTCATTCTTTTCGGCACTTACGGTCACAGTAACGTTGCCGGCTTTGCCCGAAGCAGGCGACACGATGCACCACGGTTGGTCACTGGTTGCAGTCCAATCCGCTGACGCCTTAAAACCGACCGCAACCGTTCCTCCTTCCGCCACAATGACCGGCGGAATTTCAGTATCCAACGTAATGGAGGGCGCAACCGGCTTTTCCGATTCGTCAGAACTACTGTCCGAACAAGCCACAAGCAACATGAGCGCCCACAAGACGAGAAGTATATTATATCGTGAAGTTTTCATACGAATATTCTTTATGGTATTTATGAATCATTAATCTTATTACCTCTATTGCACAGGAGCTCCCACCTTGAACTTCAATTCCTTGGTCATGTCATGCAGTTGCAAACGCAGCAGGTAGGTGCCGGCAGACAGTTTCCCGGTGTCAATGCTCACCTGCCGTTCCTGCACCTCGCACATCCGGCTGAAATCGCTGCCATCGGCACCAAACACTTGCACCACGGTTTCGGCAGGCACTTGCAGTGTCAGCAATCGGGTCCGGTTGTTATAGGTCAGTGAGGTCTCCTTTTCCAAACTTACCTCCTCACTCAGGATAAAATCCCACACACAGCCGTCTTCCTCGTTTCCTTTAACCCACTCTATCTTTTTTGTCTGCGTATGAGTCCAATAAGCCCTGATACGGTCGCCGAAAGTAATGGGCCGGGTGATAGTCACCTGTACTCCGGGCAACATATAGCCGGAACCGGAAGGTAATTGACTTGCCATTAAAGAATAAAGATCTTCTTTTATATTTCCATTCTTATCGACATGAGCCAAACTGATTTTACCCGTAAAAGGAAGACTACCATAATAGCCAAGGAAACCGATATCCAGCGAGAAAGGCTTATTGACTTCAAACACCTTTTCCGAAGAAGTGATTCCCCGGTAATTCTTACCGTCCGTATAACACATGAAACGAAAATCTTCCACGCCTATACCTCCTTCATCCTTCTTCAATCCGATAAGTGCCGATTGATATTCATTATAGTGGCCGCCGGAAGCGCCTGCTCCCTGTTCAACGGGGTCGAGAGCCGACAAGAGATAGTAGCCGTTTCCCCAGCCGCTCCATCCCCAGTTCACCCGGAAATAGTTTTCAGTGTCATAACCGTCGAGCACAAAGGCATGAGCGCCTTCACTGCTGCCGCCGGTATAAATGACCGGACGCCTTTCATCCAGTTCGCCTTTCATTATCCGCATCCACTCGGCAAAGGAATAATTACTGCGCACTATGTAACGTCCGTCCTTGTCATATCCCATGTAAGTCTGTAGTCCTTTCACTACATCGGTCACATAAGCGCCTGTACCGTTTCCCCCTATCGGGCCGAAATCAGACGAAATCATGAGTGCACAGTCGCGCATCAGAGTGGCTACGGCATTTCCGGCAGTCGAAGAAAAAGATTGCGCGTAGCTGAGCGGCATATTGTCCCAGTCATAGGCATGTCCTAAAGACTGTGCAGCAATGTATCTTTGGTGAGTCTTCGTAGTGTAAGCCGGCAAAGTGCCACTACCCGCCTTGGGCCACTGATGATATCGCATGACAATAGCAGTAGCGGTGGCAGTGCAACCGGTATAGGTCTCCTTGCCGGCAATGTGCGGGCACAGCCAATTGTAAGGATTGGCCTGATCCCATTTAGCCGTCTCCAATTCTACCACCGCTTGTCCGGCACGGACCGTCATCCAGCGTTGAGCCAGACTGTTGCTTTGCGTCGAACCATACGTCGGAGCACGACGTTTCTCCGCTATCTCTTCCCTGATTCCCTGCAACCACAACTTCAGGTTGACAGGCAAATCGGTCTGTGGGAAACTACTGTCGAACGAATAGCCCAACACAGGCATCACCGCATCATCGCCCGCCACAATGACGAAGCCCTCGCTGCCGGTACAGCCGAACACATAATAGGCAGGAGCCTCTCCCACTGCCCGGGCAGACACGGCTTCATCCGTAACAAGCAACCGCAAAGAAGAAAAGGCGGAACGCTGCGGATGTCCCTCCTTGAAAAAGGTAATAGCCAACTCTTGAGCCTTCTCTACCGGAATATTGTCTGCCCACAAGAAAGTAGGCAGCAAACTGAATAAAAACAACAGCAAGTGTCTCATAGAACTAAAATATAAGGCAATGAATACTAAGGCTTACCAATTACTCTCCAACAGAAAAAACCAAGAAAAAGAATAGTCGGCAATCCCGATTACAAATATAAAGAAATCTATTATCTTTTGTGAATTATCGCATTTATTTATGCTCTATCATCAAGAAAAAATATTTGCGAGACACTTCATCAGGGTGGAACGATATCAAGAATCCTCCTTCGTTCTGCAAACTTTTGGATGCATTTACATGCTTTTTATTTCTTATCGTTTCCATCTTGATTAATTAATACTTAAATTTGCCTCGCTAAAAAGACCTAAAACAAATCTAATATGAGAATAAATGTATTTTGTATCCTCATTTTCTGTTGTGTTTTCTTTTGCTATGGAAATCATATTCACTTTAAGCACATTAATGTAAAAGACGGTTTGTCGCAAATCACCGTCCTTTCCATTTATCAGGATGAAGTAGGAACATTGTGGTTTGGTTCCAGCGAAGGACTGAACAGATACAATGGCGACAAGATAGATATCTATCGTCCTTCGCAAAACGACAACGGCCTTACCCACAATGAAATCAGCGCCATTTGCGGAGACAAGAGCGGAAGCATCTATATCCGATCCATCTATGATTTGATAAAGTTCGATATAGAAAAAGAAAAGTTTACCTGCATCCTTCCAAATGCAGCCCATACCATGTATTGCTATAAAGATACATTATGGCTCGGGTATCGGAACGAATTGCAATACTATCTGAAAAGTGACGGAAAAATACACCACGCTGCTACCTTGGACAATAAATTCAGTATTGGAAACTCTCTAATTATAGACAAGGATTACATCTGGATGGGACATAAGCAAGGCGTTTCATTAATATCCCGTAAAGATTATAAAACAATCAAGACCATCACGGGCATCTCTCATGTTTCTTCCATCTACAGAGACAGCCGAGGAAATATATGGGCCGGCACTGTGCAGGATGGTCTATACCGTATCAGTCCGCAGGAAGAAATAACACATTACACCGATAGCAACCGTTTATCCAATAATCAGATAAGAACAGTTCAGGAGGATAACAACGGACATATTTGGGTGGGAACTTTCAATGGTCTGAACCATTATAACCCAAATTCCGATACATGGTCCGCCCATCTGCATCAAGATAATATAGACTACGGACTCAGCCATAACTCTATCAACTGCTTATATAAAGACCAGCAAGGAACAATCTGGATAGGAACTTATTTCGGTGGAGTAAATTACTTTAATCCTGATACCAACACGTGTCGGTTTTATGGTTCGGGAGCAACAGGAAACCATTTCCTGAGTTTTCCTTTTGTCGGCAAGATGGTAGAAGACAGGACGGGGAACCTTTGGATATGTACGGAAGGAGGAGGATTGAATCTGTTCAACCGAACTACCCGGACCTTTGAGAAATTCTCTTATCATGCCAATGGACTGCCCGGAACAGCTCATAATAATATGAAATGTATCTATTATGCCAAAGAAAGAAACAAACTATACATAGGTACGCATACAGGCGGTCTCGCCGTCTTCGACATTACCCGGAAACAGTTCCGTACGCTAATTCCTTCTCAAAACAACCCGACTTCACAAGCCGGGAATATCGTCAACGAAATACAACCTTATAAAGACAAGCTTATTATACTGACGCAAGCCGGTGTCTACCTTTTCAATCCCGAGCAAGAGGCATTCTCCCCCCTCACCCACAATGAGGACATCAATAAGCTTCTCTTCCGTCCCTATCAATTCGAAACCTTTCTTATTGACAGCAAAGAAAGATTATGGCTGGCCGATTCAAAAGGAGGACTTCTGTGTATCCACATGACGGACAACAGCCTCCATCGCTATTATACCAATGCGCAAGACTCTTCTTCCATCGGCAAATTCAGGATAGTGGATATCATGGAAAACAGCAAAGGCGAGATATACTTTGGTACCATCGGCTCAGGCTTATTCAAATATATCCCCGACAATGATTCCTTCTGTCAATATGGATTAGGCAATAATGCGCTGCCTAGCGATTATTGCTACTATATCTGTGAATCTCCCATTTACCGCCATCTACTGATTCTACACAGCAAAGGATTCTCCCTCTTCGATCCCGAAACCGGTAAAAGCAAGCATACATACAATTTATTTCAAATGGGATATTGCCAGGGGTCAAGCATTTATTTCGCACAAAATGGAGAAACCTTTATCGGCGGAGTAAACGGCATGCTTTCTTTTTTCGAAGAACAACTCTACCACAGCAACAATAATTATCATATCTATTTTGATCAGTTGTGGGTGCATAACACACGCGTACTGCCCGATGATGAAACCGGAATCCTCTCGCAAACACTCTCGCAAGTAAAAGAAATCAGGCTTTCACACGACCAGAACAATCTAATCTTCGAGTTTTGTTCCTCCAATTATACGTTGAACGAAGACATCATTTATGAATACAAATTAGAAGGCTTTTCCGACCATTGGATTCCTACCCATTCACAGTCTATTTCCTACACCAATCTCAGTCCGGGCATGTATCGTTTAACCGTTCGCGAACATCAAGGTACGCACAGTATCAGCCTCAACATCTACATCGCTCCTCCATTCTATGCCACTTACTGGGCATTTATGATATATATATTGTGTGTGATTGGTATCATGTACCTCATCATTTATATCAAAACCAAACAAACCCAACTTCAGACCTCACTCCAATTCGAGCGCAAAGAAAAAGAACGTACAGAAGAGCTAAATCAGGTCAAACTGAGATTCTTCACCAACATTTCACATGAGTTCCGCACCCCTCTCACACTGATTATCGGACAGATTGAAGTGTTATTGCAGTCAAACAAGCTTGCTCCCACCATCTATAATCGTATATTGCATATCTATAAGAACGCGTGGCACATGAGAGATCTCATTTCAGAACTTTTAGACTTCCGCAAACAGGAACAAGGCTACCTGAAACTGAAAATTGAACATAAGGATATCGTCCCTTTTATAAAGGAAATATATATGTCCTTTTATGAATATGCCGCCACCCAGCAAATCAATTACCGGTTTGAATGCCCGGAACAGGAACTCAAACTATGGTTTGACCCGGTACAACTGCAAAAAGTCATATTCAATCTGATTTCAAACGCCTTTAAATATACCCCAAAAGGAGGTAAAATCAATGTGAGCATCAGCAGTACAAACACACAGGCTCATATAAGTATAAAGGATAATGGTTCCGGCATTCCGCAAGAAGCAGTCAACAAAATATTCGAGCGTTTCTACCAACTGGAGAACGGTGCCAACAAATTCACGCTCGGCACAGGAATCGGACTAGCACTTTCCAAAGGAATCATCGACCTGCATCATGGAAACATCCATGTAAAAAGCGAACCTGAACAAGGAAGCGAATTCATTATTGACCTGCTAAAAGGAAATTCCCATTTTTCACCCGAAGACATTGCGCATACCCGCCTGACCACGGATGACAGCAGAGATATCAACAAGCCGCTCGACCTGACAGAAATGCCTGTTGAAGAAGTCCTTCCCGTTGTACCGGATACAGACAGTGGAAAACCTGTGCTCCTCATAGTGGAAGATAATAAAGAAATGCTGGATTTGCTGAAGAGCATATTCGAATCCATGTATGAAGTACACATTGCCCAAAACGGCAAGGAAGGATTACAAATGGCATATCAGGTACATCCCAGCCTCATTATCAGCGATGTGATGATGCCGGAAATGTCGGGTAAGGAATTATGCTACAAAATAAAAAACAGTATCGAACTATCTTATATCCCCGTCATATTGCTCACAGCACAGGTATCTGAACAATATACAATAGAAGGATATATGTTCGGTGCAGACGATTATATCACCAAGCCCTTTAATGTGAAAATTCTCATAGCACGCTGCAGTAACCTTATTAAGACTCGGCAACAAATGCTGGAACGGCTTAAACAGCCTATTGCCAACAAACAAGAAGCCCCGGACACCATTAACATAAACGACCGACAACTATTGGAAAAAGCGACACAAATAATTAAAGAGAATTTTGAAAACCCGGAGTTTGACATGAATCTTCTCGCCTCTGAGCTTGGAATGGGACGCAGCAAACTATATACGAAATTAAAAGAAATAACCGGACTGACTCCCAACGAGTTTACTCTCAAGTTAAAACTGGAAGAAGCCATGCATTTATTAAACAATGCACCTCATCTCAATGTGACGGAAATTTCCTACCAGCTCGGATTCTCTTCGGCCAGATACTTCAGCAAATGTTTCAAAACATTCTATGGTATTGCTCCTTTGAATGTACGTAAGAATGCTAATCCACCCGCAAAAGAGGAGTAGAAGACAATAGGGGAGAAAATAAATAGGGGTGTATCAAGACGTTCTAATGCTGTCGCTTAGCCCGTAGGGGCGAGGTTCGCTCGCCCGAAAACAGCTTGCTTTGTGTATTCGGGCAGGCAAACCCTCCCCCTACAGTTGACAATTTAATAGACCGTTTTAGTTTTGACACACCCCAAACCTAACCGTAATCCAACCTTTTACCTCAACAATTAAGATATTTGTTTAATCCCATCCCGGGTTCTGTGTTATCTCTTTGTTCTTACCAATCACATTAACAGGTATAGGATGATAATAATGCTTATTTTCATCAAACGAGCGATTTTCCCAGTCGGTGCCGGCAAACACATCAATATAATGTTTTCCGTTCAATTCAAACAGCTTCACACGTTCAGGATCAGCCTTGCCTTCTGACGGATTAAAACGAGGATTATCAAAATCTGACGGTTCAAAACGCATACCCAGTACACGATTTGCCAAACGCTTGCCCCATTTCCAACGCATCAAATCCTGATAGCGAGTATCTTCAAAACACAGTTCAACACGACGTTCACGACGAATTTCAATAATAAGGGAAGACAAACCTTCAGCCGCATATTTCGGGTCCATTACAGGATTCAGGGTCAAGTGAGGCATTCCGGCACGATCACGAATCACATTGACAGTCCGGTCTAAATCAGACTGTGTAATTGTTCCCAATTCAGCTTTTGCCTCTGCCAAATTCAATAAGACTTCAGCATAGCGCAACAATGGAGCGTCATGTGTCTCGTTACCATAACCTTTCATATCTTGCTCGGCAATATAATACTTAATAACATGATAACCTGTAGCCGATTCCCAACCTGTCATTCCCGCTACCCGAGGGAAGATAAACTTGTCTTTATTGTACAGAATTTCTTTTGAGTGACGAGGATCAAGTACAATCTGAGTCAAACGCGGGTCACGGTTATCCAAAACATTCTCATACTCATCATCATTAAAAGTCTCACTCAAAGCAACAGGTTTAGCACTTCCATCCGGTTCGATGCAAAGGAAGTCGTCTACAAAATCCTTTGTAGCACCATTACCCGAAGCAACCAAATAACCGCACAAACGATGTCCCAACAAACCGGCTACATACTTTCTAAGCAGAATCACTTCTTTATTATCAGTCAAATCATCACTGGTAAATAAAGTGGCATAGTCTCTATCCGGATTTCCGGTATTATAGATTTCATATTTCTTCATTGCCATCAACGCTTCAGATGCTTTCACAGCTTCCTGCAAGAAGTTTTCATAATCACCCAGTCCATGGTATTTTCTATAAGTACCTTCGTAAAGGCAAATACGTGATTTTAATGCCAATGCTGCACCTTTTGTCACACGCACCCCTTTATTACCCCAGTCTTCCGGCAAATAGTCGCAAGCCTTATTGATATCTTCCAGAACATGGTCCATCACTTCCTTGCGGGGAGTACGCGGCCCATACAGTTCTTCAGAATCCGTAGTCAAAGGAGTAGTGATATAAGGGACATCACCATACATCTGCACTTTATCCAAATAGAACCATGCACGAAAGAAATAAGCCTCACCTGCATACTTGTTTCTGATATTTTCTGCTATTCCCACTTTCTCATAATTAGCAAAGAAAGTATTGATGCGGCGCAGCAAAGTCCAATACCACCCTCCGGCAGTCGGGTCATTGGGAACCGTCTCTTTTCCGGCTGCAATCTTTGTATACGAAGTATGGTTTGAGTTACTCTTCGAAACATAGTTATCAGTCTGTACATCCTTCCAGAAATAATCCGCATAACTACTATTCCATGCACCCAGGGTATGTCCTACCATAAAACGGTAATAACTGTCATTTCCGGCTTCATTGTAAATACCGTTATTATAGACTTCAAGGTCACTTTCGGTCTTCCAATAGCTATTGTCATTCAAGTCGTGTGTCGGATTTCTATCCAAAAAGGAGTCATTACAAGAAACACACATCAATGATACAGCCGCTAAAGCTGCTATATTTAATATTATTTTTTTCATCTTGTCTACTAAATTTAGAATGTTACGTTTAACCCGAATGAATAAGTACGCTGGAACGGATATACCATAGTACCATTCTTACCTGCTGCTTCAGGGTCGTAAGCTCCCTTCACATTGGTGAATTCAAACAAGTTCTCAGCACTAAAATAAACACCTGCCTTTGCAACGTGCAGGAAGCTCAACCATGATTTCGGGAAGTCATATCCTACTGTCAGATTCTTCAGACGACAGTAAGAAGCATCCTGCAAATACTTGGTCTGCTTTTGTTGGTTCTTTGTTTCGCGTGCAATAGGACGTGCAAAATATGCATCACGATTATCTTCAGACCATGAGTCCGTAACAAACCATTTCTGAGTATTATAATACTGTGTTGCCACCGGCCAGAAAGGTTGTGAACTCGGCCAGAAATCACGTTTGCCGATACCCTGGAAGAAGACATTCAAATATACATTCTTATAAGACATATTAGCAGTGATACCGTATTGGTAACGCGGAGTAGTGTTACCGATTACTTTCAAGTCACCATGGTCGTCTAATGTATTCGAGCCGTTGTTTATCTTCTTATTTCCATCCAGATCTTTATACATGATATCACCGGGAGCCCAGTTAGCACCTAACTTAGACTGGTCTGCATGGTTTTGCACATCAGTGTCCGACTGATAGAAACCTTCTGTTTCATATCCCCATATTTCACCAATCTTCTGACCTACATAATAGTCACTTAATGTTCCACTCGGATTTTCATATTTAGTAATTTCAGCCTGTGAATCCGAAAGGATAAAGCCTAAATCATAAGAGAAGTCATTGCCAATACGGTCATTCCATTTAACGGATACTTCCCAACCACGAGTGCGTAGCTCCGCTTTGTTGGCAGGAGGAGCCGTTGTTCCCAATACTTCAGGATATTCCACTTTAACAAGCATATCCGATGTTGTTCTCTGATACCAGTCAAAAGAGAAGTCCAAACGTTGGTTCAACATTGTAAAATCAAGACCAATATTAAAGGTAGAAGCTTTTTCCCAAGTCAAGTCGCTGGATACCAAGCCTGCCGGATTGATATACAAAGATTTCTCACCGTCTACAAACAGCCAGTTTCCTGCTGTACCCGAAGCCATAAAGGGGATATACGGATAATATTTAGTGTTACCCGACCAACTGCTGGCCGTCAACAACTGATTACCCAAGATACCGTATGAAGCACGTACCTTCAAGTTATCCAACCAAGAACGGGTAGATTCCATGAAAGCTTCTTCCGAAACACGCCATGCTCCCGAGAATGAAGGCAGGAATACAAAACGATTATCGGACGGGAAGCGGGAAGTTCCGTCATAACGGCCGTTCACTTCAAATAGATAACGGTTATTATAGATATAATTCAAACGGAAGAAACCGCCGCGTAATGCCCATTCATAACCGCTTTCACTAACAGTTTGCATACCGGTACCCAAGCTCATTGAAGGTAAATCCTGAGATATAAGGTTCTGACGGGTAGCAGTAGTTGTATTATACTTAGTCAATTCCTGATTGAAACCTAACATGGCTTTTACATAATGCTTTTCTGCAAAAGTGTGTTCGTAGTCTGTATAAGCATTGAAAGAATAATAATCTTTATTACCGTTCACCCACGAATAACTGTTGTTATTGGTATTACCTTCCGTCTCAACAAAAGCATTGGTAATCATATCCACTTTTTTACGATGTTCGGCACTGCGGCTGTAATTCAGGTTATAAGTAAAATCCACACGTGCATGCCAATCTTTCGTAAAAGTAAAATCCGCACTACCTGTCAACCAGATATCATGTACTTTCTTCTTGTCACGACCTCCTTGTTCCAACAAAGAAATAGGATTCTGGTCATCGAAATATTTACCGGCATATTGGTCAAGTTCCGGATAACGTGCATCACCTCCCCACGGACGAGCCATACGTGTCGGAGTTGAAAATACCATCTGCTGCCAAACATCATCTTTATATTTATGAGGCTTATCGGTAGTAGTATAGTTATACAATACTTTAGCCCCCAGCTTCATCCATGGAGTCGTTTGATTATCTACAGACAAACGAGTATTCAAACGCTGATAGCTGTCTTCCCCCACTTTATACATCCCAGATTGATTTACATAACCTACAGAAGTATAAAATTTAGTCTTTTCATTACCTCCCGAAATATTTATATTATGGCGATGAGAAGGAGTATATTTCTTCAGCATTAAATCGGTCCAATCAGAATGACCATAATAATACATAGTACCGTTCAGCACTTCATATTCAGGATTATTAGCCGGATCATTAGCATAATTCTTCATTTTTTCCACTGTATCCGGATTATACATCACATCCAAATTAGCATTTGTCATTGCCCGATTTACAAATTCGGCATGTTCCCAACTTGTGTCGACCATCTCCGGCAATACAGTCGGTTTAGAGAATGCCACGTTACCGGAATAAGATACAGTAGTCTTCATATCCGAACCTGCATTTTTCGTAGTTACCAAAATAACACCATAAGCAGCACGTACACCATAGATGGCAGATGCAGCCGCATCCTTCAAGACCGTAACGTTGGCAATATCATTCGGATTAATCATGTCAAGATCCATTTCCACACCGTCAACCAATACCAATGGGCTGCCACCATTTATAGAAGTAGTACCACGCACATTCAGTGTTGCTCCGGTACCCGGCTCACCACTACTCGGCGTAATCTGCAAGTTAGGTATAGTCCCCTGCAATGCACTGGTAGACGAAGTGATGGGACGTGATTGCAAAACTTTTGCATCAACAGTTCCCACAGAACCTGTCAAATTCACTTTCTTTTGCGAACCATACCCCACAACCACTACTTCATCCAAAGCCTGGCTGTCTTCTTTCAATTTGATAGTAAAGCTAGTTTGATTTCCAACTTTAATCTCCATACTCTGATAACCGATATAAGAGATTTGCAGAATAGCTCCTTCAGGTACATTGCTCAGGGTAAACTTTCCTTCAAAATCGGTTATCGTACCGTTTGTCGTACCTTTTACCATCACATTTGCACCGATAATAGACTCTTGTGAATCCATCACCACACCGGTAATAGTCTTACCTTGTTGCGCAACAATGGCCACTGATGCCACATCCGATTTAGCCGGCAGCAAAGATGTCTTCGCTGCATCCGGACTTGCAAATACACTCACATTTGCCAACAGCATTGATGTAGTGCACATGAAGAATCCTTTCTTTCGTAAAAGCAAAGAAATCCGTTTCGATGTTTTTTTCATAATAATAGCTTAAAATTCGTTAGTAGTAAACTTTTTAACAGTACAAAAATAGGGTATGCCCTTCACTAGAGCATACCCTTTTTTTGAGTTCTTTGTACATAAATTAACCGAACGGACTATTTTATACATAACTATGGACGCGAAGGATACATTATCAGCCGGACACTACCGCTTTGCAACGGTTTCTTCAGACGAATACCGATACGCGTATAAGCAGGAGAGTTCACTTCAACAGTCTCCGAATCAAATTCTACCACACCCGGAGCTTCAATATCCACCGTCATTTTTTCTCCTCCCAGCACCAACTCCAAACGATTATTTCCTATCATCTTCCAGTCGGCACGAGTAGTAATAGCTGTTTCAAAAGAAATTCCTGACACTGCTTCAAAACGGTCTTCAATCACGAACGTTCCTTCTCCGGCACGATTATAAGTAAAGGTACGTATCAGCTTTTCCAGTTCAGGTACCGCAGTAGCATAAGCAGATGTATAATCAATCTGAAAGATATCTGTGCCGCCAGTCAGTTCTTTCTTCAACACCACTCCCTGAGCCTTCTTGCCCGACACCTGACATTGTCCGTTGATAAAGGGAACGGGATGACCAAATGAATTTTTAATAGGATATTTATAAGCATTTCCACTGAAATAGTCACCGGGATAAGAGAAAGGTCCACCCATATCGCCTGCCATCGTCTGACTACCCATCACTACTGCATAAGAACCCACATCATTATGATTATGGTTTTCCGCGTTATGCCCTCCCTTTACAGATACGCCCAAACGACAAGTCGAACCGGTAGCAGGGCGGCTAATAATAATGCCTGCTTCATCATAACAAGAATGAAGTTCATCAGCCTCGGCCTTCAATACCTCTTGTATTTCGGGAGTCATTTCCACTTTCCAAGCCTGATGGGGGAACATGCCGATGGTGTGCAATGAAAGATTATCCATACCGGGTATTTCATATTTTTCTTCATAAGGAGCTGTACCCAACACATTATCACAATAGTTTGTAATAAACCAAGAAGGTGAAACACCTGCACGACAGTCGGCGTAGGCAGGGCAAACCTGATTCATGATCTGAATCTTCTTTCCATATTGTGCAATACGGGCAAACTTAGGAGTACGGAAGAAATCAATCTTCCCTTTCGTAGCACGACAAATTTCTTCACGCAACAAGATAAACGAGCAAAAACCATAATTATAATATCCTACCCCCTCACTGCAATATCCGTCATCACTATATCCCTTCATTCCATATACATAATACTTCTCAGCAGCAGCCACAAAGTAAGCACGCTCTTCCTTGTCCTGCAACAAAGCAAGTGCAGCTCCTGTCACGCCGGCCAAGCACACCGAGTTCCAGTTATTCGTGACAGTAAACCAATAAAAAGGTTTTGTTTCTTCCAAACAACGGTAGATAGGGCGGAACACCTTCTCACGGAAAGCACACATCGCCAAAGCTTTCGTTTCGGCCGGCAAGCGGTCATCCAATAAATAAATACATTGCGCCAATGTATTTCCGGCAGTAGCAACAACCAAATCCACATAATAATCAGTTCCATGATAGTTATGCAAGTTACGGTCATGTGCAGGAATTGACCAAGGCTTCTGGTGACAGAGCTCTTCCACCCCTTCACAAATCGCCGGAATAAACCGTCGCTTATTTTCCAAACATTCCGCCAATACCAATCGCCACAAATATTGATAACGGGCATTCATCATGTTCTCTCCCGGCAGACGAATCTCGGTCTTATTAAGATGCAAATAAAGCGAATCTACAAAAGGCGGCATTCCGTCCTTCAGGCTGGTATGAGCCTCTTCAATTAATTTTCGAGCTTCAGGAGTATTCTTCATCTTATCCCAATAAGTACGATCTTTATAAGTTACTCCGATACCTTCCGGTTTTTCCGGTAACATGTCGGCTATCTCACGAATACGTTCTGCCGAAATATTATTTCCATGTATCTCGTCTTTTGCCATCTGGTAAACCTCTGTCCCTGCCAGCAAAAATGCACCCGGGCCATACACCTCTGTCATTTCACGGGTTACTTTTTTGGGGTCAGCACCAATAGGCTGCACATAGCCCAATTTACCATCTTCCTCTACTGCCCCTACCAAAGCTTTCCAGCCCTTTTCCACTATGGGAAGGAATTCTTCTTTCGACAACAATCCTTCGTTGATGCCGTATGCCAAAGCATAGACAAAGAAACCGGAACAACTGGTTTCCGGAGAAGAATAAGAATGAGGGTCCAGCATACTGGCTCTCCAAAAGCCGTCAGACTGTTGCAAGGTGGCTACACGAGTAGCCAGTTCCACAAACAGGTTCTCATAAAAAGTTCTGTATTTATTTCCCGCAGGAAGTTCACGAAGAATTTCGACCAGTCCACCCAATACCCATCCGTTTCCTCTCCCCCAAAACACCTTCTCACCATTGGCCTCTTTTTGAGTAAAGTAACGATGGTCTCTATAAAACAAACGGGCATCCTTATCATAAAGGAACTCATAAGTCTCTTTATACTCCTTATCCATAAAACGGAGAAATTTCTTATCACCGGTAATGTTATACAAACGGGCATAAACCGGCGGAGCCATAAATAATGCATCGCACCATGTCCATTTTTCTAAAGTGGAAGCATCACCATAATCCAATAAGAAAGATCCTTTAGAAGGATGCTCCATCACCCATTCAGTACGGGCCTTCGTAGGAATCAGCATCTCTTCTTTTCCATATTTACGATAAAGATCCAAATATGTTTGTGCAACACAGATATCATCTGCATGATACATCCGTTTATCCACTTGCCAATAATTGCGTGCCCCCAAGCGCCGCAACCACTTAAAATAAAAATCATCCTGATTTTCCTGCTCCGCCACGGATGCCCATTTAGACAAGCCCAGATAAAACGTAGCATTTACCCAATTCAACGGATCATAGGTAACTTCTTTCATGTGGGCAATTTGCCAGTCGGCAACACGCCTCATTGTTTGTCTTACTTCATGTTTTGAAAAAGAATTTTGTGCATAAGAGCAACATACCACCCAGCACAAAGACAACAAAAATGCTATTCGTTTATTCATAATAATATTTATAGTTTTTTTATTGCTACAAAATTAAAGCTTCAGGTATTCTTTATGTAGCAATATTGTCCTGAGTATATACATTTATAGTACTCAAATAGCATTTTCACCCCTTCCAAGTCGGGAACTCAGTATAAACACAAAAAAAGCCTCCGAATCATTTGACTGACTCGGAGGCTT
>ERZ827452.1905-NODE-1905-length-17541-cov-4.440524_pt1 | contig 17541 bp, 20 predicted proteins | sample MGYA00519866_ERZ827452 | MGnify/ENA primary metagenome ERZ827452 (study PRJEB31778, sample SAMEA3449307) | human gut metagenome | biome: human gut; feature: human-associated habitat; material: faeces | place: United Kingdom | collected 2010/2012 ... | reverse complement strand
GTCGCTAAAGCGACCCGCCGCAGGCGGAGAATCCTGCAAGCAGGATTCTTTTTCACTTTTTACTTTACGGGATTCTGGTTCACAGTCTCTATACATAAAAGCGATTTTATGCTATAATGACCAAAAGTAAGTCGTGAAGGAGGGGATTTTATGCCAGGTTTTCAGGACATTTTAGGACATGAGACCATTAAGGAGCATTTTAAGAAAGCCATAGCAGTTCACAAGGTTTCCCATGCGTATATCCTTGCGGGAGAAGCGGGAATGGGGCGCAAATCCCTGGCCAATGCATTTGCTTTGACGCTTCTGTGCGAAAAGGGACAGACAGAGCCCTGTCTGGAGTGTCATGCGTGTAAGCAGGTGCTGTCTGGCAATCATCCGGATCTGATTTACGTTACTCATGAAAAACCGGCCAGTATTGGTGTGGATGATATCCGTGAGCAGATCAATGATACCATCCAGATCCGGCCTTACAGCGCGAATTATAAGATCTATATCGTGGATGAAGCGGAGAAGATGACGGTACAGGCGCAGAACGCCCTGCTAAAAACCATCGAGGAACCACCGGCTTATGCGGTCATCCTATTATTGACCACCAACCCGGATGGATTTCTGCCTACGATTTTATCCCGCTGCGTTCAGTTGAAGTTAAAACCGCTCCCGGACTCCATGATCCGTGATTATCTGACGGAGAAGATGGGCGTGTCTGAGAGCCAGAGCGAGTTGTACGCTGCATTTGCCAGGGGAAATCTGGGTAAGGCGAAACGGCTGGCAGAATCAGAGGATTTTCGTCAGTCCTACGAGCAGATATTAAATATTTTGAAAAATATCCGCCAGATGGACATTTCCCAGCTTTTGGACGCTATCAAGCGCCTGAAGGATGAAAATATGGATCTGCACGAATGTCTGGACATTATGCAGGTGTGGTACCGGGATGGTCTGATGTTTAAGGTGACCAAGGATGCCAATCTGCTGATCTTTAAGGATGAATTCAGCGCGATGAATGAGATGAGCACCAGGATCGGATACGATGGCTTTGAGAATATTTTAAATGCCATTGACAAGGCGAGAATCCGTCTGGATGCGAATGTTAATATGGAACTTGCTCTGGAACTGATGTTCCTGGCGATGAAGGAGAATTCATAAATGGTAAAAGTAATTGGAGTAAGATTCCGGAATGCGGGAAAGATCTATTATTTCGCACCGGGCAAATATGAGATCAAATCCGGTCAGCACGTGATCGTGGAGACGGCCAGAGGAATCGAGTATGGATATGTAGTGCTGGGAACCCGTGAGGTGGAGGACGGCAAGGTGGTTCAGCCGTTAAAATCCGTGATCCGCATGGCAACCAAGGAAGATGAGGATGTAGAAGAGGCGAATAAAAAGAAGGAAAAGGATGCATTTAAGGTGTGCTTAGAGAAGATACGCAAGCACAATCTGGAAATGAAGCTGATCGATGTGGAGTATACCTTCGATAATAACAAGATTTTGTTTTATTTTACCGCAGATGGAAGGATTGATTTCCGTGAGCTGGTAAAGGATCTGGCGGCGGTATTTAAGACCAGGATCGAGCTTCGTCAGGTAGGTGTCCGGGACGAAACCAAGATCGTAGGCGGAATCGGTATCTGTGGACGGCCGCTGTGCTGCCATTCTTATTTATCCGAGTTTATCCCGGTGTCCATTAAGATGGCGAAAGAGCAAAACCTGTCCTTAAATCCGACCAAGATCTCCGGTGTCTGCGGAAGACTGATGTGCTGTCTGAAAAATGAGGAAGAGACCTATGAGTACCTGAATAGTAAACTTCCGAATGTAGGCGATTATGTGACCACAGACGATGGCTTGAAGGGTGAGGTACACAGTGTTAATGTCCTTCGTCAGACCGTGAAGGTGATCGTGGTTGTGGACAAGGACGAAAAGGAGATCCGCGACTATAAGGTTGATCAGTTAAAGTTCAAGCCGAGACGCCGCAAGGAGAAATCCCATGTGCAGGACGATGAGTTGAAGAAGTTAGAGGCATTGGAGAAGAAAGAGTCCAGATCCAAGCTGAATGACAATTAGAGGAATTGAGGGGCACTGTGATCGGGCAGTGTCCCTTTGTGGTTAGAGAGCATCCGCAGATGTGTGTCAGTCTGACGGAAAACAGAAGGGAGGCGGAGTATGGAACAGTCCGCAGAGACGAAAAAGAAGGATTGCCCGGATGCAAGGGAGCGGTTTCCGGTGGGGATCCTGGAAGATGAGCGGGTGGATGATCTGCAGAGAAATGGGTATCACATTATCCAGAAGCGGAATGGGTTCTGTTTCGGCATGGACGCTGTGCTGTTAGCCGGGTTTGCCAGGGTAAATCCGGGGGAACGGGCTATTGATCTGGGAACTGGAACAGGAATCATTCCTATTTTGCTGGAAGCCCGGTATGAGGGCGAACATTATACAGGTCTTGAGATCCAGGAAGAAGTGGCAGAGATGGCCAGACGCAGCGTGCGGCTCAATGGATTAGAAGATAAGGTGGATATTGCCCTTGGCGATATCAAGGAGGCCAGTGTTCGGTTTGGTAGAGCACAGTTTGATGTGGTGACTTCCAATCCGCCTTATATGAATGATGCCCATGGACTCAAAAATCCGGACCTGCCTAAAGCTATTGCACGGCATGAGGTGTTATGTACACTGGACGATGTGGTGCGGGAAGCAGCAGGACTTTTGAAGCCTGGTGGACGGTTCTATATGGTCCACCGGCCTCACCGGCTGATCGAGATCATCAATACGCTGACGAAATATAAGCTGGAGCCGAAACGGATGAAGCTGGTGCACCCGTTTGTGGATAAGGATGCCAACATGGTGCTGATCGAAGCAGTCCGTGGAGGGAAGTCCATGATCAAGGTGGAGGCACCGATTGTTGTATACAAAGAACAGGGCGTGTATACAGATGAGATCTATGATATTTATGGATACTAGGAAGAGAAGGGAACAATATGGCAGGAAAATTATATTTGTGCGCGACCCCTATCGGTAATCTGGAGGATATCACGTTCCGGGTGCTGAACACATTAAAAGAAGTGGATCTGATCGCGGCAGAAGATACCAGACACAGCATTAAGCTGCTAAATCATTTTGGCATCAAGACACCTATGACCAGCTACCATGAGTTTAACAAGGTAGAGAAAGCCAGATACCTGGTGGAACAGTTAAAAGAAGGTGTGAACATTGCGGTAGTCACCGATGCAGGAACTCCAGGCATCTCAGATCCGGGCGAGGAGCTGGTACGCCAGTGTTATGAGGCTGGAATCGAAGTTACTTCTCTTCCAGGCCCGGCGGCGTGTATTACGGCCTTAACGATGTCCGGCCTTGCTACCAGAAGATTCTGTTTTGAGGCATTTCTGCCGTCAGAGAAGAAGGAAAAACAGTGGATTCTGGATGAACTGAAAAATGAAAGCCGCACCATCATCATTTATGAAGCGCCACATCGTCTGGTGCGGACCCTGGAAGAATTAAAAGAGACACTGGGCAACCGCCGCCTGACCATCTGCCGGGAGTTGACGAAAAAGTATGAGGAAGCGTATCAGACTACGTTCGAGGAAGCACTGGCCCGCTATGAGGTGGAAGAACCAAAGGGCGAGTGCGTGCTGGTGATCGAGGGTAAGAGCATTGCCCAGAAGAAAGAAGAACTGGCAAAATCCTGGGAAGAGATGACTCTGGAAGAACACATGGAGATGTACGAGAGCCAGGGAATCGACCACAAAGAAGCCATGAGACGGGTGGCGAAGGACCGGGGAATCAGTAAAAGGGATGTGTATCAGCAGCTGTTGTGATAGAACCGAAATGGTATTTGTCGAGAAAAAGTTCTTGACAAATACCATTTCATTCTATATTATTACTTTGATATTCAAACTATTTGAAACACAAAGTGAAATGGTGACAAGAATGATAACAAAGATAATAGGAACTGGTTCCTGTGTTCCGGAGCGGATCGTGACCAATGACGATCTGTCTCAGATCGTGGAGACCAGTGATGAGTGGATCCAGAGCCGGACGGGAATCCGGGAGAGACGAATCTCAGAAGGAGCGGATACGGCGGAGCTGGCAGCGGGAGCAGCGAAAGCAGCTCTGGAAAATGCCGGAGTCAGCGCAGACGACGTGGATCTGATCCTGGTGGCAACTTCGACGCCGGATCATTGCTTTCCAAATGCGGCGTGTATGGTCCAGGCAGCTATTGGCGCGGAACGGGCGGTGGCCTATGACATCAGCGCGGCCTGTTCGGGATTCCTGTTTGCGGTGAATACGGCCCATGCATTTTTAGGTTCCGGGATTTACAAGACAGCGCTTGTGATCGGAGCGGATACGTTGAGTAAGATCGTAGACTGGAGCGACCGGAGCACCTGTGTGCTGTTTGGTGACGGCGCGGGAGCGGCGGTGCTGAGAGTCGAGGAAGGTGAAAAATCTGGTATTTTCGCTATGAAGATGGGCTCTGACGGAAAAAAAGGTCCGGTACTTTCCTGTGTATCACGGACTGTTGGTAATTTCCTGACTAATACGGAACCGCAGATCGGCTACACGACCATGGATGGCCAGGAAGTCTTTAAGTTCGCGGTGAAGAAGGTTCCGGAGACGATCAAAGAGCTTCTGGATGAGAATGGACTGGAGCCAAAGGATGTAAAACATTATGTTCTGCATCAGGCCAATTACCGGATCGCGGAGGCTATCGCCAAACGGTTAAAGGTGTCCATGGAGCAGATTCCTACCAATATGGAGCATTACGGCAATACATCCGGTGCTTCGATCCCGCTTCTGTTAGATGAGCTAAACCGAGCTGGAAAGATCCAGAAAGGTGATCTGCTGGTACTTGCCGGATTCGGCGCAGGACTGACCTGGGGCGCGACGCTTGTGAGATGGTAGGATGAGGGCAGAGTAAAAGGCAGCGAAGCAACAAAAATATAAATAAAAATTCAAGACAAAAAGGAGATTAAAACCATGTTAGAGAAAATGAAAGAGATCATCGCAGACCAGTTAAGTGTAGACGCAGACACTATCACAGAGGCTTCTAAATTCAAAGAGGATTTAGGTGCAGATTCCTTAGACTTATTTGAGTTAGTTATGGCATTAGAGGATGAGTATTCTGTTGAGATCCCGGCTGAGGACTTAGAGAAGCTGACCAGCGTTGGCGAGGTTATGGATTATTTAAAGGCAAAGGGTGTTGAATAAACAGCCCGGCATTCCTGCGTGCAGGCATATAGGCAGTTTGTATATCAGGAAGTAAAGTTAGAGTAAAGAAATTCCATCAGCAGCGGAGGCAGATATGAAAACAAGAATTACAGAACTTTTAGGAATCCAGTATCCGATCATCCAGGGCGGTATGGCATGGGTGGCGGAGCATCATCTGGCGGCGGCCGTTTCCGCTGCTGGCGGCCTGGGACTGATCGGTGGGGCAAACGCTCCTGGCGAGGTAGTCCGGGAAGAGATCCGCAAGGCAAGAGAACTGACCGATAAACCGATCGGCGTCAATGTGATGCTGTTAAGCCCTCATGCAGACGATGTGGCCAGAGTGGTTGTCGAGGAAGGCATCAAGGTGGTCACCACAGGTGCAGGTAACCCGGAGAAATACATGGATATGTGGAAAGCAGCCGGCATTAAAGTAATCCCGGTTGTAGCTTCTGTGGCATTAGCAAAACGTATGGAAAAATACGGTGCTGATGCGGTTGTTGCAGAGGGAATGGAGTCCGGCGGCCATATTGGCGAGCAGACTACCATGACTCTGGTTCCACAGGTGGTGGATGCAGTATCCATTCCGGTGATCGCAGCAGGTGGTATCGCAGACGGCAGAGGTATCGCGGCGGCATTTATGCTGGGTGCGGAGGCAGTTCAGATTGGAACCCGGTTTGTGGTTTCCAAAGAATCCATAGTGCATGAGAACTACAAGCAGCGGATCATCAAAGCAAAGGATATTGATTCTACCGTAACGGGCAGAACCCACGGACATCCGGTACGATGTCTGAGAAACCAGATGACCAGAGAGTACATCAAGTTAGAGCAGGATGGAAAATCCTTCGAGGAATTGGAGTACCTGACATTAGGCGCTTTAAGAAAAGCAGTTCAGGAGGGCGATGTGACCAATGGAACTGTTATGGCAGGACAGATCGCAGGAATGATCACCAAAGAGCAGACCTGTAAGGAAATGATCGACGAAATGATGGAACAGGCAGAGAAACTGCTTGGCAGATAGGAAATCAGCCTGATGTGTCCGCCAGGCCAGACTACGAAAAGTGACAAGGCCAGGCGGGTACACAGTATAAGATAAGGAGCTTTACGATGAGCAAGATCGCATTTATTTTCCCAGGACAGGGAGCCCAGTATACGGGAATGGGCAGAGATTTTTATGAGCAGACAGAAACCGGAAGAAAGGTATTTGACCAGGCCAGCGAGCTTCTGGGATTTTCCATGCCGGAGCTGGTGTTTGAGCCAAATGACCGTCTGGACATCACTGAGTATACACAGGCAGCCATGGTAACCACCAGCATCGCCATGATGAAGGTATTTACCGAACGCACCGGAATCCGTCCGGATGTGGCGGCTGGTTTAAGCCTGGGAGAATACTGTGCATTGGCAGCGGCTGGCGTTATGTCGGACGCAGACGCAATCACCACCGTAAGGCAGAGAGGTATCCTCATGCAGCAGGCGGTTCCGGTGGGCATTGGCTCCATGGCCGCTGTGCTTGGCATGGAGGCATCTGCTATCGAGGAGGTCTTAGCCTCCATGGATGATGTGCAGATCGCTAATTATAATTGTCCGGGACAGATCGTGATCTCCGGCAAAAAAGAGGCAGTCGAAGCGGCTGCTGAGAGTTTAAAAGCGGCGGGAGCCAAACGGGTGATCCCACTGAAGGTCAGTGGACCATTCCATTCCCGTATGTTAACAGAAGCAGGAAAAAAACTGGGGCAGGTGCTGGAACAGGTACTGGTTTCCAAGCCACAGATCCCATATGTGGCCAATGTGACTGCCCAGTATGTAACCGATGCAGAATCCGTAAAACCACTGTTAGAGAAACAGGTTTCTTCCTCCGTCCGGTGGCAGCAGAGTGTGGAAATGATGATCGCCGATGGCGTGGATACTTTCATTGAGATCGGACCAGGAAAGACCTTAAGCGGATTTATGAAAAAGATCAACCGGAACGTAACCGTTCTTAACATAGAAAAAATGGAAGATGTGGAGGCGTGTGCAGAATGTTTACAGACAAAATAGCCATCGTAACCGGCGCAGGCCGTGGAATTGGAAAAGAGATCGCGAAGACCTTAGCGGCAAAAGGAGCATTGGTGATCGTCAACTATTGCGGTTCCGCAAAACGGGCCGAGGAGACAGTGCAGGAGATTGAAGCAGCAGGCGGAAAGGCAGAAGCCCTTCAGTGTGACATTTCCGACTTTACAAAGGCTGGGGAAATGATGGACTATGTGATCAAAACCTACGGTCGGGTAGACATTCTGGTGAACAACGCCGGAATCACCAGGGACGGTCTTCTGATGAAGATGTCCGAGGAAGATTTTGACGCAGTCTTAAACACCAACTTAAAAGGCGCGTTCAACTGCATGCGTCATGTGGCAAGACAGATGGTAAAACAGAGAGGCGGCCGGATCATCAACATTTCCTCCGTATCCGGTGTTATGGGAAATGCAGGACAGGTCAATTATTCCGCATCCAAAGCAGGAATCATCGGAATGACTAAATCCGCAGCCAGAGAGCTGGCAAGCCGCGGTATTACCGTTAACGCAGTGGCACCCGGTTTTGTTAATACAGAAATGACAGAGGTGTTATCCGACAGCGTGAAAGAGGCGGCAACCGCCCAGATCCCGTTAAAAACCTTTGGTGAGACCAAAGATATCGCTTACGCAGTGGCATTTTTAGCATCCGACGAGGCCCGATACATCACCGGACAGGTGCTGTGTGTAGATGGCGGAATGGCAATGTAGAGAGGACATGAACATGAAAAGAAGAGTCGTAGTAACCGGTTTAGGGGCAGTGACACCTATCGGAAATGATGTGGAGTCTTTCTGGAATGGTTTAAAAGAGAAAAAAGTAGGAATCGCTCCGATCACCGCATTTGATACAACGGAATATAAGGCAAAACTGGCAGCAGAAGTGAAGGATTTCGATCCGAAGGCATGCATGGATCCGAAAACAGCTAAGAGAATGGAGCGTTTCTCCCAGTTTGCCGTAGCAGCTTCCAAGGAGGCATTAGAGGACGCAGGTATTTCCATGGAAAATGAAGATCCGTACCGTGTAGGCGTGTGTGTCGGCTCCGGTATCGGAAGCCTTCAGGCAGTGGAGCGTGAGCATCAGAAATTACTGGAAAAAGGACCTGGAAGAGTGAATCCCCTTCTGGTTCCGATGATGATCAGCAATATGGCAGCAGGAAACGTAGCCATCCAGTTTGGCTTAAAGGGTAAATGCTTTAACGTAGTGACAGCCTGCGCTACCGGAACTCATTCTATTGGAGAGGCGTTTCGTTCTATCCAGTACGGCGAGGCAGAAGTGATGGTAGCTGGCGGTACTGAGGCAAGCGTGACACCGATCGGCGTTGCTGGATTTACTGCCCTGACTGCATTAAGCACCTCCCAGGACCCGTTACGGGCGTCGATTCCATTTGATAAGGAACGAGGCGGTTTCGTCATGGGCGAAGGCGCTGGCGTGGTGGTATTAGAGGAACTGGAGCACGCAAAGGCAAGAGGAGCCAAGATCTACGCGGAGTTAGTTGGCTACGGTGCCACCTGTGATGCCTTTCACATCACTTCTCCGGCAGAGGACGGAAGCGGTGCGGCAAAAGCCATGGAATATGCCATGGCGGATGGCGGCGTGAAACCAGAGCAGATTGATTACGTGAACGCCCACGGAACCGGAACCCATCACAATGATTTATTTGAGACAAAAGCGATCAAGCTGGCCCTGGGCGATCATGCCAGGGACGTTCATATCAACTCTACCAAGTCCATGATCGGACATCTCTTAGGCGCAGCAGGCGGCGTGGAATTCATTGTCTGTGTGAAATCTATTGAGGATGGTTTCGTTCACGCAACGGCTGGTCTGGAGGTAGCAGACGAAGAGTGCGATTTGGATTACACCAAAGGCGAGGGCATTTCTACCGATGTGAACTATGCCATCAGCAACTCCTTAGGCTTTGGCGGACACAACGCCAGCCTTCTGGTGAAGCGTTTCGAAGAGTAGGAGGCGGAAAATGGAAATTCAGGATATTTTAGCACTGGTGCAGGCGGTTGCGGACAATGGCCTGACGGAGCTGAAGGTAGATGATGGAAATGTCAAGCTGTCTTTAAAAAAGGAACATCCGGTGGTTAACGTGGTAGCCGGTAATACCGGAGCTGGATCTGCAGGAGCCGGAATGCAGGTGGCTGGCGTGCAGATGCCGGATTTTGGCAGTTTCGGCGCAGCAGGTGCTCTTGCAGCAGGTACAGTGGCAGCAGCACAGGAGACAGGCAACGCTGTGGCAAATACTGGCGCAGCAGCGAAAACGGCTCCGATCAATTCTGATAAAATCGTGGTTTCCCCGTTGGTAGGAACCTTTTACAGCTCCTCTTCCCCAGAGGCAGAGAGCTTCGTAAAAGTTGGTGACACCGTGAAAAAAGGACAGGTTCTGGGCATTGTTGAGGCCATGAAGCTGATGAATGAAATTGAGAGCGAGTATGACGGAGTGGTGGAAGAAATCATGGTCGGCAATGAAGAGGTCGTTGAGTATGGCCAGCCGCTGTTCCGGATTCATTAAGGAGATATCATATGCTGGGAATTAAAGAAATTCAGGAGATCATTCCCCACAGACATCCATTTCTTCTGATCGACTGCATCGAAGAACTGGAGCCGGGAGTGAGAGCCGTAGGCTATAAATGTATCACTTACGATGAGCCGCAGTTCCGCGGCCATTTTCCACAGGAGCCGGTCATGCCGGGCGTCCTGATGATCGAGGCGTTAGCTCAGGTTGGTGCGGTTGCCATCTTAAGTGTAGAGGAAAATAAGGGCAAGACCGCTTATTTTGGAGCCATTGATAAAGCAAAATTCAAACGGAAAGTGGTTCCTGGAGATAAATTAAAGCTGGAATGCGAGATCATTAAGCAGAAGGGACCGGTTGGCATAGGAAAAGCGGTTGCTACGGTTGACGGCAAGGTTGCTGTCTCTGCAGAATTAACATTTATGATCGGATAGGGGAAAACTATGTTTCGTAAGATATTGATTGCCAACCGGGGCGAGATCGCGGTGCGGATCATCCGGGCCTGCAGGGAAATGGGAATCCAGTCAGTCGCAGTCTATTCTGAGGCAGACCGGGACAGCCTTCATACCCTGCTTGCGGATGAAGCTATCTGCATCGGACCGGCTCCGTCTACCAAAAGTTATCTGAATATGGAACAGATCCTGGCGGCAACCGTTGCCATGGGTGCGGAAGCTATTCATCCGGGATTTGGATTTTTATCAGAAAATGCAAAATTCGCGGAATTATGTGCAAAATGCAATATTGCGTTTATCGGACCGTCCGCAGAGATCATCCACCGGATGGGCAACAAATCCGAGGCAAGAAAAACCATGATGGAGGCAGGAGTTCCGGTAGTCCCGGGAAGCAAAACTCCGGTCTATACGGTGGAAGAAGCCAGAAAAATGGCAGAGGAGATCGGTTATCCGGTGATGATCAAGGCATCCTCCGGCGGCGGTGGAAAGGGCATGCGGATCTCCAGAGGTCCGGAGGACTTTGACGCTAATTTCCAGAATGCCCAGATGGAGTCCATCAAAGGATTTTCCGATGATACGATGTACCTGGAGCGCTATGTGGAACGCCCGCGGCACATCGAGTTCCAGATTCTGGCAGATAAATATGGCAATGTGGTGCATCTGGGAGAGCGTGACTGCTCCATCCAGCGCCGTCACCAGAAGGTGCTGGAGGAATCCCCCTGCGCTGCCATTTCCCCGGAGCTGCGCAAGAAAATGGGCGAGACTGCCATTCGCGCAGCCAAAGCGGTTGGTTATGAGAATGCGGGAACCATCGAGTTTTTGTTAGATAAAGATAAAAATTTCTATTTTATGGAAATGAACACCCGGATCCAGGTGGAGCACCCGGTCACGGAGATGGTGACAGGGCTTGATCTGATCAAAGAACAGATCAAGATCGCGGCTGGAGAGCGGCTGTCTATGACACAGGATGACATCCATCTCACCGGACACGCCATCGAATGCCGGATCAACGCCGAAAATCCGGCGAAGAATTTTATGCCGTGTCCTGGAAAGATCACCAATGTCCATGTGCCGGGCGGCAATGGAGTACGCATCGACACCCATATTTACAATGATTATCAGGTTCCGGCGAACTATGATTCCATGTTGCTGAAATTAATTGTTCACGGCGAAGACCGGGAGACTGCCATCGCCAAAATGCGGAGTGCTCTGGGTGAGCTGGTGATCGAGGGAATCGAGACCAATCTGGATTTCCAGTATGAGATCTTAAGCCACGAGGCTTATCAGAAGGGGGATACGGATACTCATTTTATTCCCACGTATTTCCCGCAGTATTGTAAAGAATGAAAGAGAAAAACTCTAGTACACTCCAAGGCACTGGAAAGGAGGGCCATAGAACATGTTGAGAGATATGTTTAAGAAAACGTACACGCTGATTGATACAAAATACAAGAATCATTCAAAAAATGAACCGAATATTCCAGAGGGCCTTTGGAGAAAATGTAAAAAATGCGGACAGCCGGTGTACGGCGAGGACGTGAAAAATAATGATTATATCTGCCCGAAATGTAAGGCATATTTCCGGGTGCACGCTTACCGCCGGATCGATCTGGTGGCAGATCCAGGAACCTTTGAGGAGTGGAACGCCCAGATGGAGTTCTCCAACCCGTTAGGCTTCCCAGGCTACGAGGAAAAGGTACAGGCAGCTCAGGAAAAAACCAGGTTAAATGAGGCCATTGTCACCGGAAGCTGTAAGATCCAGGGGCAGAAATCTGCCATTGGTGTCTGTGATGCCCGATTTATGATGAGCAGCATGGGTCATGTGGTGGGTGAGAAGATCACACGGATGGTAGAGCGGGCAACCGAAGAAAAACTTCCGGTGATCATCTTTGCCTGCTCCGGCGGCGCCAGAATGCAGGAGGGGTGTATCTCCCTGATGCAGATGGCGAAGACCAGCGCGGCGCTGAAACGGCACCATGAGGCAGGACAGTTATTTGTCAGTGTCCTGACCGATCCGACCACCGGAGGCGTGACTGCCAGCTTTGCCATGTTAGGTGATGTGATCTTAGCCGAGCCGGGAGCGCTGATCGGATTTGCAGGACCGAGAGTGATCCAGCAGACCATCGGACAGAAACTGCCAGAAGGGTTCCAGAGAGCAGAATTTTTATTAGAGCATGGATTTGTGGATAAAATTGTGCCTCGTGAAGAGATGAAAGAGGTACTGGGTCAGATCCTGCGGGTGCATGGCGTGGGGAAAACTGCGGATGAGATTGTGGATAATTCAGATAAAATCCAGGATGTTGGTGGAGAGAGCCAGTCGGATGTCCAGAATCGTGCAGGCGTATCAGCTCACACAGCTGCGCAGCAGAAAACGGTATCCGACGTCAAGACAGCCTGGGACCACGTCCTTCTTTCCAGAAAAGCTGACCGTCCTACCGCTCTTGACTACATCACTCGCCTATTTCCGGATTTCATGGAGCTTCACGGAGACCGTTATTACGGCGATGACGGCGCTGTCATCGGTGGAATCGCTACATTCCATGGAATGCCGGTGACGGTGATCGGACAGCAGAAAGGCAAGACCACCAAGGAGAACTTAAAATATAACTTCGGTATGCCATCTCCAGAAGGTTACCGCAAGGCTCTTCGGCTGATGAAGCAGGCAGAGGCTTTTGGACGTCCGGTGATCTGTTTCGTGGACACTCCAGGCGCATTCTGCGGCATCGAGGCCGAGGAGCGTGGACAGGGCGAAGCCATTGCCAGAAATTTGTTTGAGATGGCGGATCTAAAGGTTCCGGTACTTTCCATCGTGATCGGAGAAGGTGGTTCCGGCGGCGCCCTGGCAGTTGCTGTGGCAAATCAGGTCTGGATGATGGAAAATGCGGTTTATTCCGTACTGTCCCCAGAAGGCTTTGCCTCCATTCTCTGGAAAGACAGCAAAAAAGCGGCCCAGGCGGCGGAAGTGATGAAGATGACCGCCAAAGACCTGTTGGAGCTTCACGTAATTGACCAGGTGATCCCGGAGCCGGTTCCGGCCTGTGCAGAGGAGATGGGACGGATCACGGAAGTATTAGACCAGAAAATCGGTGGATTTTTATCAGAAATGAGCGGATTGTCAGGAGATGAGCTGGCACAGCAGAGATACGAACGTTTCCGGGCGTTCTAGGAGGAAAATGATGGAAAAAATGAAACCATTAACAATCGGTGATCTGGTGATCGAGAAACCAGTGATCCAGGGCGGCATGGGAGTTGGCATCAGTCTGTCCTCTTTGGCCGGAGCTGTGGCAAAAGCTGGAGGACTTGGAATCATTTCCACGGCCCAGATCGGTTTCCGGGAGCCGGATTTTAAGGAAAACCCGTTAAAAGCCAACTTAAGAGCCATTGGAAGTGAACTGAAAAAAGCCAGAGAGATTGCGCCTAAAGGTGCCATCGGCTTTAACATCATGGTAGCCACCAGAAACTACGAAGAATATGTCAAAACCGCAGTGAAAGCCGGCGCTGACATCATCATTTCCGGTGCGGGTCTTCCGGTTTCCCTTCCAGAGTATGTCCGAGAGGCAGAAGGTAAGGCGGGCGATCCGGCGGCGGGATTAAACACCAAACTGGCGCCCATTGTTTCTTCTTTAAAATCCGTTTCTGTGATCTGTAAATTATGGGAGCGGAAATACCAGACCACTCCGGATCTGGTGGTGATCGAGGGGCCATTGGCAGGTGGTCATCTGGGATTTTCCAGAGAGCAGCTGGCAGAATTGGAGGCTGATACCAGCGATACGGCTCATACCTTCCATAAAGAAGCTTATGAGGCGGAGATCCGCTCCATCATCGATTTTGTGAAAAAGTTAGGTGAAAAATATGGGAAAATGATCCCGGTTGTCGTTGCTGGTGGCATCTATACTCATGAGGACGTCCTTCACCAGCTGGAATTAGGCGCAGACGGTGTCCAGGTTGCAACACGTTTTGTCACCACGGAGGAATGTGATGCGCCAGAGGCTTACAAGCAGGCGTACATTCAGGCAAAACAGGAAGATATCGTCATCACCAAGAGCCCGGTGGGAATGCCAGGCAGAGCCATCCGCAACGCATTCTTAAAACAGGTAGAAGCAGAGCGGAAGCCGCCAAAACACTGTTATCAGTGCCTGGAACGCTGTGACCGTGCCAAGATCCCGTATTGCATCACGGACGCTTTGGTTCAGGCTGCAGAGGGTCATTTAGACCAGGCGTTGTTATTCTGCGGAAGCAACGCATATCGGGCAGAACGGATCGAGACTGTGCAGGAAGTGATGGACGATCTGGTATTTGGGATATAATATAAGATTTACGAAGGGGGATTTCGCAGTAAGAGACGCGGGATTCCCCAGTTTTCGTTCATAAGAAATCTGGTGCCACGTCCTATGGCAGTGAATGTTGTATACAGGATTCATTTCCGCGAAATTCGCAGGCATGAATTACCCTATCTTCTTCATATAGTGAAAAAAAGACCAGGGACAGACCAATATGCTAAATGGACTCTGGGCGTTCATGATGATCGCCGGAATCATATATGGGAGTTTTAATGGAAACATCCAGGCAGTAACTGAAGCTGCTTTCCAGTCTGCCGGAGAGGCCGTCAGCCTGTGCATCACCATGCTTGGGATCATGTCCTTCTGGACCGGGATCTTAAAAATTGGTGAGCGGGCTGGGGTGATCGAAGCATTGACTAGGAAAATGACGCCGTTGATCCATTTCTTATTTCCGGAGCTGCCGTGTGGCCACCCGGCAGTTGGCTCCATCTCTGCCAATTTCATTGCCAATGTCCTGGGGCTTGGCTGGGCGGCAACACCTGCGGGATTGAAGGCCATGGAAGATTTAAAAGAGCTGGAAGAAGAACGCCGCAGGGCAGATCCCATGTACGCCAGAAGTGTTCCAGAGGGCACGGCCAGCGGGGAAATGTGTACCTTTCTGATCATTAACATTTCTTCCCTTCAGCTGATCCCGGTGAATATGATCGCCTATCGCAGCCAGTATGGCAGCCGCGTGCCAATGGCGATCGTAGGCCCGGCTCTTGTGATCACCTTGGCGACAACGCTTGTGGCAGTGGTATTCTGTCGGGCAAAACAGAGACAGTAACGCAGGAGGTGGGCGCTTATGAGATTCCTCCTTTATATTTCCCGTTTCATGATTCCTTTGGTTATTGTATACATGATAACCTTTGGGTTACTGATGAAGCGCCCAGTCTACGATGATTTCGCAGAAGGGGCCAAAGAAGGAGCCAGAACCGTTGTGGGTGTATTTCCTACACTGGTTGGGCTGATGGTGGGAACCGGGATTCTGCGGGCATCGGGGTTACTGGAGTGGTTTGCTGGATTTCTTGCTCCCGTGGCGGAGAAAGCAGGAGTCCCGTCCCAGGTGATTCCGGTAGCGGTGGTGAAATTATTTTCTTCCAGCGCAGCAACCGGGCTGGCACTGGACATTTTCAAGGAATATGGACCGGATTCCCGGATCGGATTGATGGTATCGCTGCTACTTTCCTGTACAGAAACTATTTTTTATACGATGAGTCTGTATTTTATGGCAGCAGAGGTCAAAAAAACCCGTTATACACTTCCCGGGGCGCTGATGGCGACAGTCTTCGGGATGTTCATGAGCATTTTAATGGTAAAAGCTGGCTTTTTGTAAGAAAACTCTAAGAATAGGTGGTTGCCATTGAAATTGAAATCATGTATAATCGTTAAGAAACTTTAAAGATCGTCAGACGAGAGGATAAGCAGTGGATACTTACAAGACGCTGAATGAAGTTTTGGTGAATTTGTTCCGGGATGTGATGGATATCGAGCAGAAAGCCATTATCACGGAGGAATTTCAGGATATCACCAACAATGATATGCATATTATAGAAGCGATCGGCATGAACGAGCCTAAAAACATGTCAACCATCGCCAGAGAAATTTCTGTAACAGTAGGAACTCTGACCATTGCCATGAACAGCCTTGTGAAAAAAGGATATGTTCTTCGGGAACGTGGCAAAGAGGACCGGAGAGTGGTTTATATTTCCCTGACGGAGCGGGGCAGGGCCGCTTATGTCCATCATGCACGGTTTCATAAGGCGATGATCGACAGCATATCCGATGAACTGACATCGGAGGAGATGGAGTTACTGATTAAAACCCTGACGAAATTAGATAAATGGTTTCGAAATTGGCAAGAGAACTAAAGAAGGAGACGAAAATTATGAAAAAATTAGCTGTATACGCTGCAGGAATGATGATGGCACTGTCTTTAGCCGCTTGTTCCCCAACAAAGGTTGAGCCAACGAAAGCTCAGACGGAGAATCAGGCAGGTGAGAAGAGCGGAGAGAATTTAAGCCCGGACGGTTTAACACCAGAAGAGGCAAGAGCATTGAATCAACCGGCAGTTGACCCTAAAACGGAAACCCCGGATCCAAACGCAGAGGTGATGGAGAGTGTTTTAGTTTATATGTTAAATGACGAGGGAAACGGCTTAAAGACAGAGATGGAAGACGCAGAAACAGTTGATGCAGATACAGTTGCAGCACTTCTGGTAGAGAAATCCATTCTGGATGAAGGAACTACCGTGAATTCCTTTGATATTTCCGGTGGTGAGAAAGCAGGCCCAGGCGTAGACGCATCCGAAACTGGTTCCGGCGAGAGAGTCGGTACCCTGGATCTGTCCCAGTTAGACCCATATGCTTCTAAGGCTGTGTTATGTGCCATTGGCAACACCTTCTGTGAAAATTTTGAGTTAGACAGCTTAGAGATTCTGGTAAATGGTGAAGCTTACAGTGGCGAGAACTTAGATGGCGATGTGCTGACTTATGTAGAGGATTATAAGACAGTCGAATAATGTGTATGAGAAGAGATAGGCAGTTACGATAAGTAGCTGTCTATTTTTTTGTTAGGGCAGGGCCCTGTTCTGCGGGTGGTTAGAATAGCTTTAGCGTTGTGCAAAAAACCTCCAATGATATAATAAAAAAGGTTCGCCAACCATTTTATTAATCAAAGGAGGTAGTCTATCCACTGAAAGGAGATAAACAGGATATGTGGGCCGTTACTGTTAATGGAAACTGGCGGTTGACTTTCTATTTTGAAGGACAGGATGCTCATCTTGTGGATTATCAGGATTATCATTAGGAGGGATAGAATGAAAAGAAGACCAACACATCCGGGAGTTGTTCTTTTAGAGGATGTAATAAAACCACTCAATCTTACCATAACCGATGCAGCTAAAATGCTTGGGGTCAGCCGGAAAGCATTATCAGAATTCGTAAACGAGAAGGCAATGCTGAGCCCTGAGATGGCAATTCGCATCGCAACAGCAACGCATACATCTCCAGAAAGCTGG
>ERZ827452.1903-NODE-1903-length-17553-cov-3.413590_pt1 | contig 17553 bp, 19 predicted proteins | sample MGYA00519866_ERZ827452 | MGnify/ENA primary metagenome ERZ827452 (study PRJEB31778, sample SAMEA3449307) | human gut metagenome | biome: human gut; feature: human-associated habitat; material: faeces | place: United Kingdom | collected 2010/2012 ... | reverse complement strand
CAGGACAGCCCTCAAAGGCAAGCCCCCCTGGGGGATTTCCGGTGAAAAATAAATGTTTTGACACCGGCTTTATTCGGTATTATAATATAATGCGTACGGAACAACGCAAAGTGGCTTATTCAGCAGACATTAATATAGAAAACATTGAAAGGAGATTGATTTCTATGCATCTCGATCACGATCATACCGGTCTTCCTCATGACCACGACCATCCTCACACCCACGAGCACACCCATGACGGTGTGACCCATACCCATGAGCATGTCCACGATCACGAGCACAACCATCACCACGACCACGACTGCCAGGGCAGCTGCGGCAGCTGTCCTTCCCAGTGCGAGCACACCCCCATGGAGGAGCTGACCGCCCTGATGAAGTATATGGTGGGTCACAACGCCGCCCACGCTAAGGAGCTGGCGGATCTGGCCGGTCAGCTGGACAAGGCCGGCAACCACACCGCCTATGAGCAGGTGATGACCGCCGTTTCCGATTTTGAGAAGGGCAATATGCGTCTGAGCGTTGTCCTGACCAGCCTGGAGCACGAATAAGGAGGCTTTCTTATGTGCCTGTCTACTGTTTACAAGAATAAGCTGACCCCGGAGACCATTGTGATGAAGAACGTCATGCGCATTGAGTGCAAGGACGGCATGGTCATCCTCACCGACCTGATGGAACGTCAGATGGCCGTGGAGGGGACTCTGGAAATGGCCAACCTGGTGGACGGGGTGGCCGTCATCAAGGAATCCGTCGCCTAATCGGCGAGTCGCAAGGCACGGATGTCAATGTGCGCCCAAATAGAAGGTGCCATTGCGAACCAGTGGCAATCCACCCCCCCTTGGCTCCCACTCTGGGGGAGCTGTCACGAAGTGACTGAGAGGGAAACAAGGCCCTCACCGTCTTTGGCAAAGATTCCGTAGGAAAGAGGCAAGGCCCTCATCCGTCACGGCTTCGCCGTGCCACCTTCCCCGTGGGGGAAGGCTTTGCGTTACGGCTTTCCGCAAATCACCCCACCGGCTCCCAGGTTTGGGAGCCGGCATCCATTCAAAATTTATTTGCAAATAATTCTTATTTACATATTGACAAACAGAACCTTCCGTGATATACTCAGCTCGTAAACAAGAATCACTTGCAAACAGAGCTTACGGAGGTGCCTATGGAAGTCGGCGCAAAGCAATTCAAAAAGCGCAACGCCATTCTCACCTGCCTGCGCTCCACCAAAAGCCATCCATCTGCGGAAATGGTGCACGAAATGCTCCAGGCAGAGCATCCGGATATTTCCCTGGCGACGATTTACCGGAACCTGACCTGGTTCAAGAACCAGGGACTTGTGACCAGCGTAGCCACCGTCCGGGGTATCGAGCGGTTCGACGCCAACACGGAGCCTCATGTGCATTTCATCTGCAATCAATGCGATGCGGTGCTGGATCTTCCGGAGATGGAAGTACCCCAAAGCCTGAGCAATGGAGCGGAGCAAGCCTCCGGCTGCTTGGTTCAGGACTGCCGGCTGACCTTCACAGGTCTTTGCCGGAACTGCGCGAAACTCAGAAAAGGATACACAAATTAAAATCAATTTAGGGAGGATATTATTATGAAGAAATTTGTTTGCCCCGTCTGCGGCTACGTCTACGAAGGAGACTCCATCCCCGAAGGCTTCAAGTGCCCCGTGTGCCATGTGGACGGCTCCAAGTTCAAGGAAATGGAAGAGGGTAAGCTGGCTGCCGAGCACGAGTACGGCATCTACGCCAAGACCGTCAAGAATAACCCCGACATCTCCGATGAGGACAAGAAGTTCATCTTTGAGCAGCTGAAGGCCAACTTCCAGGGCGAGTGCAGCGAAGTGGGCATGTACCTGTGCATGGCTCGGATCGCCCATCGGGAGGGCTATCCGGAAATCGGCCTGTACTGGGAGAAGGCCGCCTATGAGGAAGCCGAGCACGCCGCCAAGTTCGCCGAGATGCTGGGCGAGGACCTGGAACCCAACATGAAGGCCTCCACCCGGGCGAACCTGGCCTGGCGTGTGGACTGCGAGTTCGGCGCCACTCAGGGCAAGTTCGATCTGGCCTCCTGCGCCAAGCGCAACGGTCTGGATGCCATCCACGACACCGTCCACGAAATGGCTCGTGACGAGGCCCGCCACGGCCGCGCGCTAAAGGGTATGCTGGATCGGTACTTCGCCAAGGAGATCGCTCTGGAGAAGGCCGCCGCCAAGGCCAACAAGGTCGCTGAGAAGGCCGTTGACGCTGCCGCCGACGTAGCCTCCAAGCTGGGCGACATCTTCAAGAAGTAAGGTCGGCAGAGCCGACAGCCAGTGCGTGCGCCAGCCGGTCTGCATTTGTAAGGCCGCTGGGTATAAGCTCGGTATCGGCACATTTGCGAACAAGCCTTCGAAAGAAAACTCTCATCGGGAACCGTCCTCCGGATGGTTCCCGATTCCACCGAAACACAAACCCCGTATTCCCAAATCAACAGAAAGTGTGGTAAAATCACCATGGCAGAGAATCCGTTTCTGAAGGATGCCCGGGACAAGCACCTCATCGACGACCGGGAGATTGCCTTCATGGCCGATATCACCTGCTCGGGCGGCAATCAGGGCCGTGCCTGGTTCTTCCTGAACGGCAGCCGACTGTCCCTGTATACCTGCGTAGGCATGGGCGGTCTGGGAGAATTTGTGGAGGAACTGGATCTGAGAAAGGCCAGATTTCTCAAGGCCAGCAGTTTCGTGCTGAACACCTGGCTGAAATTCCAGTATGGCAGCGATACCTACACCTTCAAAGGCTTTGCCCAGGGCAAGCGTGTCGTGGAAGCAGTGAAATCCGCCTGCGGCGTAACGGAATAACGCCGCCCGATAACCCGAAAGGAGAAGCACCTATGAAATATGTCTGCGATGTCTGCGGCTGGGTCTATGACGAGGAAGAAACCGGCGTCAAGTTTGAGGATCTGCCCGAGAATTTCGAGTGCCCCCTGTGCGGCGTGGGAAAGGATCAGTTCTCCCCCGCGGAATAAGTACTTCAGGGAACCGTGCAAACGGTTCCCTGTTTTTTATACGAGTTTTTAGGGTCGATCTGAAAACCGGAAATAGTATGATTGACAGTACAGGGAAATCCGGGTATGATACAGGTATCTTGTTATACGAAAATGGGGTGCTGCAATGACACTGGTCAAGCTGTTCTTCTTTGCGCTTTCCACCCTGGGTACCTTCGAGCTGTTGCGTCTGGCAGGCCGGGACAGAATTCAAACGCACTTTCTGCCCAGCCTGACCATTGCGGTGCAGGTAAGCGTACTGTTTCTTGCCGGGCTGTGGAACCTGCTGCCGGAAGCTGCCGGAATTCTGTATCTTCTCGGCTTCTTTGGGCTTTTTCTGCTGGTCGTTCGGGAAAAATCCCTGGATTTTCTTCGGAAATACGCGGATTTCGGCTATGCCGCTTTGCTGATGATCCTGATAGGTTCCGCTCTCGCAGTCAAGGGAAAAATGTTCCTGCAATACGACAATTTCTCCCACTGGGCACTGGTAGTCCGGGAAATGCTCCGCTTTGATCGATTCCCTAATTTTGCGGACGCGCTGATTCACTTCCAGGAATATCCCCTGGGCAGTGCCGCCTACATCTACTACTTCGCCCATTGGGTGGGAACCACTGAGCCGCTGCAAATGCTCGCTCAGGCCTATGCCATCGCCACGGCGATCCTGCCGCTGTTCTCCCGGGTGACCGGGCGGAAGCCCCTTTGCTGTGCCGCTCTACTGGGCTTTGCCTGGTTTGTGTTTGACTACAACACCGCCATTACCGATCTGCTGGTGGATACCCTGCTTCCCATGGTGGGAATGTGTGCCCTGCTCTTTGCCGTGACCCACTGTAAAGAAGGGTGCGGAAAATTTGAGCTTTTCTGCGCCGCCTGCTATTCTATCTGGCTGGTTCAGATCAAAAACTCCGGCATTTTCTTCCTCCTTCCCATTGTCCTGGTCATTGTACCTTATGCCCATCGGCAAAAAGCCTGGGGAGCCTGTGCTCCGGTTCTCCTGGCTCCCCTGGTTTCCCTGGTGCTGTGGCAGAAGCACTGCGCCTACGTTTTCCCGGCGGCCGCCTCCACCACCCACGCCATGACCCTGTCTAACTATCAGGCCACCCTCCAGGGAAAATCCGCCGAGGAGATTCTCACCATCTGCCGCTCCTTTCTGACCTTTGCCCTTACCTATCGGGGGCTTTGGTTGACCATAGTCTTCTGCGGGATACTGGGCGGGCTGGTCTTCCTTTTGAACCGGCCTATGCGCAAGGATTTTATCCGAATTGTCCTGTTCTCCGCCGGGCTGTACCTTGTCTATCAGCTGGGAAATCTGGGCATGTACCTGTTCTCCATGCCCACCGTGCAGGCTCTGCGTCTGGCCGGCGTGGAACGGTACACCAAAACCGTCCTTCTGGCCATTCTCTATCTGAACATGCTTCCGATGCTCCGGCTGATTTCCGACACACCCGTTAAATCTCGCGCGCTGGCCCTCACCGCAGGATTCCTGGTGACACTGTTTGCCTTCCTCTATCTGAATCTCGGCTCTCTGGAGGCCATTTTCCAGGGGCGGGAGGATCCGGCCAAGCGGCAATGGCTGGAATCGGTGCGGGTGGAATACGGTCTGCCGGAGGGAGAATCCTACCGCGTTCTGCTGCCCGCCGAGGCAGCCAACGACCACGGCTACACCTACGTTCTGACCCGCTACACCTTCCGAAGCAATTCCGTTCAGGTTCTGACCGAGGACGATTTGGGAAGTCTGTCAGCGGACGATGCCAATTTCCTGCTGATTTACGGCACGCAGTCCCCGTCGGTTTCCGCCTGGGTGCGCACCCATTATCCCGATCAGGCTGGCCGCCCGGTTATCAATCCCTGGCTGGGGAAATAGCCAAAAAGAGGAAGCAAATTTCGGTTTGCTTCCTCTTTTTGTTTTCGCATGCTAAACAAAGTAAATTGCAAATTATGCAATCTGCTATATTATACGTTCGATTTATTGTTTAGAAATATCATATTGACAGGCGTCGGCCTTTATGCCATAATATACTTGTCCCAGAAAAAGATGCGCATCTCTGATATGGGATATCCGAAGTACATGACACCAAAATATAGATATGGAGGTTACATCATGAAGAAGGTATTCTGTCTGGCTATTGCAATTCTTTTGATTCTTTCAATCAGCGCTCCTGCCTTCGCTGCCGAGCTGCCAGCCGAAGGTGCCGTCTCCGTCTCTGCCTCTCCTCGCCTCCGCGAAACCGTTGTTGCGAATGTCCGAACCCCTCTTTACAAGAATCCACCTGAAATAGCCGTTGATGATCCCATTATTGCTTATGCCAAGGCTGGCTCCCGGTTTAATTTTATTAGTATGTACTATGTTGGTAGTATCAGTTACTATTATGTCTCTGTCATTGACATTGGCGTTCCAAATCTCGTCACTGCGAAAGGCTATATTCGAGCCAGTGACTGCACCTTTGAAGTTGGCTAAACATGTTTCTGAAAGACTGATGCTCCTATGAAAGTTAAGAAACCGCTCCTGATTGTCCTATGCTGTCTTCTGGCGGTGGTGCTGATTGGATTGTTCGTTTTCTCCCAGCTGCGTGTGGTATGCCAAGCAGATGGGGTGGAGCTGTGGCGCAATCCTCCGGAGATTGCCGTGGGCAACATTCTGCTGGGCTATGCCGAAGCCGGGGAGATGCTTCACTTCAGAGGAATTCACAAAGTGGCGGGCTTTGAATATTATCACGTCTCCTGGGATGAGCGGCAGCATCCAGACTTTGTAAGCAATTCGGGCTATATCGACAAATCTCAGTGCCACCTGGTCTTTGGTGCTCCGTAAATGGTATTCAAAAGAGGAAGCAAATTTCGGTTTGCTTCCTCTTTTTGTGCATTTTGGGCGGAAATAAATCTGAACAGCCCTTGAATTTTTCTTGAATTCTCCCCGGCAGGGGTGGAAGTTTCCCGGCATTTGTGGTATACTGTGGGCAATTATAGGATGCGGAAGTATGCAAACCTTTGAACGGAGAGAAGACTATGCTGGAATTACTGTCCCCCGCCGGTTCCATGGAGGCCCTGCGGGCTGCGGTGCAGAACGGTGCCAACGCGGTGTACCTGGGCGTGGGGAATCTGAACGCCCGCCAGAGCGCCAAGAATTTCACCCCCCAGACTTTGGTGGACGCGGTGAAATACTGCCATGTCCGGGGCGTGGATGTGCACCTGACTCTGAACACCCTGGTCTCCGACCGGGAAATGAAGGAGGCGGCAGAGCTGATCCGCCACGCCGCCCAGTACAATATCGACGCCTTTATCGTCCAGGACTTGGGGGTCGCGCAGCTGTGCCGCCAGATCGCGCCCCACATTCCTATTCACGGCTCCACTCAGATGACCGTCCATTCCCTGCCCGGAGTGCAGCTGTGCGCCGCCATGGGCATGAAGCGGGTGGTGCTCAGCCGGGAGCTGAGCCGGGAGGAAATTCGGTACATCTGCGCAAATTCCCCCATTGAAATTGAGGTTTTCGCCCACGGGGCTCTGTGCATGAGCTACAGCGGCCAATGCTACCTGTCCGCTGCCATCGGCGGCCGCTCCGGCAACCGGGGTCGGTGCGCCCAGCCCTGCCGCCAGAGCTACGGCTATGGCCGCTGGGAGGAAAAATATCCCCTGAGCCTGAAGGATAACTGCCTGGTGCACTACTTAAAAGAGCTGGAAAGCATGGGCGTGGCCTCCGTGAAGCTGGAAGGACGGATGAAAAAGCCTGAATATGTGGCCACCGTCACCGCCGTGTACCGGAAGGCCATCGACGAGGGCGTGGTCACGAAACCCATGATGGACGCCCTCATGACCGCCTTCAACCGTCAGGGCTTCACCGACGGCTATTACACCAGCCGGGTCAACCGGAAAATGTTCGGCATCCGCCAGGACACCCGGGACGATCCCCAGTGGCTCCAGGCGGCAAGGCAGTCCTTTGAGGCGGGGGAAACTCCGCTGGTTGATCTGAAATTCCGGGCGGTGGTCACTGTGGACGGCAGTTCTCTGACCGCCACCGACCCGGAAGGCCGCACCTGTACCGTCAACGGCCCCCGGCCGGAGCTGGCTCGGAATGTTGCCCTGACCGGGGAAATGCTTGCCCAGCGGGTAGCCAAAACCGGCGGCACGCCCTACCGCTGCGTGGAGGTGCGCACCCGGGTTGACCCAGGCCTTATCATCTCCGCCGCCGCCGTCAACGCCATGCGCCGGGATGTGCTCAATCAGCTTACCGCCCTGCGAGCCCGGCGGGCGGATTTTCCCATCAACCCGCCCAAAAGCGTCCCCGACTATCGGGGGCCAAAAGACCTGCCCGGCCTGACCGTCCAGGTCACCACCCGGGAGCAGCTGACCCCGAACCTGCTCAATTCCGAAACCGCCATGCTCTATGTGCCCCTGCACATTCTGGCCGCCGACCCGGAGATGACCGGTCTTCTGGTTCAGCGGGGGCGGCTGGCGGTGGTGCTGCCCCGGATCGTCCACGACGGGGAAATGCCAAAGCTGAAAAAGGATTTGGCATTGCTTCAGAGCATCGGCGTGAAGAACGCCCTGGTTGGCAATCTGGGTCTGCTGGCGCCTGCCCGGGAGGCGGGAATGCGGATTCACGGAGACTTCGGCCTGAACATCTACAATTCCGTATCCATGAACGTGCTGCGCTCTCTGGAGGTCTGCTCGGCTCTCGTCAGCTTCGAGATGACCCTGCCCCAGATCCGGGACTTGAGCAAGGCGGTGAACGCGGAGATTCTGGCCTACGGCAGAATGCCCCTGATGATCACAGAGCAGTGCCTGATTCAGGGGCGCACCGGCGAGTGCACCTGCCACTTAGGCAGCACCAAGCTGACCGACAAAACCGGTGCGGAGTTTCCCATTCTCAAGGACGGGGACAGCTGCCGCAGCGTGCTGTTCAACGGCAAGAAGCTCAGCTGGCTGGATCGGCAGGACGACCTGGCAAAGCTGGGGGTCTGGGCCATCCGGCTGTACTTCACCACGGAAAACGCCCGGGAGGTTGACCGGGTTCTGGAGGATTACCTGAATCCCGCTCCCTTTGACCCCGGTGCCTGTACGAGAGGGTTGTACCTGCGCGGCGTGGAGTGATAGAAATGCAAAATGCAGAATGCAAAATGCAAAATGAAGATGTTGGAAGCGGCAATGTAGTGCTGGACAAAAGCTTCGATTTCGCTGTGCGCATTGTCAATGCCTATCAGTTCCTGACAGGGGAGCGCAAGGAATTCGTACTTTCCAAGCAGCTTCTGCGCAGCGGAACCAGCATTGGCGCAAACGTTTCGGAAGCCCAGTGCGGCCAGTCCCGGGCGGATTTCTACGCCAAAATGTGCATTGCCCTGAAGGAAGCGAACGAAACTCACTACTGGCTGAAACTCCTTTACCGCACCGATTTTCTGACGAAGCAGCAATTTACCAGTCTGAACAGCGACATCACAGAGCTGATCGGCCTTCTAACCGCAATCTGCAAGTCCGCGCAAGCCTCTCGTTAAAACACCCGTAACCTAATTTTGCATTTTGCATTCTGCATTTTGCATTCTGCATTTTGCATTTACCTGAAAGGAATTATATGCGACTGATTTTAGCCTCCGGGTCTCCCCGGAGAAAGGAACTGCTGGGGCTCTTCGGTGTTCCTTTCACCGTGCACCCGGCAGATATCGATGAAACCATGGATCCTGCCTGGTCTGCCTTTGACGAGGCGGCCCGGCTCAGCCGGGAGAAGGCTCTGGCCGTTCCCCGGGAAAAGGACGATCTGGTCATCGCCGCGGACACCATCGTGGTCTGCGAAGGGAAGGTGCTGGGAAAGCCCCACTCAACCGAGGAAGCCAGAGAAATGCTCACCCTGCTTTCCGGCCGGGATCATCAGGTGATGACCGGCTGCACCGTGCTTCGGGGGAGCATTGCCGAGACGTTCACCGAAATCACCGATCTGCACTTCCGTCCCCTCTCCCGAAAAGAAATCGACCGCTACATCGCCACCGGCGAGCCTATGGACAAAGCCGGCGCCTACGGCATTCAGGGCGGAGCCGCTCTGTTCTGTGAGCGGATGGTAGGCGATTACTATAACGTTATGGGGCTGCCCGTCTGCCGCCTGGGTCAGGTGCTGCGGAAAATCGCCCCGGAAATCATGGAGGATACGCAATGAGAAATCTCTTCAGCACCAAGGTAAAGGTGCTTGTGGTGCTTGCCATCCTGCTGTCCATTGCTCTGGCCATTGCCAGCGGCGTGTCCAACACCTCGGTGGTGGACTTGGCGGTGAAGGGTGCGCTGGCTCCCTTCCGTGCCGCTTCCACCGCCCTGACCTCTATGGCGCAGAAGTACTACGGTTATATGTTCCGCTATGAGGCTCTGGCCGCGGAAAACGAGGTGCTGAAAAAGCAGCTTTCGGAAATGGAAGACACCGCCCGGCAGGCCGAGTCCGTCTCCCGTGAAAATCAGCGTCTGCGCAAGGGGCTGGATCTGCTGGAAACCCACGAGGACTACAAGCTGGTGGATGCCTACATCATCGGCTGGAGCTCCTCGGACTGGGAGAATACCCTGACCATCAACCGGGGCACCAACTCCGGCATTCAGGTGAATATGTGCGCCATTACGGAAAACGGCGAAGTGGTAGGCCTGGTCACGGAGGTGGGTCTGAACTACGCGGTAGTTACCACCATCCTGGACTCCACCCTGGAAATTTCCGGCACCATCGCCTCCTCCGGCTACAACGGCATGGTCAAGGGCGGCTACATCAACGGCCACCAGACCCTGCTGCAAATGAACTATCTGCCCTCCGCCGCCATTATCCGGAACAAGGAGCAGGTGGTGACCTCCGGCTCTACCGTGTACCCCCGGGGGCTGATTATGGGCAACATTGTGGACGCCGGCTTTGAGGAAACCGGCATCGCCAAGTACGCCCTGCTGGATCCCGCCGCGGAAGTCAACTCCCTGGAGCAGGTGTTCATCATCACCGAGTACACCACCGAGGCCGTGGCCTCCTCCGGCGCTTCCACCGCTTCTTCCGGCTCCACCGGTGAAACCACTGCCGCCACCGAGCCCACCGTCTCGACGGAGACCTCTCCCGACGGTGGCTTCGGCTAAGAGGGAACGCCCATGGCTGAAAAGAAAAAGCGCAAGTCCTCCCGGCGGCCCCGGCAGCGCAGTCTGACCGACCTGTTCCGCCGGCACAAAAGGCAAAAAGCAAACGAATTCAAGCCCGATGCCCCCACCGCCACTCTGTTCAAAACCCGGAAGCTGACCCAGCAGCAGCAGCTCCGGCTGACCAAGTGGGTGCTGTATGTGGTCATCATCGTGCTGTGTCTCGTCATTCAGGACACGGTGATGTGCCGTCTGCCCCTCCTCGGTGCCACCACCGATCTGCCGGTGGCAGCCATTCTGCTCATCACCGTCACCGAGGGCACGGATGTGGGAAGCCTTTTTATACTGATTGCCTCCGTCCTTTACTACTTTTCCGGCACCGCTCCCGGCCCCTACTGCATCGGCCTGATGTCCGTCTTCGGCATCTTCGCCACTATGGTGCGGCAGATGTACTGGCACCGGAGCCGGGGCAGCCTGACCATCAGCGCCATGCTGGCCCTTGTGTGCTATGAGCTGGGGCTGTTTGTCACAGGCCTTCTCATGGGTCTGACCTACTGGGGACGGCTTCGGTACTTCCTGCTCACCTGTCTGTACACCTGTCTGATTATGATTCCTCTTTATTCCCTGATCAACAAAACCGGTCTCATTGGAGGTAATACATGGAAAGAATAAGCCGCTTCCGTGCTGGTATGTTTCTGGGATTGTTCGCGTTTATCCTGCTTCTTTACTCTTTCAGGCTCTACAAGCTTCAGATTATTGATACCAAAGGCAACACCGACAATACCCAGGTTTACAGTACCATCACCACCGTCCGTGCCGCCCGGGGCGATATTCTCGACCGCAACGGCAATGTGCTGGTGGGCAACCGGGCTTCCTACAACCTGGTGTTCAACCACTACGTCACCAAGTCCAACCCCAACTGCAACCAGGCCCTTTACACCCTGGTGCAGAAGTGCCGGGAGCTGGGCATTCCCTACTCCGACCACTTCCCCGTGTCCACCAGCCGCCCCTTCGTCTATACCCTGACGGATTTCACCACCACCTGGCAGAACAACTTCCAGCTGTTCATGGTAGACCGGGGTCTGGACTCGGACATCACCGCCCCCCTTCTGGTGGAGAAGATGCGTTCCCGCTACGACATTCCCGCCAGCTGGTCCGATGAGGATGCCCGGGCGGTCATCGGCTTCCGATACGAATTTGACCTGCGCGGTATCACCAACCTGCCTACCTACACCTTCCTGGAGGACGTCACCGACCAGCAGCTGTCCGCCATTCTGGAGCTGAACACCCCGGGTCTGAACGTTGAGGCCTCCACCGTCCGGGAATACCACACCAAGTACGCCGCCCACATCCTGGGCTACCTTGGCGGCATGAACGACAGCCAGTGGTCGGAATACAAGGATCAGGGCTACACCATGGACGCGAAAGTCGGTCAGACCGGCTTTGAGCTGGCCTTTGAGGAGTACCTCCACGGCATCGACGGCACCCGCTATGACGAAGTCAACAAGTCCGGCGCTACCACCAAGTCCTACTACACCAAGGAGCCTGTGGCCGGAAACAGCGTGGAGACCACCATCGACATCAAGATTCAGGAGGTGGCGGAGAAGGCTTTGGACAGCGTCATGACCAAAATCAAGGATCCGGAGCAGAACACCTCCACCGCCGGTGAAGGCCTGGACGCGGAGGGTGCCGCCGTCATCGTCATGGAGTGCCAGACGGGCAAGATTCTGGCCTGCGCCAGCTACCCCAGCTTTAACCTGGCCACCATGTACGAGGACTGGGCGGACATCGAGGCCGATCCTCTGAAGCCCTTCTTCAACCGGGCCTTCGGCGCCGAGTATCCTCCCGGCTCTTCCTTCAAAATGTGCACCCTGATCTCCGCCATGGAGCACCGGAATAAAAAAGGTGAGTTCATTCACCCCTATGGCACCCGGATTGAGGATAAGGGCGTATTTACCAAGTACGAAGGCTTCGCCCCTACCTGCCTGGCCTGGACCTCCGGTCACTTCGTCCATACCGCCTTTGACGGCAGCCCCGGCGGCATTGACGCCACCGACGCTCTGTGCTATTCCTGCAACTACTTCTTCTACGTTCTGGGTGACCTGAACAACGAGGAAAACATGTCCGAGACCTGTAAGGATCTGGGTCTGGGCGTGCCCACCGGCATTGAGCTGGTGGAAAAGACCGGCCGTCTGAACACCGCCGAGGTCAAGCGGAAGATCTACGGCTCCGGCGTTAACGGCAACTTCTCCGCAGGCGACCGTATTCTGGGCGCCATCGGTCAGGGCGAATATCGGTTCACCCCCCTGCAGCTGTGCGTCTACGCCTCCACCCTTGCCAACAAGGGCACCCGGATGAAGGCCACCTTCCTGAGCCGGGTGGTGTCCTCGGACTACCGGACTCTGATCAAGGAAAACCAGCCGGAAATTGCCAACCGTCTGGAAATGGCCTCCACCACCATCGAGAGCTACTGGACGGGTATGCGCAAGGTCGTCACCCAGATGGGCGGCACCGCTACCGCCTACTTCGGCGGCCCCAAGGATCTCTACGGTGAAGGCGACGGCGTGTGGCCTCTGAAGGACGAGGTTCTGGTCTACGCCAAGACCGGCACCGCCCAGCACGCCTCCCTGGGTTCCGACCACGGTGCATTTATCTGCTTTGCCCAGAAGAAGGATGCCGCCGCCCCGGACATCGCCATCGCCCTGTACGGCGAGAAGGTGGCCCACGGCTCCTGGCTGGCTCCCGTTGCCGAGCAGATTCTGCTGAGCTACTACGAAATGGATGCGGCCAGCGAAGTCACCGCCTTTGAAAACCAGGCCGGTTAACCGGCGTGTCGCCGTGGACAATGCACACCCAAAGCCTTCCCCCACGGGGAAGGTGGCACGGCGCAGCCGTGACGGATGAGGGAAAACATCGTAAAAAGTTTCAAAAGAGCATGTAGGGGCGGCCATTGGCCGCCCGTGTTCTATGGAAATGCTAGGAAAAAGCGGGCGGCCAATGGCCACCCCTACAAGAAAAACTGGTGTGGCCCCCTCCGGGGATTTCCTCCGGTCACAATCCCCCGGTCATTCCGGAAGCCTTAATAGAATCCGTAGGGGTCGATGCCCACATCGACCCACAATGTCAGCGGCTAGTGCCGACGGGCCGATGAGGGCATCGGCCCCTACAAGCGCTGCTTTGTACAAGTCATAAAACAAGAAGTGCCGAACCCAGCCGGGTTCGGCACTGCTTTTCCATTATTGTCCGCCGCTGCGGTACTTATAATCCCAGTCCAAATCGAACAGCTTGTTTCCCTGAACCATGGGACAGCCGGTGTCCATATCGTCCGCCAGCTCCCGAAGGGTATCCGCCGGTTCCAGGCACTCGATATAAAATTCCGGCAGTGCCTCTTCTCCCAGCCGCAGACCCAGAATGGCTCCCACCAGAGCCCCCACCGCCGCGCTGCGTCCGGAGTGATTCACCGCCACGATCATGGCCCGGTCGAAATCGTTCTCCGCGACCAGGCAGGTATACACGGCTCCTGCCAGCACCTGCGCCGCGTTTTCGCATTTCAGCTGCTCCATGACCTCCACCGGCCGGATATCCGGCGCGGAGGCGTAGGTTACAGCGTGGCGCACCAGGGTGGCAATGTCAAAGGCCTGGGAATACTGGTGGCCGAACTGATCCTTCATGGCATCCACCGCGGCCAGAAACACCTTTTTCAGGGGTGCGCCGGGGTGGCGGATCAAAAGGCTGATGATGTGGGTCAGCACCGTTCCCGTCAGGAAAGCCGTAGGGCTTCCGTGGGTCAGGGCCACCGCCTCCGCTCCCAGCCGGGCCATCTCCCGCCAGTCCATCCGATCCTTGTGGTAAAACAGTCCCACGCCGATGGCGGCAGTCAGCCCCGCCGGGTCGGAGAAGTTATTCACCGGGCTTTCCAGGGAGTTGGGGGCTTCCCGGCTCAGGGTGTCCAGCATCCGGGTGTCCATGCAGTGCCGGCGGCACAGATCAGGTCGGCGCAGCAGCCAGCAGTAGCAGCTTTTCGGCCGCCCCCAGGAACGCTGGGAAGCCGCCCATTCCCGGCTGCTCATTTCGATATACTTGATGTAGGGAGCCATTTTCCCGCTGAGCTGCCCCCGGGTCATGCCGAAGAGCAGGCCGTTGCAGGTGAAGGCCGCCAGCTGGGTATAGGAGGTCACGTCCGCATAGCCGTTGACCAGGTCATAGCCAAGAAGTCCGTTGGGGCCGTAGTCTTCCTGGATTTCCTGCCAGCTTCGGTTGTCCACGGTATAGCCCATGGCATCGCCCACCGCCAGACCCAGTAAACAGCCCCGATAGGCCGATTGCCGACTTGCAGCCATGCTTTTTCCCCCTTTCCCCGCCTTTTTCTTCTATTATACCTGTTTCGCCGAAAAAAGGCAAGGGGGAGAATCTGTTCAGGGTTCCATCCGATCCTCTATGGCCTTCAAAGCCTTTCTCAGGTCTTCCTCCTGAATGCCGGAGTAGTTGACCACCAGATACCCCCGCTGGGCTGTGCCCTCCTGGTAGAATTCGCTCAGTGCCCGCACCCGAATTCCCGCCTGAGCCAACCGGGCAGTCAGCTCTCCGTCGGACAAGGGCGTATCCACCCGCAGAAGAAAATGCAGCCCCGCATCCTGCTCCAAAATGGTGAGCTTCTCCGAAAAAGCGCACTGCCTGAGCAGGGAAATTACCGTGTTCCGGCGGCTTTTGTAGGATTTTCGCATCCGGTTGATGTGCTTTTCAAAATACCCCCGGTCGAGAAACCGAGCCAGGGTATACTGCTCGAAGGAGGGCACCGTGCAGCTGTAAAACCCCAGCCGCTTCTGAAAGACACGCATCAGCTCCCCGGGCAGCACCATATAGCTGATACGGATGGAGGGAGCCAGGGTTTTGGTGAAGGTATTCATGTAGATCACCCGCCCCCGGCCGTCCAAAGCCTGCATGGCAGGCACCGGATGGGCATCGAACCGGAATTCTGAGTCGTAGTCGTCTTCGATAATCCACTTGTCCGTCCCGGCCCAGTCAAGCAGCTCCAGCCGTCGGTTCACCGGAGTTACCAGTCCTGTGGGGTAGTGATGGGAAGGGGAACAGTGGAGCACCTGAGCCTGCTCCAGGCTTTCCGGGATCACCCCCAGGCTGTCCAGATAGGCGCTGACGCACCGGACACCGCCGGCGGCGTAAATCTTCCGGATTTTGCCGTAGCCCGGCTCCTCCACGGCGTAGATTTTCTCCCGACCCAACAGCTGAATCAGCAGATTGTAGAGAAAATCCGTTCCCGCTCCCAGGATGATATTCTCCGGGTCAACCCGCATACCACGGAACTGCCCTAAGTGCCGGGCGATGGCTCGGCGCAGCTCCGGAATCCCCCGGTTGGGCAGAGGGCGCAGAAGGGTCTGGCCGTAGTCCAGCATCACCTCCCGCTGAAGCTTCATCCACACGGAAAAGGGGAAGCCCTCGGTGCCGTTTTCCGTCAGATCCAGCAGCCAATTGGGACTGCTCTGCACCGGAGCCGCCGGTTCCGAAGATAGCTCCCGGGGACGCCGCTCCACCTGCTCCACAAAGTAGCCCACCTTCTCCCGGGCATACAGGTAGCCCTCGGAGAGAAGCTGATTATAGGCGGTCTCCACGGTGATTTTGCTGACCTCCAGGTTCTGCGCCAGGGCCCGCTTGGAGGGCAGCTTTTCCCCGGGTGCCAGCTTCCCGGTGAGAATGTCCTCCCGCAAATGTCGGTACAGAGCCTCGTACAGGGGCACGCCCGGGGCTTTTTTCAGTTCATAGGTTACCATAACATGCCTCAATTTCGGGTGGGGAAGCCGCACTTTCGCTCCCAGAGCACCAGCAGGCTGCCGTCTTTTACTTCGATTTCCGCTTTCTCCCCGGTAAAGTGATTGCTCACCCCCAGAGGAAAGCCGCTGGTCAGCGTCCCGTTTTCCAGCTTGTAGTAGAGTCCCCGCTCGGTAACGCCCTGAGCGTCAGAGCCCATGCAGAAGACGGAAATCGTTCCCGTCTTTCCGGCGGGGAACGTGATTTTTCCGTTTTTCACCACCGTAACCAGGGTGGTATTGCCTACCAGATACCCGGTTGCCCCGCGGTCTGCCAGATATTGCAGGGTTTGGAAATTCGCCACCGTGTGGTCAAGCCGGGGGCCGTCCAGGCTGCCATAGAGCAGGAACTCCGTACAGCCCTCTTTCAGTCCCAGCCGGACGGCCAGCATGGAATCGGTGTCGTCCTTCTCCACCGGGAACACGTTGGCTCCCTGGGGGGTATAGCCCAGGGAATCAAAGTCCCCCAGCACCACATCCGGGTGGAGCCCCAGAGCCTGGGTATGCCGCAGGCCTCCGTCCGCCGCGATGACCAGCGTTCCCTCTGCTATGGGTCGGGCCAGTCCCGCAAAATCCGCCGCGCAGAAAATCACGCATTCTCTCATTATGTCCACCTCCTGGATTTTTTCATTGTACCACACCCGGAGACAAAGGGGAAGAGGCATATTCCCTCCGGCGGCACATACCCTGTCTTCAGGAGGGATGGTATGAAAAAACGGGATCTGCTGATTCTGCTCATCGCCGTTGTCATTGCCCTGGCGGTGAGCGTCAGCGTGTTTGCTTCCAGCGCCCTGAGTACCGGCTCCTGGGGACTGAGTTTCCGTCAGGAGGGTGCGCCGCCCATCGGAAATGCAGGGAAGGATCAGCTGCGCCAGTATCAGGCGGCGTATATCGGCAACGTAGGCGAAAAGGTGCTGTATCTGACCTTTGACGCCGGGTACGAAAACGGCTGCACCGCCAAAATTCTGGACACCCTGAAGGAGAAGCAGGTTCCCGCCGCCTTCTTCCTGGTGGGAAATTATATCCGGCAAAGCCCGGATTTGGTGCGGCGGATGGTCGCCGAGGGGCACACCGTAGGCAACCACACCATGCACCACTACGACATGAGCAGGCTTTCGGACAAGGCGGCCTTTTCCAAGGAGCTGACCGACCTGGAAGCGCTTTACAAGGAAACCGTCGGCCAGGAGCTTCCCAAATATTACCGGCCGCCTCAGGGAATTTACAGTGAGGAAAACTTAAAAATGGCTCAGGAATTGGGGTATAAGACCCTGTTCTGGAGCCTTGCCTATGTGGACTGGAACAACGACGCCCAGCCCACCCGGGAGGCGGCTTTCGCCAAGCTTCTGCCCAGAACCCACAACGGCGCGGTGGTGCTGCTTCACTCCACCTCCAAAACCAACGCCGAAATCCTGGGGGAGCTGATTGACAAGTGGAAGGCCATGGGCTACCGCTTCGGCACCCTTGAGGAGCTGTTCTCTCAGTAAAAAGGCTTGCAAACCACGCATGTCATGGCAATCCTTCCGAGGATTCGGCAGAGCAGGGTACGGGAATCGATTGCCGATTTGACGCCTGCTTTTTCCGCAAGAAGGAGCTGTCTCAAAATAGCAAAGTGCCCAAATAGAACAAAGTCATTGCGAGCCAG
>ERZ827452.1897-NODE-1897-length-17589-cov-37.152390_pt1 | contig 17589 bp, 17 predicted proteins | sample MGYA00519866_ERZ827452 | MGnify/ENA primary metagenome ERZ827452 (study PRJEB31778, sample SAMEA3449307) | human gut metagenome | biome: human gut; feature: human-associated habitat; material: faeces | place: United Kingdom | collected 2010/2012 ... | reverse complement strand
CCCGCCGCCCGAATAGCCGTATAGATAAGGTTCGGCATATGTTCCACAAGTTAGCCTAACAGCTTGCATAAGTCGTATAAAATGAGATTTGAAAGGATTAGAAGCTAATTATGATGAAATGCGAATGGATATTATGTCCTGTTTGTGGGAGCAAAACCCGTAATAAAATTAGGAAGGACACTGTTTTGAAGAATTATCCCCTTTATTGTCCAAAATGCAGACAAGAAAGATTGATTAAAGTTGACAACTTGAAGATAACTGTCATCAAAGAGCCAGACGCTTAAGACGCAGAGCCGATGAAATTGTGGAACAATTCACGAATCATCGGCTCTTTTTGTTTCGTATTTGAAAGAACAAACTCACCAAATAAAAAAAACGATATTCGGGTGGGTTATTTTGTTATACCCTAAATTACCCTCTGAATTTGTTTTTAAATTTGGAGGGTTTTTATGTTCCTTTTTTCGGGCGGTTGCCCATCTGCTTATATAAAGCAAAGTTTATTTATACATAGCACATCAGGGAATGGCGGGAAGCCAGTTAAAAAAATCCCTGCCAGTGCAACGGTACTTCCCACCATGAAGGTAGAAGTACAATCTCCATACAACAGAATTAGTATTTCCCATAACCGTAAAGGTCACAAAGCCTTTGCGGTTTTTCTTTTGTCGTTTTTGGTTGGAAAGTGCCGCAGGACTATTATTGGTGTTAAGTGTCGTTCGCCGCCTTTCAATCTGGATTTTTATGTTTTCAAAGATTCAGATTGATTGGAGGAAAAAAGAATGGCATATAACAACGGACGTGAGGACAGGAAGTGGCGTATCTGGAAAGAAGCCGAGGAAAAAGTGTTGCGGGAACATGGAGTTGATGAAGCTACCATCGAACAAATCCGTATTGACGACAGGGCAGACTTTAATTCCAACAGGCGGTTTTACCATTGGACAAGCGATTTCGGGGAATACCTTGAGGGAATGGCAGACAGGGAACAGTCAGCCGAAGTAAAGACCGTTGAAGATTTACTGGATGAAATCGAAGATGAAAATCTGTATCAGGCATTACTTACGGTGGACAGGCGTACACTGCAAATCGTTCTGCTGAAAATGAAAGGGTATTCCACAAAAGAGATTGCCCCGCTTGTGCATTTAACGACGGGTGCTATCTATGCACGGTTAGACCATCTTAGAAAAAAGTTGCGGAAGATTTTATAGTCATCTAATACAGCATGCTTTCTTATGGGCTATTGGGTGGGGGATAAAATTCTCCCACCCAATTTTAGAATAAGTGAATAAAATCCCTGTCCATAGAGAATACTAAAAAGTTTGTGCAAAATCTTGACAGCCATATTGCCGCTATGGTATTCTGAAATACCAATGGGGAAATTGGAAGATTGAAAATTAAATAAGCACATAGATATAAGATTGAAATGTCAGCCAATCGGCAAGGCTGACATGGGTTTTGAATTTCAAAGCCGCTACATAGCATTGCGAATCAGAGCGGGAGGGAATCCTCTTGTCGTTCGTGATGCAGTGTGGCGGCTTTTTCATTTATCCAAAAGTCAAAGGCAATAAAATCCAGAACGGAGGTGGAAAGGACATAGGATTTCCTTTTCGGAGGGTAAAGGCAGGCATTAAGAAAGCCGTTACACAGAAAAATGCTCTGCGGAGTTGTCCACAGAGATAGCGAGCATCGGATTGTGTCAGCCACAATCCAATCCACACCCTAAAGGCGTGTGGACTAACTTAGGGGACAACCCCTAGCTACCCCGATAAAAGGAAAAATAAAACTGGAGGATTAAGAAAAATGAGTAGAGAAAAATCAGAAAAAGTATGCATTACTTTTAGATTGAGCGAAGAAGAACATGAAAAATTAAAGCAGTATTCATCCGCCTGCGGTCTGTCCACCGCAGAATTTATGCGTCAGTTATGCAGGGGAAACGCACCGCAGCCACAGCCAGAGAAAGAATTTTGGGAACTATTAGGCACGCTTTACGAAGTACACGTAGCCTTTAAAAAGTGTATCCCCTACGCCCCTTCCGCTGATGAAATATGCAGGGAGATTGAGGATTTTATCTTGGAACTGCAACGGAATTATACCCTCCCACAGCAGTTTGACATGGAAAAATTGACGGAACAGGGGGCAGTCTGATATGGCGGCAACGAGCCTCTGGCACATCGAAGGACGGTTGAAAGACTTAATTTCTTATGTGGAAAACCCAGAAAAGACCGTGCCGAATAAGGAGATGCAGGACTTCTTTGACGTGTTCTCCTATGTGAAGAATCCACAGAAAACGGACAATGGAGAGTTTGTTTCCGCCATCAACTGTTTAAAAGAAACAGCGTTACAGCAGATGATTCTAACGAAAAAGCAGTACCAGAAGACAGGCGGGTATATCGCTTGGCACGGCTACCAGAGCTTCAAGCCAGACGAAGTAACGCCCGAACAATGCCACGAAATCGGCTTAAAACTTGCGAGGGAAATGTGGGGCGACAAGTACCAGATAATCGTTGTCACCCACCTTGACAGGGGGCATCTCCACAATCACTTCTGCTTCAACTCTGTTTCCTATCTGGATGGGAGCAAATATAATTACTCAAAATCGGAGCAGAAACGGCTAAGGGAAACGTCAGACCGCTTGTGCAGAGAGTACGGATTATCGGTGATTGAGAACCCGAAGAAAGCACCGTCAAGACCGCTGTATCTGGATGAAAAGAGCGGCAAGCCGACACGCTACAACGTCTATCTGGAAGATTTAGCGGAGGCAATCAGCGGCAGTCGGGATATTCCGCACATGATGAAGTATCTAATCGACAAAGGCTACGAGGTTGATTTTTCGGGCGGGCATTGGAAAATGAAGCTGCCGCAGTATAAGCATTTCACAAGATTAGATACGCTTGATGAACGCTTAACGCCCGATTTTATCCGTTCACATTTAGGCACAAGGGCAAGATATGGGAACTACAAAGCAAAGATTTCCTACTCTCCCCATATGCCCGAAGAATATAAAAAGGCTTGGAAACCGCACCAGAAAACAAGGGGAATCTTAGCGTTGTATTACTATTGGTGCTATCAGTTGGGGATATTTCCCAAAGGCACGGACTACAAGCCGACAAGCCCGCTTATGAAAGAGGAGCTTCGGAAACTGGATGAGATTACCACACAGGTACGCTATATGTCGGAGCATAACATCTCCACCCTCTCCGATTTGCACGCCGACAGGGAGAAGAACCAGACGGAAATGGACAGGCTTACCAACTATCGGCGGCATTTGCAGAATAAGATACGGCGTGCTTCACCCGCCGAGAAAGAAACGCTCCGAGAAGAAAAAAACGGGGTGACGGAACGGATAACGGAGCTGCGAAAGCGGCTGAAATATGCGGACGGGATTGAAAAACGCTCTGCCCACATTGATGACTGCTTGAACCAAATCCACGATACGGTTGAAAATCAAAGGTCAAACCAGAATGGCAGGACAGACCGCAAGAGGGAGGACGCATTGCGATGAGCAGACTGACAGAACAGGAACTTACGGAAATTTTAGACGAAAATAAGGGTATCTCAATGGTAAACCCGAATAGGGTGTACCCGCCCCTGCCGCCTGCTGAAAACATTATGCCCCTTATGCGTATCCCTGAACAGGCAACGCTCTGCGAGAAAATCGGCGGCACGGAATATACAGTGACCGCACATTTCCGAGAGGACGGGAGGGACTTGCTTGGGCTTCTCAGCAGGATATTCATGCGGGACACAGCAGATTACAGTTTTGATTCCGAGGGTTATGATGAGGATTAAGAAATATCGGAAAGATTATCGCTTTAAAGCGTTGAAGTTTGACCGCAGGCGTGGTATACTGTATCTACACTTCATACTATCGTGTCTGCTGTCGGAAAGGAGAAAGCATTGCAAAGACAGCAGGAAGAAATCACCGCCTTGTACTGTCGTCTGAGTCAGGACGATGGACGTGAAGGCGAGAGCAACAGTATCGTAAATCAAAAAGAATATCTATTCAAGTACGCTAAGGAACACGGGTTTCCAAATCCCACCTACTATGTGGACGATGGCTATACGGGTACGAATTTTAACCGCCCTTCTTTAGATTCTAATTCTTTTAATTTCTTTTTCATTTCTTCATATTCATCGAAATAAGAAATTAATGCTCTTTCAACAGCAACCGTTTTTGTATGTCCTGCATCTTTACAAAAATTTTCTAATCGCTCATAAATAGGAGTTTCAATACATACATTAAGGTATGTTCCATTCTTTTTTGGTCTTGCCATTTTTTTCTCCCTGCATTTAATACTATTACATGAATTTTCCTCAAATAATTGTACCACTGAAAACTACTTAAATCAACTATTCACTACTTGTTATCAAATATATAAAAGATAAAATCAGGTTTTGTACTACTAAATGATTTTAAACAAAATAAGGCCCAAAAGGGAACTTTCCCTTTTGAGCCTATACACTTTATCAGCTAACATATTTTGCTTTCATTTTTCCTCATGGTCATGAGGCTTTTTTCTCTTAAATCGCATTCTATGAATCCTTTGATTGTTCCTTCTGTTCTTCAATAATTCGTTCTGTTGCTTTATGAATTCTGTCCTTAGAATAGGGTGGTCTTAAATTCAATGACAACCGGCCCTTTTTGATTATATACGTTTCACTGCCATCCTCCGAAGATCCTTTCAACCAGCAATCATCCGGATACTTCTCAGCGAATGCCCGTAACCGTTTCTGCAAGCTCTGATTGAAGGTATACACATCATAGAATCCGTCATCTTCATTGGTCAGAATAATCGTTTCTTTTTCACACTTTAACCTTCGCATATTCTACCCCCGCTTTCTTTCCATTTCCTGATCCAGGTATTTGGGTATCGGTTTTCCGGACCGGCGAGCAATGGCAATCTGTTTCTGATGCAGACGTTTGATCACGGATCTTCGTTTCTTAGATTTTCCATCCTGTTGATTTCGGGAGGTCTGATTGTTGCTGCTAGCATCAGAGGTCTTTTCCTGATTCTTCTTCTGATTATTCACCAGACCGTCCACCATATCATAATTGGCTTCGGTACCAGATTCTCTGCTTCGTTCATAAGTGCCGTTCTGGTAGAATTTCTGGTAATGTTCCAGACGGATTTTACCATCTTGTTTTAGCTGTTCGACCGGATTTAGCGGTACTTGCTGTTGGATGTAATCATGAATCTTTTGTTTTGTCTTTTCATCGAATTTCTTACATTCTTCGACAACCATTTTTCCATAGGCATCCAGGATAACACCCTGGGCCTGATCTCGGTATACCTGATGTTCCATCAAATAAAACTGTTTTCCATCAATAATGATGGTGTCTGTGGCAATCCAGTTTCCTTTTTTCCCATCGATCTGATAATTCTCAGTTTCCATAGTGATCAGTGCACCGGATGTATTGATACGAATGAATCCGGCCAGATACTGTGGATAGTTTTCATCTACATAGTAGCAACTGATTTCTCCGTTCTTGTTCAATACGAGCACGTCACTGACTTCGCATTGCTTTTTCATTCGTTTCCAGATGTCAGCGACTTTTTCATTTTCCTGCATTTCATGAATCGAGACTAATCGGTAATTTTCGACAGTAATCGACACATTCTGCTGTCTTGCCTCTTGATATGGCAGATGCCACAGTGCTTTTCCTGCTGTCTGCTGATCTACTCGGTAGACTGCAAATTGATTAAGCTTCATAGGCATCGTTCTCCAAGTTATTCAGATAATAATTCAGATCCAGAGAATAGTAGTATTTGTCTTCGATCTGCTGTAATTTTCCAACTGTAGAATTGATGATCTCAATCATTTCATCATTCTCAGGATCACTTTCTTCCTGTTCCATAACTTCCAAAGCTTCTTTCAGTGTTTGGATTGTTTCTTCCTTTGTGTGCTGCTGGAAGATAGCAGTAATAGTCAGTTCGTTTTCTTCCAGGTTTACATTTCTCATAGGCTCATTTCCCCCCTTTTCTTTTTCGGTATTGGTTTCATCTGTATATTCAGCTCCTTCTCGTTTTTTTCTTTGCTTATATTTTTTTCGTTATCCACTTTCTTATTGGATTCCAGAGGATTTTCCACATTTGGATGTCTTTCTTCCAAGTACTTTTCCACACGACTGATTGCATTTTGCACATAAGAATTTTCTCTAAATCCAGGAATCGAATTCAAAAATTCTTTCTGTATTTTTCCTTCGATCATCAGACTCTGCATTCCTTCATAATCACTTCCGTCTTTCAGATCAAAGCCAACACATTTCAGTCCATGCATACGTTCTGATGGGATTTTCTCATAAGCTTCCAAGGCTTCCGGTAATGTCAGGTCATAATGTACTTCACCCATCACAGGAAATTCAGCACATTCAGCCGCATAAAAGCTGATACATGTAAGATCATTTTCATAATCCACATTTTCTATTTCCGGGACAATATCGAGTATTTTTTCTCTTTGTACTGCAAAGTCTGGAAGTTCTGCAAATCCAAATCGATCCACGTAATATGCCTGCATATCCCCACCACGGTTTGTAATGATAACATCACTAACCGACATAGAATGTGCTTTATAATCTGCCGGTGGATTATCGTTGAATACGGCATACAAATCATCCAGCTTTTCATTTTCATGTAATCTGCCAGAATAGACACATTTATAATTTGCTGCATCGATTGTAATTCCATCTTCTTTGACCATTGCCATATTCATAAATAAATGTTGTTTTCCAGGTGTGTCTTCATCCACGTGGTAAATCGCATAGCGGTCACCATTACCTCTGAACATTTCTTCCTCTAGGGTATAATCAAACTTAAATGGATACAAAGCCCGATCAACTCTTTCCGAAATATCCGTTCCTTCTGCAATCGTATCTTCCAGCCAGTCTTTGATATCTCCCCATGATTCAAACTGCAAGTATCCGGCAATTTCATGTGTCCCATCCGGCGCCAGTACAATATGTCCCGGTTCGCTTTCCCGATAATCATAGCGGTATCCGGCTGCTTCCAGTGCATCTACCAGAATGCCGTATTTATCATGTAATTCTGTTTTCTGTTTTTCTTCAAGAATGATTTCCAGCTCTTCTGTAAGCTGATCGATCATTTCACCGGCTGTCTTGCGGATCACATCCATAGATGCTTTCATTTCTTTCATTTCCCGGCTGCTGCTCCAACCTGCAATGTAAGGGAAACTATAATCCGATGTATCCAAACCAAAGGAAGAACACACACAGTAAGCAACGGATTCAGCCTCAACCTCTTTTGTCAATCGGTCTTTTTCTACACCAAGGCTTTCCATGATCTCCCTGTCATGCAATTTTGCATGGACTGTTTCATGAATAGCAGTCTTTAAGGTCTGACTTTCACTGAGCCCTTTTTTGATCACGATTTCCTTGTCTGCATTGTGATAATATCCATTGGCATTGCCATCGATCTCATCGAATCGAATCGGCACTGGGGATATTTTCTGAATAGCCTGCATGAAAGAATCAAAATCCTGTACAGCTGCAGTCAGTAATTCCGGTGCTAGTGTCTGGATTGGTTCCCCGGATGTCTGAGCAATATCAAAGACGGTAACTGCTTTAAAATGTGGAACTGTAACTTCCACTTTTTCAGTCTTAGGTTTTCCATCGGTTCCCATGATCGGTCGCTGATTTTCATCCAGGACCTCTTTTTCCTTCATTTTCTTATATGGTGCTGGTGCGATGATCGTAATTCCTTTTTCGCCTTTCATGACCTGTCTACCCATGGACTGCCAGTTTTTGTAGCTGGTAACAAGTGTGGCATCCGGTCGCTGCATGGCGATCAGCATTGTATTATTAAAGGAATAATTGTGAAACTTTGCCATGGTTTTAAGAAATTCCTGATAGCGGTTACTTGTAAAAAGTTCTTCCACACCGGATTCCAGTGACTGCATAATGCTGTCCATATCTTTTCCCTGAACCGGCAGTGGAATAGTAGTAGTTTTATTTTGTTCTGTCATAATACTCCTTTCCAAAAACGCCCCACGACATTGTGCTTATGCCGCAGGGCTTTCTATTAGTTGATGAGATGGTTATTTTTTATTAGAGTTCCATATCGTGCTTCTTTGTTTTCGGTTTCTGATCTGGCTGTTCTTTTCCTGCTTTCTCTGTTTTTGCAGCCTGTGCTTCTTTTTCTTTCTGACGTTCTGTGAATCTATCTGCCTTTTCAAAGACATGATCCTTTGTATCAAAGTGATATACATCATTGGTAAGACGTTCTGCAGGGGCTACCTGAGTGGCATTGACTTCTTTTACCATATCTCTTAACATTTCTGCATCCACTTGCCCGTCATCTGGCAAGACCAGCATTTCATGGATGGATGATGGCAAAATGAAGAAATCATTTCCAAGAAGTTCCCCCATGCTATCCATGAATTCCGGATAAAAGATCACACCGGCTCCATCAATTCTGTCTGTATTCGTAACAACAAAGAATGTCGGCATCTCGCTTGATTCCTGCAATGTTTCCTGCAGCATTTCACGTTCATCCGGTGTCAGCATGAGAATATTTTTCTGGTACATTTCATCTATCAATGCACCTATACTTGATACCTCCGGAGCCATGACACGCGGTGAACTTTTCATCGCATCTTCATGAAGCTGTTCTGCAGAGATTCCATACTGTTCAAGCAGATCATTCTTGATAAACATGGAACTTAATCCATCCTGATCCTTGCCTACTGCCACATGATAGGTGATTGCGAGATCTTCCTTCAGCTGGTGTGGCGCATTTTCGAGGACTTCCTTATTTGCTTCGGCTGATGATACACGGATAAACAGCTTGTCCTTCACATCTTCATAATTTAAAATAGCTTTCAGATCAACCTGTATCGGTGCCTCAATAACTATATCTGCAATCTTTCTGCATACAGTTTCCATTGTTACGCCAGGCTGTGCTTTATATGCTTCATACAGCTGATTAAGATTAATCGTCGGGGTAAGCATCTCACCTTCTTTTCTCACCATCAATCCCGTATAGGCACGGTTCAGTTTCTGACACTCCATCGTTGATACTTCTGCATTCTCATAATCCTTTGGTAAAAAGAGTCTGATATTGTCCTTTACTTCATTTACAAATTCATTAAAATTCATTCTTCGTTTCCTCCTCTAATCTGTTTTCTTATTTCTTTTTGCTTTTGTTTTTTGGTTTCTTTTTGGGAAAGGATAAAGAAAAATTCACCTTTCCGGTTTCATCTGCATCCATATGAAGATCTGCCTCAAAGTACATATTCTTCTTTCTGGAATACAGGTCTTTTACATGCACACATCCACTTTTCAGAAGTTCTGCAGCCATCTTTTTATCCATGGTTTTTTCCATACTCTGCAGATAGCGGTTATCTTTCCAGAGAGCAAAGTGACAATCATGGTTGCTACAATAGAAGTTGGTTTTGCTTTCATATACCAGGCTTCCACATACCGGACATGTTCCAATGCTTTCTCTGGTCTGAAATCTTCTTGTTTCTTCTTCGGAAATCGCATCGCATCCATTCAGCATCATGGTCAGCATGTTTTTGATCCCGGTCATAAACTGTTCCGGTGCAATCTCTCCATGCTCCATCAAAAGCAACTGGTTTTCCCATTCTGCAGTCATACTTGCAGATTTCAGGAAGTCTGGCAGGATCTCAACAAGGACTTTTCCATCATCTGTTGGAAGGATCTGTTTTCCTTTTCGGGTGGCATATTGGGAATAGATCAGTTTCTCGATGATACCAGCTCTTGTTGCCGGAGTTCCTAATCCTTTCTTTTCCGTATCTTCATCGAATTCCTTATTTCCAGCTGTTTCCATTGCCGCAAGGAGAGTATCTTCGCTGTATGGTTTTGGTGGCGATGTAAAATGTTCTGTCTTTTCTGCAGCTACAGCATAGAAAGTCTGTCCCTGGGTTACTTTCGGCATTCTCTCTTTCATTTCCTGATCCGGATCTACGATTGCCATGCGGTCCTTATTCTTGAAGCAGTTTTCAAAGAGTTTCCATCCATCCTGCAGAACAATCTTTCCTTTTGCTTTGAAGATTTCTCCCTGGCATTCCACTTCAATCTCTGTTTCCTGGTAAATGTGATCCTTACTCATTGCCATGACCGTATGGACTGCGATCAGGAAGAGAATCTTTTCTTCCCAGGATTTCAGTTCATCAAGATGGCTGGATGCAAGCTCCATCGTTGGGATGATTGCATGGTGATCTGTCACTTTGCTGTTATTCATGACTTTCTTCACATCTGGCTGCTCCGGCTGATCAAACGGACCTGTCAGCTGATATTTCTCATAAATCTGACTAACCACATTTCTTGCGGTCTGTTCCATATCTTCTGTCAGATACTGGCTGTCTGTTCTTGGATAAGTGATCAGTTTCTTTTCGTACAGGCTCTGAGCGGTATCCAGTGTCTGTTTGGCTGTCATTCCATAGATACGGTTTGCTTCTCTCTGCAATGTGGTCAGGTCATAAAGTTTTGGTGCTTTTACTTTCTTTTCCGTTTCTTTTACTGCAGTGACAATAGCTTCATTTCCATGGCATCTGCTTCTTAACTGTTCCGCCTCATCCGGATCAAAGATCTTTGGCTTTACTGCCGGAATTCCGTCACAATCCAGTTCTACATTGAAATACTTTTCTTTCTGGAAATTGCTGATCTGTCCGGCACGTTCCACCAACATGGCAAGTGTCGGTGTCTGAACCCTTCCAACGGTCAGCTTTTTGAAGTACTTTGTGGTGTAAGCTCTGGTTGCATTCATTCCTACCAGCCAGTCAGCCTGAGAACGGCATACAGCAGCTTCGGCCAGATGTCGGTATTCCTCTGCGGATCTCAGATGCTGCATTCCATCAAGGATTGCTGAATCTTCCAGAGAACTGATCCATAATCGTTTCACCGGCTTTTTACTTCCGGATAAGTCATAGACATGTTTGAAGATTAATTCTCCTTCACGTCCGGCATCACAGGCATTTACGACGTATTCAATTTCCGGACTGTTGAGCAGTCTTTTTAAGATATAGAACTGATCTTTCTTATCTTCTGAGACTGTAACTTTCCAGTCTTTCGGGATGATCGGGAGATCTTCATATCTCCACTGGTTAAATTTCTCATCGTAAGCATCCGGTGAAACATATTCGGCCAGATGTCCGAAGCACCAGCTGACCATACAGTCGGTTCCTTGTAAATATCCGTCTTCTCGTTCCTGTGCTCCAATCACTTCTGCGATTGCTCTTGATACACTTGGTTTTTCTGCAATTACTAAATACATGATGTATTACCTCCTTCATATAACGAAACGGAGAGAGCATGTTTTACAGCCCCCTCCGCTAAAAAAGTTTATTTATTTTTCATTTTCTTCAAAATCTTCGTCTTCAGACTCTTCCTCATCCGGAACTTCTTCCAGTCCACCTGTTTCCAAACCTTCCGGCTGATCATCCTCATCTTCCTCTTTTTTAGGTTTATAGATCTTGAAGTAGTAGTAAGCTGCCACACCGCCGAGAGCCAAAATCAGGATTGTTGCCATTGCACCCATATTGGTTTTTGCAGATGCTGTTTTCTCCGGATCAATGGTAGCTTCCTTGTCTACATCCTCATTATTTGTTTCATCCAGCACTACCTTTGATTTATCTGGCTGTGGTGTTACGACAGTAGCAGTGCTGTCTTTATCCAGAAATTCGGACAGATCATTCTCATCAATCTGGGATAACATATAGACATTCTGTGATGTGGCACTACGGTCGATCACGATATAGAAAGTGTTGTTATTCTTCGTTGTAACCGTAAGAAATTCCTTTGTGGAATCATCGGTAATGTCATCCTTGACTTCACCATTGCCAGGTGTCGTAAATGCAGTTCCCTTGCCTGTTCCATCTTCCGGCAGCACCTCGTTTGTGTTTGTCGCCTCGTCCTTTTTCTCTTCTTTGTCTGTTGACTGTTCCGTCTGAGTTGTCTCTACTTTGGATGCCTCTGCCGATTCATCCACATAGGCAAATGCTGTGGTTGATGCTGTAAAAAGCATCATGACTCCCAACAGCAGTCCTGCCATTTTCTTATTCATTTTCTTCCATTTCACCATTCTGATATTCCTCCTTATTTTCTTCTGTGAATACAAAGGAGCCTGAACCTTCATCGTCAGACTCCCTGCTTACCTGAAATTTAACTTTTCCACTCTGGATACCATCCAAAAGATCATATAACTGATCATTATCCATCTTCATACCACGGATGCACCTGATCATCTCATTGTCCTCTTCCTGCTTTAATGCAGCCTGGACACCCCTAAGATATTGCTGCAGATCCGCGATCTTTTTCTCTGTCTTGGCAATCTCATCCAGATATTTTTTAATCTTTTTATTCAAACTTTCACCTCCCTTCGTTCACCCCTTTATGGCAGTCTTCCAAAGCACATGAAATGTTGCTGCCAGTAGGATGTGCTGATATTTGAGTAATGGATCGGATCCCCGCAATGGATCATCATATTGTTACCGACATAGATACCCACATGGCTTGCACCAGATGTGTTATACGTTCCCTGAAAGAAGATCAGATCTCCTGGTTTTGCTTCTCCCGGTGATACATAAGTACATACGCCTCTTAATCCATCCGCGGTCAATCGTCCATAGTTCCATCCATTATCACAGTGGTTAATGACATAGGATACGAAACCTGAGCAGTCAAATCCGGACGGAGAGTAACCACCCCATACATAAGGTACTCCCAGATATTTTTCTGCTTCCCGGATCATCCGGGCAAATTCTTCATCCTGCAGTGCTTCCGGTGGAATCTCATAGCTCATTCCATTACCGCCTGATCCACTGGTCACATTGTTTACATCCCACAGATAATTTCTGTTTCCATAGGTCGTATTTAATGCATTGTAAATAATCAGCTGCTCGGCATTCAGATTGGCTCTTGCCACAGCATCAAAGCTTCCATTTGTCAGTGTCACATATAGAATCTTCTTAGTGCTTGTACTGGTAACCGTTACTTCCTGACTACCATTGTCATCTGCGATATAGGCTTCCCAGGTCTGGTGTCCATGAGCAGAAGCGGCAGCATGGTTATCATAGTAAACGTCAAACTGCACACCATATCGTGCAAAGGCTCCGGTATCCTCAACCGTGTATTCCACACCATTCATTACTACCTTAGTGCCGATCGGCACAAATGGATTGGATGCATCTACAGCAATGGTATGGTTTGCAGTAGGATATGCCCCACTGGCAGTTGGACCTCCGGACCATACACCACAACAGATTCGACAATTACAATATCCACTGGTCACTACCTGTCCCAATGATTCTCCGACTCTAACATTTCTGGTTTCTGTCACCGTTTCTGTTCGACCTTCCGTATTCAGATGATATTGTGCTTCAAAAAGAGCTTGCAGTTCATTTTCAACATCTGAGTACGTCCAGTCCCCATATTTTGCAGTAAGATACGAGATAAGATGGTATGGATTATGACCAATTTCAGCAATGTTGTACTGATACTCATCATAATTCGGATGTCTTCGTTCCATCTCATTAATCTGCTGATTCAAGGCACTTTCCAAAGCAGCATATCTGTTTTCGGCAGCATAGATATCCTCGTCTGAACTTGGATACGTTGTAATACCGATCACAGATCCAGCTCCCTCGATAGAAGCACTGCAGCTCCCCAGAGATACTGAAATGACTAGAAAAAGAAGCGCAAAAATACCGATGCCTGCGAACATGGCACGATTACGCTTTATGATCTCTTTCAAGGCGATCTTTGCTTTTACCGTCATGTTCTCGACACCGGCAATGGTTGTTGCTCCACCCAGACTGCCAGCGGATTTTCCGGCTCTGGCTGCCCGGTATGCATCCTTATATCGTTTTTTCTGAAAGAAGCGGTTATAGAAATGTCTCTTTTGCTCAGCGTTCTTTACCGATTCTGCATGTTTGACTCCTTCCATACTTTCTGCAGAACCAAATTTCAGTTTCTTTTCTACAGTAGCCTCACGATAACCTTTGCGATGGGTTTTCACATCCGTTCGTTTGCTCCGGATCTGAGCATGACGTAGGCCACGTAACGCAGCTTCTGTTTCACGCTCTGCAAGTCTGGCACTTTCCACACCTGCATTTTCATCTGTTTCTTCCTCTTCGGAAGTGACTGCTTTCATGCCAGATATAACAGCTTGTGTGGCAATGTACTTCCCGGCTGTCCCTCCCGGTTTCATGCCAGCACCTTTCACCATCTGATTTCCTTCATCATCAAAGGATAATCTTCCGGCTTTTGCCTGTTCTTTGGTCATCTGTTTTTGCAGCTGCTTCTTCCGAATGGATTTCTTTTGACTGTTCAGATTGTTATCATCATCCGGGATTTTTTCATGACGATGCAGTTTCTTCTGGTAGGCAGACAACTTATCATGCGATGTATCTTTTGTTTTATTATCCGTTACATCTTCTGTTCCGTTTTCTACTGAATCTTCGAATATCTCCTGCCGGGCAGATGATTTCCGGATCTTTTCCATCTGCAGTCGTTTCCCTTTTCCCGATTTTGAATCTTCATTCTCAGCCTTTTTTCGTTCCCGTTCCGGAACAAATTCTTCCTTATTTTCTGGTCGTCCTCGACTCCTGTGACTGATATCTTTTACACTACCATCACGAAGATTTTCTTCTGTCAGACCATCCCTGGTCATCTTTGCGACCTTTTTATCTTTGCCTTTAAATTCTTTTCCAGCTATAGGTCATCACCTCCTGGCACAACTTTTCTTTCTGTACTCATTCAGTTCCTGGCGTCCTATAATCGGGATACCAGGATAACCATCTGCCTGTGTCCTGATTGCTGGAGAGCTCGCCTGGATATGAAATACCCAGTTCAATTCACTCGGATCTCTCGGCCAGAAACCATTGATCAGCATAGCCTCCTTGAACTGATTGTTGTGCAGATGGATCTGGGTACGTTTATACAGAACTTCTTTCAGATCATCACTGGTAAGATGCGGATAGATTTTCTGTGCCGGATAAAAATTCCAGAATACCCAGTCAAGGATAATGTTCTGTGTTTCCAGCGGAAGTTCATACAGATGATGATCATCATTGACTGTATGAACACGGTATCCAGGCTGTGCATTTTCCAGATTTTTCATCTGAATGTAAGGATTATCCTGGTTCCACTGCCTGATTCGGATCTTATCGATTTCCTTCATGCTTTTCCGCCTCCATTTCTTTCTCTCGTTTTTCAACTTCTTCCGGTTTTGTAGTCATCAAACTGTACAGCTTCAAGTTCTTATCGAACTTGTCCTTAAATGGAATAATTGTTGTTCCATAGAAAAGAAGTCCTTCTCCTTCCCCGGAATTCGTCACATAAGACAACTGATATGGGGAAATATTCAACTGTTTTGCAAGGATCTGTCTGTCACCTGCAGCCTGGTTCAGCATCAGGATAAAATCACTGTTCTCAAAGATATTTTCAATTTCCCTGCTGGCAAGAAGATCTTTGATATTCTGGGTGATACCACTTGGAATACCACCCCATTTTCTGAATCTCTTCCATATTTCTACGGAATAAGCTGCTGTCTGTTCTTCTTTGAGCAGAAGATGGAACTCATCGATATAGTACCTGGTGGATTTGATGCCGCGGTTGATCGTAACTCTGTTCCATACCTGATCCTGGACGATGAGCATTCCGATTTTCTTCAGCTGCTTTCCAAGTTCCTTGATGTCAAAGCAGACAATACGGTTATTTAGTTCCACATTGGTTCTATGGTTAAATACTTTCAGTGATCCATTTACATAGATTTCCAACGCTGTTGCAATTCTCTGTGCCTGCGGTTCTTTCTGCTTTCTGAGGCAGTCATACAGGTCACCAAGGACCGGCATATTTTCCGGTTTTGGATCTGCAAAGTACTTCTGATACACCAGTGGAAGACAGCGGTCGATCACTGATTTTTCCTCTGCTTCAATTCCATCCCTGCTTCCCATGATCAGCTCACATAAAGACAGGACAAAATCAGATTTTACACCAAGTGGATTGTCATCATCGGAATAATCCATATTGATATCCATCGGATTGATATAATCCTTACTGGTTGGTGAAATGTGTACGACCTGTCCGCCAAGTGCATGGACCAGTGGGTAATACTCACCCTCCGGATCTCCGATGATAATGTCATCCTTCGTAACAAAGAAAGCGTTGGTGATTTCTCTTTTTGCTGCAAAGGATTTACCAGATCCAGGCGTACCAAGGATCAGTCCATTCGGGTTTTTGAGCTTTTTACGATCCACCATGATCATGTTGTTACTGAGTGCATTCAATCCGTAATATAAGGATTCTCCTGTCATAAAAAGCTCCTGTGTCGTAAACGGAACAAAGATTGCTGTACTGGTAGTCGTAAGAGCCCGCCTGATTGGGATATGATTTACTCCCAACGGAACACTGCTCATCAATCCTTCTTCCTGCTGATAATCCAGACGTTTCAGCACACAGTTATATTTCTGTGCAATACCGGCCGTCTGGAAGATGGCATTATCCAGTGCCTGTTTTGTCTTTGCAGTATTTAAAAAGAGCGCTGTTACAAGGAACATACGCTCATTTCGTGACTGCAGATCTTCCAAAAGACGTTTGGCTTCTCCGCCATACGTATTCAGATCCGATGGGATGATATCCATGTCGTATCCAGATCTTACCGCCTTTTTCTGCTCTTCAATTTTCATTCTGTTGATATCTGTGACCTTGCTTTTTACAAGCTTGATTGCTTTCATCTGATCCACCGACTGCACATGCAGGTTGACGATCAGGTTCTTATCAATATCCAGAAATTCTGCCAGCATCTTATCCGTAAGCTCCGGCGCCAGGATCTGCAGATAGGAGACAGCCCCGATGGTATTTCCCATCTGGAATGTATTTCTGTCCCGGAACACAAAACTGGTCGGTGCCACATAATCCTTTGTATTGAGTCCTGTCCGGATCATGGATCCATAGTCAAACCGGAAATCTGTCATCACATCCGGATTGAAAGTCTCATACAAAATCTGCAATCTTTCCACTCCATTCAATGGATAGGCTGGAACTCCAAGGATCTTGAAGTTGTTCAGGATATCTGATTCAATACGTTCCAGCTTTGGCTTTGCTTCCCGGATATTGTCTGCTTCGATGGAAAAGGTGATATATTTTGATTTCACCAGTCCATTATTTCCTTTCGCCAGCTGCTGTTTCAACATCTTGGCATATTCCATACGAACATCGTCAAAAGCATCATCCTGAGGACGGATCCGGATGACCTGTTCAAATTCTTTCATGCTGCTTTTATGATTGATAAAGCTCAGCTGAAAATGGATACTGGCATCAAAGTAATTGAGAAAATCACACCAGTTTTCAAAGATCGCATTTTTATCTTCGTTCTGAGCCAGCTGGTAGTTGATATCATAGAAGCGAATACACTTAGAATACGTTTTTCCCTGTACCCTGCAGATCCCATCTTTTCCCATTTCCTTATAAGCGATCGACTGCTGGACGGACAGTTTTTTCTGCCTGTGTTTTTCTTCCTGCCTTTCCTTTTTCTTTTTCTCTTTTCTGTCTACTTTTTTGCATCCGGTATCTGCGACAGTTTTCTTATTTTTCTTTTTTCGCAACCGTTTTTCCTC
>ERZ827452.1891-NODE-1891-length-17626-cov-4.395652_pt1 | contig 17626 bp, 5 predicted proteins | sample MGYA00519866_ERZ827452 | MGnify/ENA primary metagenome ERZ827452 (study PRJEB31778, sample SAMEA3449307) | human gut metagenome | biome: human gut; feature: human-associated habitat; material: faeces | place: United Kingdom | collected 2010/2012 ... | reverse complement strand
GTAGTCTCCTCTGGTTTGGTGGTCTCTTCCGGTTTGGTGGTCTCTTCCGGTCTGGTAGTCTCTTCCGGTCTGGTGGTCTCTTCCGGTTTGGTGGTCTCTTCCGGTTTGGTGGTCTCTTCCGGTTTGGTGGTCTCTTCCGGCTCTGTTGGTTTTTCTGGTTCTGTTGGCGTCTCCTTTTCTTTATTTTGAACAGTCAGTTCCACCAGCGCCATCTCTCCATTTTGGTAAGAATTCATCCCTGCTTTTCCTGAAAAATACCACTGATAGACCTGATCAGAGCACACATAACCATCTGGTGCCGTGATCTCCCGCAGTTCATAACGATACGGCTTTCTCGTTCCATCAGCCGCCAGATACGAAACTGGCAGTCCAACCGCCTCTACAATTCCCGAAGCATCTGTGATCATTTTTCTCTCTAATACCGGAGTTTCCGTCAATGACTGCCTGATTTGTACCGGTCCCAGCTGTACCTGCTCCGTCCATATTGGCTCTGCCTGTATCTGCTCCGTAAGCTCCTCTGTTCCTAAAAAACAGTTCCACAAGGACCATCCGCTCCATTCCGGTTGTTGAAATGCCTGCAGCTGGAATACTGCGCCTGCCAGTAATTCCCCATGTTCCCCTTCTTTTCTGATTTTTAGCTTTCCTTTCACCTCCTGATTTTCTAAAACCACCAATGTAAATTCCTGGTCCAGCTCATAAGTGATCGAAACCGGCTCTGCCCTCGTGTAATAATCCGGGGCGATTTCTTCCGCCAGCCAGTAATCACCGCTTTCTAATCCGGTAATTTCATGAGGCCGGTAATCCCCCTGCTGATAGCCATCTGGAATGGTTCCATTCAACTTCTCTAATTCCGAAAAACGGCCATCGGTGCCACTGATCCACCGCTCCACCAGAAATTCCGGCTTTGGATCGAATATTCCCGGTTCATCAGCCCGATATAAAACCAGCACAGCGCCTGGCTGCTGCTTTTTCTCTGTGCCTTCCCGCTTATCAATCCACAATTTTCCGGGTCTGTTTTCAATGCTATACTGTTGGACATCTCCCGTTTCCTCAATCGTGATCCAGTTATCCTCTACTTTCCGATATCCTTTAGGCGGTTTTTCTTCTACCAGACAGTACCTTGCCCCCACAGGGAGATATTCTATCCGGCGCATACCTTCTATTGTCAGCCACGCTGCCGCATAAGCATTGATCTTCGGCAGCTTCTGATAATCAAACTGGTACTCAAACTGACAGGTTTTCCGGTCGTCTGGCAAAGTCTGATGCACTTTTATGCGGATGATCTCTCCTTCATCAGTCCGAAACTTTAAAATCACCTGTTCTGGAAAATCTGTCTCTTCCTGTTCCTTGCTCAGCTGTTCCACATCCACACAAACAGCCCTATAAGCCTTTTTCTGGTATTCCCAGTCGACACTGGTTCCTTTCCTGGCTCCATAAATCTGATACATCTCCTCAAATTCCGGAATAAATTCCCGGAATCGTTTCCCATCATCCGTGGTAAACGTATATACCGGAGACTGGCGCTGCTTCCCTGTGTATAGTGAAAATACTGCCCCATTTAAGAGGACTTCCTTTCCTCCTGTCTTCTCATATTTCCGGATCTGTATCCTGGTATGATCGTCTGCCATGGTAACCTGTTGTACTGCCTTCTGCATCTTTACTTCAATCTCCATCGGCTTTGCAGTCACAAATCCAGCTGGTGTTTTCAATTCCTCCAAAAGAAAGGTCCCTGCTGCCAAAGGGGTTAAGAGCCTCGGTGTTTTTCCAGTTGTCCATCGGGCGACTTCTTTCTTTTTGATTTCCAGTCCCTGTTTTTCCAACTGATATAACACCAAAAGCGCCTGTTCCACTTGATCGTAGCTGTATTCTGACGTCAAAATGCTCTCTTCTGCGATTTTTTCTGTTTTTCCCTCTGCATTTTTCTTCGTCATTTCCAACACATTTCTAGTCAGTCCCGGCGGCGCATCTAATTTTTCAAACTGGACTTTGATGGTCTCATCTTCCATTTCTGTTTTCTGCAGATTCCTTGTCTCACCAACCCATACCGCCACTGGAAAGCCTTTCACAAATCCATCCGGGACTTTCCGTTCCTCCAGAATATAACAGCCTGCAGGAATCCTCTTTAAACGGTCTGCCTGTCCATCTGTCATCCCATGGTCAAACGGATCATTGGGACTTTTTTCTGACGTGATCCAGATGTTTTCCAACACATATCCTTCTCCCTGCCGATGCCAGAGACTGCCCTCCTCATACAGTTCTTTCCCTTCTTTCTTCTGGTAAACATTCTGGTTAAAAGCCGGTAAATGATCCGAAATTTTCTGCCGCACCAGCTCCCCGTCCCGGTCATAAAGATCCGTTGTTTTTCCATACCGTTCCTGACTTTTCTGATAGTAAACAGGTAGTCCATGAGTATCCAGAACAGGATTCACACGTTTTAGAAAAGCTCCATTGTTTTTATCCTTCAATTCTTCTCCATGTAAGCTCTGTCCTTTTTGATTCTGCCTCAGGGTCTGTTCCTGATGACTGTTTTCCCCATGTTCTGACTTCCAGCTTCCAGTTAAATAACCTGATTCTACTTCCGCAGAATCACTCTGATACTCTCCTACTGTCGCTGGCCGTTCTGTCCTGATTTTATCTCTGGCAATTACATGCCCATAAGCATCTTTTGCCACATTTACCGGCCACACCAGGATCTTCTTTTTCCCTTTTCCAGTACCCGAAATCCCTGCAAGCTGATCGAAGCTGCCGTTGGTTCCATCAAAATCTTTCACAAGATACGCCATTCCTGTCACCGGATCAACCAGAGAATCCCGCAGCCCATCCTGATCCAGGTGATAAATATGGGTTCCCTTTGCCACCTGGAACATCTGATTAACAGAAGAATATCTCGCCTTGGTCAGATCTCCTCCGTTCAGTTCCAGATACCGCTTGCCATCCCGGATGGCATAAAGAGAATGTTCCGGGCTTTCATCATCCCACAGATACTCCGTCAGACGCAGACCCGCCAGATCATAATACAAAATATCCGTATCCGGCCGTTCCACTTCTCCTGCATCCCACATTTCTTTTTCGCCATCTGTCCGCAGATCATAAACGGTCTTAGAACCCGCATAACCCTGTTTTACATACATTCTTGTCACATTTCCCATTCCATTTCGCAAAACCGTCACACCCTCATAACTGTAATCCTCTGTGTCTCCGGAAGGAGTGATCTCAATGGCATCATAAAGCGCCATTTCCGCGCCTTTTATATAAGGATGTTTCTCCGAATTGCTCCACTTTTTTACTTCCAGCTGGATTGGCGCATTTTCCACATAAATCCTGGCATTGGAACCGTATACCGCCCCCTGGATCTGCTGTTCCATATCTCCTTCCTGATAATAAGTGACCTTATCAGAATAGATTTCCACTGCAATCGGACGGCACCGGACATATCCCGCTGGTGCTTTTATTTCTGCGATCACATACACGCCAGCACCTAATGCATCTGGCAGTTCTGCATAGCCAACCGTCTGCTGTCCGGTTTTCGTGGGAATTTCCGTCGCATAGGCAGACTGATCCTGTAAAATGATCTGATCCTTTTCCTCACACATAGGTGTTCCTGCTGCCACCTCACCGCTGAAAAGTTCATCCTCATCCACCACTTTTCCAAATAACCGTCCCCATAAGCTTCTCTGTCTCTTCACTGGCCGGATATTCTCCGCTCCCATGGCGGTCAGAAACTCCTGACTTCCTGTAATCATAGTCTTCTTTTCATAAAACAACACCGCCCCCTGTCCATCTGCTGTCTCCTGGCGTTTTCCACGGTAGATCCGGAAAATGGCATCATCGTGAAGAAGATTCTCATGGGTCTGGGAATCCAGCTTTTCTATGCGGAGACCGATTGTATAAAACTGATCTCGAAAGACACCAACTGCATAACCAGACAAAGCTGTCCCTTTCTGTCCCCGGACCGGTTCTATCACTGTATAAGGAACCAGCATAGGCGCATAGATCCCAGCCTCTGCTTTTAGAGAGCCCTGCATGGTTCTGGTTCCATCTGGCAAAATTCCTGCCGCTTCTGATTCGGAACTATAACAGTAAACTCCAGAAATTTTCTTTCTTCCGCTCTGGTTTTCCGAGATGTAGTAGGGATTTGCATAACCTGGCAGATATGGATTTTCTGAACTTTTCCGGACATCGTCCCCATTATAGTAATTCTTGTATGGACGATACTCCGATTGAGTTAACATAAAATAGCCTCCCTCTTGGATTTTGCCGGTTGTCAATCCATACGGATACACCTGAAAATCACCTGAATGGCTATGCGCCTGAACCACCTTCTGCTCTTCTCCAAAGCGGATCTGATACCGGCTTTCCATCAGCGCTGTTTCCATTTTCATGTCATACCGATAAAATGGATCATAAGCTCCAGCCTTATGATTCTTTATGTCAACTGCGTTCTTCTCATAAACAGACGGCACGATGATTTCCTTAGGTTCGTCAATCTCATAATGCTTGTTCGCAAAATCCTGAAGCTCATCATATTTGGGCTGTTGTTCTGCTGCCACATACACACCATAAGGCAGATAGGCAGAAATTCCAAAATAATATCCTTCCGGTTCATCGCCAAAGTTCTCATCACAACAAAGAGTAGCTGAGTCCTGGTCCTTTCCACCCGCAGCATCCGGCTCCCAGGCCACTGCATAAATCTCATCCAGATCGTAGGCGAAAAATGGTTTCAGATAATTCTGCGCCTTCTGAATGGCCTCCCACAACGCCAGATCCAGCAGCTCGTCAGAATATGCGGAAGCTTCTTTTCCTTCGATTTCCCTGGTTTCCTCCTTTTCCCTGGTCAATTTTCTGACCTCATCATCCAGATACCAGTCGATGGCAAACTGTCGGACCATATCTGACACCTTTGCATTTTCCAGGGTTTCCTGCCGCCGGTTCACCAGATTTCCAATGGGACGCGCAGAGGTATAGGTCGGGGCATGATCGTCCCACAGATCCTGATTGGCCACCCGGATGGCAGCAAAAAACTTCTCATAATTCGGTGTGTTTCCATTGCGTTCCAAAACAGCCGTATATCCCGGATTCTGTGCTTTTTGGATCATGCCATCCGGACCATAGCTGTACAAGCTTTCGTTGGCAATCACTGCTGCATAAGAATTCTTCTGGATCGGCTGCTGGCGATGAAGCACCCTGGTATGAATCCTTGGAACCAGTCCCGGATATTTTTCTTTTTTTTCCAAAATTGAAATCGGATTTCCCTTCTGATCCACCCAGCAAACTTCTCCTGCTTCATCCCGATAAAGGCTCTCCAGATTCGATTTCAGATAGATTTTGAACCGGAATCCCGGCAATTTTCCTTCTCCCGGAGTCTGGTCTCCATACTCTTTTGCATTTTTCCGGTTTTGAATCGTCTTCACGATCTGAACCTTCTGTTGAATGATCCGCTCCTGCAGATTAACAGGATTTTTTCTGGTATTTTCCTCACTTCCCGGACGCCCTTCTCCGTCCTGCCATGGGCTGTCCTGTCCCGGATAACAAAGCTTCTGGAATTTCACATAGCTTCCTGTCTGTTCTGCTCCAGCTTCTGCCTGCCGGTACGCCTTTACATAAGCACCCCTGAAATCCCGGTAATAGGCGCCGCTCCCGATGACATCTCCTGTCTTCCAGCCGCTATTTTGCCGGACAAGATCTGCCGAAGACAGTGTGATCAATCGCTCTGGAAGCACCAGACGCAGTTCCTGTTCCAATGGTTCTTTCTCATCCGTAAGCCGGTTTCCAAACTGATCTGTGTAAGCACCTGCCACATGAACGAACTGTTTTCCACCAATACTCCGCAGCGGAAGCTCTCTCCATACCTTCTCTTCCCTTGTCATGGTCACAGTTCTGGTGTCCTGGCGCCACTGGGTTTTGGGAATTCTCTGTCCGCTAACATCCAATGGCACCTCTCCCACCTGATAAAAACAGGTCTCCCGGACCATGTTGGGAATGATCTGCCCACTTCCATCAGCCTGACTGTCTGGAACAAGGAGCGCCGAATAATAACTGATTCCTGATTCCGAGATCTGTACTGTCATTTCCGAAAAGGTACCAAAGCTCTCCCCATCTGTCTGGGAATAATGGGCATAAACGTACCTTGGATCTTCCTTCGGATCATCAGGAACATACTCCAACCGATGATAAACACCAACACTTCCACCCGGCTCCATAACTCCGTAATTTTCTGGATTTCCAATGACAGACCGATACAACGTGATCTCGTAATGGTCTTTCGATTCTCTCATCTGCTCCAGACCACCATAAGACAGACCTGGATTATCCTCATAATCATCTAAGACCGCCCATAATGCCTCTTTCACCGTCACACGGGTTCCATCCACAAACTTTGGAATCTGCACCGTCTGGACCGGGCTTCCATATGTAATTTCCGTTCCATGCGTTCCCCGGTCATAGATTCCCCGGTCTACAGTAGAATACCGTCCATTTTCCGAAGGTGTCCGATAGCCATTGGCCCGCAGTGCCGCTTCCAGTTTTGCTTTGAAAAACGCTTCAGAACCTATGGTAAATGGTTTCTCCAGCATTTCCGCCACCTGGTCTTCATCCATGGAAGATACCGCCGATTTGATCACCTCTTCCGTCTGTTCCCGGTCGATCTCTTTTTCAGATACAATCTTAAAATCACGGATACGGAGATTTGCCGGTTTTTCCTGCACTTCTATGGAGCCATCGGCCTTGTAACGGATATATTTCCCTTCTTCTCCCGGTTCTACCGTCACAAAAACAGGATTTCCATCTGCATCCATAACCGGACGCTCTTGATAATCCCCATATGGAACCTGCGCTTCCACCGTTTTTTCTCCAGCCTCTGCCCGGTAAACCTTCGTATCAACCGGCAGATTTCCTAATAACACATCAAATCCTGCCTCTCCTGTCTTCTCTGACTGCACCATGAAAAAAAGTTCATTATAATCGGGATCATCGTAGGAACCAGTCGGATGTTCTGATGGCCGGACTTCATAAAACAGGTTTCTGGTCACCACACCATAGCCTTCTCCCTGCTTTTCCTGCTCCTCCTGCCCAAAAGTCTGGCCTGCATTGGTGATCCCCTGATTTTTATTAGAAACAGAAAGTTCATAGCCTTCTGACCGGGTCAATTCCATGATAAAATAGTCACCAAGAAATAATGGCCGTCCAATCCAGCAATTTCCATTTTCTGACTCTAAATCGATATAACTTCGTACTTGCCCTCTATCTCCTGTATAGTCATCCACGGTTTCATTTTTTATATACAGATTTTTCGGTGACCGGTCCGCAAATCCATTTTCGTTTTTCCGGATTTTTCCAGCTTCATAATCATAAACATGACCGGGGGCCTCCGTGTTGACCAGAAAAGACGCGTCCCCATACTTGTCCGTTGCAGCCACCGCCACCAGATTTCCCTTTTCATACACAATTCCCGTCTTTCCATCGGGATGCCGGATCTCTTCCGCTGCGAACAAACCATAAACCGCCCCTTCCAGCACAGCGTCTGCCTGCACTTCCCCATAAGAGTCAAATCCCGGATGATCTTCTTCTCCCTGTTCTAACATCATATCCCGCTTGTTGATATGGATCTCACCTTCTGTCCGGTGGTCATATACCCGGAATGCATTTTCCTCTCCATCCTGGTTATTACAGTGGCTGTACTGATCCGAAGGACCTTGTGGCTGAATGTCACCGACACTTTCACTGGCTAATGCCTCCTCATAGGCTTTCTCGAACAGATCCGTACCTCCAGTGCCATTTGTGCCAATGTCTTCCAGGTCATCTCCGGACTGCACAGTAATGGTGCGTCCCACAGCTGATCGTGTGGCACGTCCCGCATCTGATGGTGTGGCGCGTCTCGCCTCACTTGGCGTTGCCTTCTCTGCCGATGACGGGGTTGCCTTCTCTGCTGATGACGGCGTTGCCAGGTTTTCTTGCGCAGCATTTCTTTGCAAAATCTCCAGCACCTTCTCCGGCCATTTGATAACCTGCGGCTGGTACTGGAAAGTACTGGCTTCTTCCACCGGATAATACTGTTTTTCCATCTTTACCACCGCCGCCTGTTCCGTTTTCGCAATTCTGGAACTGAGACTGGCTGTGATCTGCCCGCTGTATTCTCCTGTAAATTGGGCATTTGCGCCATGTTCTGAAGAATCAGTCCGAATGATCTCAATGGGTACGTCATCCTGATGTTTTCCATGAAGCGCATAGCCATCTCTGGCCTGTTCTTCCTGAAAAGCATAGCTGTACCGCAGTGAGATAAATGCCTCATATGTCTCTTCTGCATCTGCCTGGCATCCCGACTGGGCAAAAGCCTCCTCTCCAGAAGCAGACGCAGCTGCCCCGTCATTTATCCAATGAAAATGAACTCCTGGATACTGATCCGCATAGTCCTCACAGGCTTCTACACATGCCTGCCAATCCTCCTGCAAACGTTCATTTTCCTCCTCAGCTTCATCGATCTCGTCCTGATTCGATACCTTTCCATTTTCATCAGTCTCTTCCTCCGGAATTTCAGCCAACGCTGGTTCTGGGTGCCCATCGCAAAATGTCTTTTCATAATGATATCCATGATTGACCGTCTGACAGATCTTCCCATCATCTCCTGTATGTAAAGAGGAAATAAACCGGAATCCGTCCCAGCTAACCGTATCATCCTTATGATAACTGAGATATGGATCTCCACCGCGACAGATCACTCCATAACCATCTTCATCCTGAATCTGATCCTGATCATCAAAGCGCTCATACAAGCGGAAAATAGACCCTTCCAATGGTTTTCCCGTTTCGTAATCATACTTATAAAGCTGGACATTATAATTCGTTTTCCAGTCCTCTTCATGACGATAAATCTGAAAATCCAGAGACCCTTCTGTTTCACAGGAGCTCCCACCGCCAACTGCCGCATAGTAGCTGGCCTGTCCCAGATCCATCTTCTCCTGGATATCCAGAAAAATACACCGTTGGTGACCTTCTAATGGAACATTTCCACCAGCTACATGCTTGTGGGTTCCAGAACACTGGATACACTGCCATAATTCCAGGGTATCCTCATATAATTCTTCCGCTGACTGATATCCACTGCCTGCTCCGGCTCCATACGTTGTTCCAGCTGTATCAAACATGATCCGGAGACCGGAAGCCGGATCTGTCGTATGAAACCGGATCATGGTATCCGTCTTTTCATAACTCCAGCCAGTGGGAATGGATGAGGTATATTCCGATCCATTCCAAAATTTCAGTGGAACTGTACGGATAAAATCCCGGTCCTTCCCACCTGGATCAAAGGAAATGGACAAGGTCTCCGGGGCGATTGCATATGGGTTCCCGCTGGATGTATGTCCTTCCAGCACCGCGGGACCTGCACCGATCGTTCCACTGCCTGAATTTCCATCACCAGAACCCCCGCCCATCAGTCCGGCTAATGCCAGATACTCTTCTGCGTCACTGCAAAATCCAGCCAGGCATATTTTTTTCTGGTAGAAGACAGATGTAATAATGTTCCTAAATCACTCTGTGTTACCGCTGGTGACAAGATCCGGAGACCATGAGCCGCTGCTTTCTCATTGATCTGCTGATAACACTTGTTGATGGTAGGCATATTTCCAAAACTGGCCTCCATGGACAATGCCGCCCAGAAAAGCAGTGCTGTCTCCGCACTTGAAAGCCCAGCCGAAGGCGCAAATGCCTGATACAGGTCCCCATCCGCGCCATGTCCGTTCGCTGCAATTCCACTGTGATCAATACAGTAATAATGCCAGGTAGAGCTCCAGTAGGTGTCCGTATTCCCCAGATGATCAGATCTGGCCTCTGTCTGCATGGAAAATGGAAAATGACCGGATGAGAAAAGAAGGGTGATGGACAGTATCCCTGCCAGTATTCTTTTTCCCTTTTGGTTCTTACATAAATTTTCTTTCATCCTCTCATTCCTGTCCTACTCTGCTATCCAGATCCATATCCGAATACAATGCCCGTAATTCCTCATCTGACAAGTTTGTATACAACTTCCGGTAATACTCAAACCAGGTGATCTCTCCCGCAAACAGCTTTGCGTCCCAATTTTTCTCTTCTTCCCGTTGCTTCTGCTGCTGTTGGTACTCACTGCTCTGCTGACATTCCCGCTCATACCGGTGGTATTCGGTATCAAAATCCACTGGATAAACAGCCTTTTCCACTGGCGTTCCATTCGTTGTATCGATGCTTCCGTCCACTGCCATCCACTGACCATTTACCTTTACCATGGCGGACCGATGAAGATAGGAGTGATCGTAAGTTACCGCCTCCAATCCCATAAATTGGGCAATCCGCCTGATATCTGCAGCATAATTTTTACAAAGTCCTTTGCCCATATTCAGCACAGAAAATGCATATGTCATTTCACCATTCTGGCCAGCTTCTCCCGTATTCCCATGTCTTCCAACGGACAGACGGTCATAAATCAGCCAGAAACGCTGTTCCTCTGTCTTGTGGATCCAGTCAGACCCCTTTAAAAATTCCCGGATCCCCGGAAGATCCTCTGGATAACTGGATTTTAAATTACCATCGGGTGCTGGCGTCAGGCTATATGCCTCGCCTGGCCGATACACATACTGCCATAGATAGTATTCCGGGTCTGTAATTCCAAGATCTGCCGGTGTTGTTGCCGCATCCTGACCTACTTCTGCTGCAGCTTCTCCCTCTGACCTTCCTTCATTCTCCACATGCGCCGCCTCTCCAGGTCCCTTAGCCCCCGCCCATGCAGGAAATGCAAGAACCATTGACATCAACACCACAGCACACAAAATATAACTTTTTTCCATCCTTCCGCCATCCTTTCATTTTTATAACTCTATTAGAGATATTATTTTGTTACTGTACCTCCCGCAATGCCCCTCTGGTTCCATTGGATTCTTCCTGAAAATAATAGGATCTTCCATCGATCGTCTGCCACCCAGTCACCATGCGTCCCTGGGTTCCGTCAGAAACAGGGCTTAAATAATAGCGGTTTCCGTCCTCGTCTGTAAACCATCCGGTCACCATAAATCCGTCCTTATCAAACCGGAACCAGTCAAATGCGCTCTGCCCTTTCGAAGTATCAGCATATGGATTATGTACTGCCGCCCATTCATTGACATAAGTCCGTTTCTGATCCGTAAATAACCATTTTCCCGCGGCATTCTGAATCCATTTCCCCGTCACTACATAGGACGGAAGCACAGAGGATGTGGCGTTTTTCGTTCCACTGACTGTGGTTCCGGAAGAAGACCTGGTGGAAGAACCTCCCGATGATCCTCTGGAAGAACCTCCAGTGCTGCTCCGGATCGGCTGCACCTGATTCTCAACTGTTAACTTTAAGGTTACCGGGATCTTCGCTTCCAATCCCTGATCCACCGTTTTCGCAGTCAGCCAGACGGTTTTCTGATCCTCTTTCACTGCCCCGTAAGCCGTACCGTCTAATAACTCCGTGATCCACAAAGCCTCCTGTTTTGGACTTAATTTTCCACTGGAATCTACGGATATACACTGGTCATCCGACAGACTCCACTGCACCTGGTCATGGTATCCTTCTGGTCGTTCATCCACAGAAAACACTGGTTTTACGATACCTGCTGCCTGGATTGGTTCAAATCCCTGGTTTACCCTTACCGGCGCATATCTGGTTCCTGTTTTCTTCACATGAAGATCAAAGGAAATCTGTCCAGGAGTAATCGTCACAGACTCTGGGTGAACCACCGTCTGGTCCAGGGTTCTGAAATTCACTGTAACCTGGCACTGAGCCGTGATCACGCCATGGGTCTGGTCCTCTGAAGTTGCAGTCACTGTCTCGCTATAAGAAGCGCCTCCGGCCCGTTTTCCATACGGATCTTCCTGCCATTTCTGATCATCTGCATTGACCACATTCTGGATCCATGCGGGATGTTCCTGTCCTTTTTCATCATACCGGACAGTTACCTTACACTCTTCCCCATGAGTCCCCATGCTGGAAAGTCTCAGATTCTTTCCATTTTCCTGGTCCTTCCAGGTTACATTCTGGTAAAATGGCTGCTCCGGGATCAATGACGCTGATAACACCGTGTCTCCCGTACACAGATATTTCTCCTGCGGTGCTTTCCGGTCCCCACTCAATATCCTGGTAATGGTAAAATTCAGATTTCTCTTATTTAAATCCAGTCCTTCCACCCGTCTGGTGGTCTGATCCTTGATCTGGAATGTGACATGAACCCGGCAATTTCCGTATACCGGCTGATTTCCCGCCGAATAATCCGGATCCGTCATGGCGGTCACAACACCGCTTGTCTTATAAATTGTTGCTGAAATCGGCTCCTGATACTGGCTGTCTGCCTGAGCCTTGATCTGCTTCTTTAGAATGTTTTGAATAAAAGAACTGCTGATTCTTGGAATGATCCGGGCATCCTCCGTCGTGTAGCCCTCTTCCGCCGCCAGCTGCAAAAGATCCGCGTCATCCACCATCCACTTCATGGTTCTGGAAATGGTATCTCCCGCGCTGTTATGTTCCCCATGGATCCGTACTGGCTGGATCTCCACCGACTGATCCGGCACATCATTCAGATATCTGGCGATCAGAACCCCTTCCCCTGTCCGCACCTCGGTACAAACATCCGGATTTTTCCGGTCACCGCTGCGGGTCTGCACTACGTGAAAGGTCATATCCGAAGGAGTGATCTGAATTCTCGTGGTGACCTTTTGATAACGGACATTGATCTCTGTATCACGGGACGGCATCTGAAAGGTATAACTTCCACCGGATACATAATTCATAGGCTGGATCTGACCGTTGTCATCCAGGTAGGTCGGCGGCAGGACACCTCCCGGCTCTTTCTCATCCACTACCATCTGGTAGCGGTTTTCCTCGTCATTTTTCGGCGCAGTCACCACAGTCACTGCCACACCCGGCGCCACCGCCGCCACATGGTCCTTGTCAATGGAGCGATAATAGGACTGATTGGAACCTGGCATAGCTGTCAGCACCGCCACATCCGTATCGTAGGTTCCGTTGCTGTTTCTGGCATCGATCCGCGGCACAGACAGCAGATAGCCCTCTACCGGCTCTCCCTGATATCCCGGTGCAAAATGATCCAGTCGGAAACGTAAGTCCTCTGTCGCTCCTGACGCAGAAAATTCATTGCCCAGCCGTCTGGTGATGATGGACCGGATTCCATCCTCCAGTTCCTCATAAAAATATCGTTCTGGATTCCGTTTTTCCATCTCCCCGGAAATCGTGGTATAACGGGTCTCATGATCCGTCCAATAGCCTATATGGGCATTTTCCATGAAAATGTTATCCCCATCAATAACAGAACCGAATACATGCTTCGCTTTTGACGCGGAATTGGTAAATAAATACGCCAGGTTATCACCCTTTTCAATTCCATAGGTAAATACATCCGCCCAGTCTCTGGTTCCCACAAAGGTTCCTTCTCTAGCTGCCGTTCCCTGATAGGTCCGGGCCACCTCACCAGCCATCCGGGCCATCACGATACTTCCGCCCTGATATTTTCCGACGATTCCACCTGCTGCGCGGGAACCATTTCCTCCGATGGTTCCATTGACGTAGGAATTGTAAAGATTTGCATCTTCCATTACTCCAACCATGCCGCCTACATAGCCTTTGCCCCTGATCCGGTCTGCGGTTCCATTCTGGGTGCTTACCAGACAATCCACCAGATCTGCTTCCTTTGCTGCTCCTGCAATTCCGCCGGTAAAACTGTCCTGTCCTTCCGAATTGACTACCACATTTTCTGCCCTGCAGTTTTCTACGGTTACACGTTCTCCATCACCTTCCAAAACCGCCGCCAGACCACCTGCATTTCCTGTCTCTCCGTGGACAAAGCCGGATACTTTTACGTTGTAGATCACTGCGTTTCCTGTAATTCTGCCCGCTAAAATACCCAGATTCCCTTCTCCACTGATATTCGCTGCCTTGATCTCCAGATTTTTGACGATTCCTCCGTCAATCCAGCCAAACAGACCGGCATTGACCAGCTTCCTGGACGCATCTGCGATTTTCAATCCCTTGATCGTATGGCCTGCCCCGTCGAATGTCCCCCGGAACCCACAGGTGATCTCCCCATCCATCTCTTCTGCATTCTGATACCAGCCGATAGGGTTCCAGCTTCCGTGATTCAGATTTAGTCCACCAAGATCCAGATCCCTGGTCAGTTCAAAAAATTGTCCCTCATAGGAGTTACCTTCCGCCACGGATCTGGAAAATCCCAGTAGACGGGACAGCGAATTGATCTGGTAAGGCGCTTCTTCTGTGCCATCTCCCGGAAAATCCATGGTTTCAGGCCAGTTTTCCCATAAATTACCTGGTGATGCCAGCAGGCTGATGGATGCAATCCGTTCCGCCTGAGCCGGAGTCGCTTTCTCTAGTGTCGCTTTCTCCCCATCTATCCGCGCACCATCATCTGGCAGCACACTCGCATCAGAAGCCGTGGCTCTTTCCCACGTCATCCCCTCCGAAACTTCCACATGTTTTATCTCCGCTCTCACCGGGATTCCCACACCCACACATTGCGCCAGCAGGCTTCCTGCTGCCAGCACCGCAATCTTCTGATTCCGTTTCCAATGATTTTGTTTTCTCACGCTTCTCCCTCTCTTTCTTTTATGTTTAAGTCGAACGCCCGTATCTTCACCATTCCCTTTTGGGTCACATATCTGTTCCCTGCCTATCGGCTCGCTGCCTGGGTCACCACAAATGCCGGACGTATCCCACAGGTATCCCCCACATCTACCGGCGCTATGCATCCTTTGACCAGATCCACAGCATATGCCTGTCCCGTGCCTTCACCACCCTCTCTTCCCATGGCAGTTCTCAGCCAATATCTGGTGGATGCCGGGCGCAGCCAATCCATTCCACTAAATTTCCAAAGTTCATCCCGGTACCGGATGGCTTCTTCCACCGACAGCAAAAATACCCGGTCTGTCATCTGCTGGTAACTGCTTGGATGGGCAGTCAGATCCTGTTCCGAAAATTGCTCAAAACTCCGTTCTTTCGTCTGACCTGTATAGGTATAAGTCCGTCCAGTACGGACATTCTTCATCTGATACCCTTGTTCTTCCCATTCTTTGGCCACCTGTCCAAGATACTCACGCACCACAGAGTATTTGTACTCCTCATTTCTCCCAAAAGCCTCAATAGGACCTTTATGATACACATACCCATAACTGCCATCTTCCAGTTTTTCATAAGCAGAGCAGGAGCCATAGTCCCATGGAATCACCTGATCGCACAAAAACAGCGCTCCCGCCTGACCTGAATCCTCTGCACCATAATAATTCTGGTCAATACAACGAAATGCAAAGAATTTCCCATCGATTTCCCTGCTGATCCGATCTCCGATCTTCCAATAGCGAATATCGTCTGCTGAACCAGATGGCAGTTCTTCTATACTCTCAGAGCCTTCCTGATTCCCAGAACCTTCAAAATCCTTCCATTTCACCGCAAACCGCATGGTTTGAAGCCATTCTCCCTGAAACCATTCTGTCCTTTCCAACGAAACTGAGTATTCCAGCGAATCCCCATAAAAATTTTTCAGAACGGTTCCCTCCGGCACATAATTTCTCCCTGTCACATAAAACACAGCTGCCGTGTCGCCATCACGTAAGCATTGTCCGGCTGCTGACAAGATCTCCCTGTCATTTTCCAGACGATTTTCCACCACATGCTCGTAGGCACAGGTATTACAGGGCGCAAACATAAACATCCCCTCTTCCATATGAAATTTAAAATCAATTGAATCCGCAGCGAACGCGCCGCTTTTGAAACTTAGAATAACCTTATGAGACAGATGTCTCTGCAGAAATGAACTTCTGCGACTTATCTTTAGAATTGATGCAACTATTTGTATCTGTTATACTACCATGAATCCAGCCTGGCGTAAAGCCCCAAAAAGAAAATCTTGTAAAATATTGTAAACTAATTCCAGCAACGAAACCATGCACAATTCTCCCTATCTTTATCCAATCTTAATGCGCCGCAAACATTCCTTATCCATTCTTAAAATCTCCGGTTGTATAATTTTTTTATCAAAACTGATAAGGAGCTGCTTTTTATGCCAGAGGAAATCATTCGTCGAAAGCGCCGCCTTTCGTCTTTCCAAATTATTATATTAGGTTTTGCCGGAGTCATTTTGCTTGGGACGTTGCTGCTGATGCTGCCGATTTCCACAACAGCCAGAAACGTAACACCTTTCAATGAAGCGCTATTTACCGCGACCTCTGCCGTCTGTGTAACGGGGCTTGTGGTACAGGATACCGGGAGCTATTGGTCAGTCTTCGGGCAAGTTGTCATTTTAGGGCTAATCCAGATCGGTGGGCTTGGCGTTGTGACCGTTGCGGCATCGTTTGCACTGCTGTCCGGGCGAAAAATCTCTCTGATGCAGCGCAGCACCATGCAGGATGCCATCTCAGCACCAAAAGTTGGTGGGATCGTTCGGCTGACGCGCTTTATCCTGCATGGGACATTTCTGATTGAACTGCTGGGTACACTTGCTATGCTGCCGATGTTTTGCCGTGATTATGGATTACGCGGTGTCTGGATGGCGATGTTTCATTCCATATCTGCCTTTTGTAATGCCGGATTTGACATTTTGGGAACAAAAAACAATCTTTATCCATCCCTCACTGGCTACGCAGGCTCTCTGGTAATCAATATCACAATTATGCTACTGATCATGATCGGTGGCATCGGCTTTCTGACCTGGGATGACATTTGCGAAAACAAATGGCAGTTTCATCGCTATCGGATGCAGAGCAAGGTAATCCTCGTCACGACATGTCTTCTTATTGTTCTGCCCGCCACATTTTTCTTTTTTGCAGACTTTTCTGCGCTGCCCGCTGGAAATCGGTTGCTGGTATCCTTTTTTCAGTCCATCACGCCAAGGACAGCAGGCTTCAACACAGTAAATCTATCTGCGATGTCCAGTGCATCGCAGGGCGTGATAATCCTACTGATGCTCATTGGCGGCTCACCTGGCTCTACAGCAGGCGGTATGAAAACAACAACGCTGGCTGTCCTTCTTGCCAATGCTGCTGCGACCTTCCGCCAGCGTGAGAGTGCTCAATTTTTCGGACGCAGAGTCGATTGCAGTGCCGTCAAGACCGCTGCGACAATTCTGACAATGTACCTTACACTGTTCTTTGGCGGTGCTGTCTTTATCAGCGCATATGAAAGCCTGCCATTTTCTGCGTGCCTGTATGAAACGGCGTCGGCGGTAGGCACAGTAGGGCTGACACTGGGTATTACACCCCAGCTGCATATTCCCTCACAAATGGTACTGATTGCACTCATGTATCTGGGCAGGGTCGGTGGTCTTACCCTTATTTATGCGGCACTATCCGGCAAAAAAGCGAGTATTGCGAAGCTACCGCTTGAAAAAATCACGATTGGATAAGAGGAGGAGAAAATTCCTATGAAAAGCATTTTACTGGTTGGAGCAGGTCGCTTTGGGCGGCATATCGCCATGCAGCTTTCTCAGCTGGGTCATCAGATCATGGCGGTCGATACAAACGAGGAACGAATCAATGATGTACTGCCGTATGTCACCAACGCACAAATCGGCGACAGCACAAACGCAGAGTTTCTTCGTTCTCTTGGTATCGGAAATTT
>ERZ827452.1862-NODE-1862-length-17911-cov-27.075045_pt1 | contig 17911 bp, 15 predicted proteins | sample MGYA00519866_ERZ827452 | MGnify/ENA primary metagenome ERZ827452 (study PRJEB31778, sample SAMEA3449307) | human gut metagenome | biome: human gut; feature: human-associated habitat; material: faeces | place: United Kingdom | collected 2010/2012 ... | reverse complement strand
AACCCTGGACCCACTGATTAAGAGTCAGTTGCTCTACCAACTGAGCTAAGAGTGCGTTCATTTCTGATTTGCGGTTGCAAAGGTAGGCGTTTTATCTTAAACTACCAAATATTTTGCACCATTTTTTCACTTTTTCATCAAAATTTATTCGAACTCATAGAGCATGGAAGGTGTACTTCGCTTTAAAGCAATGAGTTGTACATCTTTACCCACAAGCACCCCTTTGCTTCTTAACAGAAGTTCTACTGTTTTATAAGCGAGTTCCGGATGATTATTATCTTTACTCAGATGGCAAAGCCAAATATATTTTAATCCTTCATTGATATTCTCAGCCAAAAACTCTGCTGTTTCACGATTACTCATATGACCATTAGACCCGGCAATACGTTCCTTAAGATATTGGGGATATGATCCCATTTTCAACATTTCTTCGTCATAGTTAGCCTCCAATATTAGATAATTGGCTTTGCAGATATATTCAGCTGCTGTAGATGTAATATGTCCCAAGTCTGTTAAAAAAGAAAAAGTTTTGCCATCTACTTCTATACAATAACCCACATTATCTGTTCCATCATGGGGAACTTCAAAAGCTGTTATTCTGAAATCTTCAATCTGAATTTGTGTTCCTTTACTTAAATAGCGGACGGAGGTCGAAAGTTTTTCTGTCACACAATAACTTTTGTTGATGCCTATATGGATTTCGGGAGTGGAATAAATAGGAATACCGAATTTCTCTCCCAAATGCCCTACCGCTTTAATGTGATCGGCATGATCATGGGTAATAAGAACAGCTCGAATCCTATCAAGTCCAATACCCAAGTCTTTTAAATGTTTTTTAATAGTACGGATTCCAATACCAGCATCCACTAATATGCCATATGCGTCTGTTCCAATGAAATAGCAGTTGCCACTACTGCCACTAGCCAGACTTATAAATTTAATTTTCATTGTGTTTCGTTTTCTAGTTATAGTATTGTCGCAATTGCTGCGTCAAAAGAGTCGCAAATATACATAAAAAGGTGGAAACATATCCCACCTTTTTCAAAATAAGCCTATCGGATTTTGAATTATCTCTTATTTTTTATCCTTTTGAACGGAAGGTAAAACGGTTTTGGCACTTTCTACTGTCGGGGTTAGAATATCAAATATCACTTGTTTGTATTCGGATAGGGCTATACTTAACAGGAGTTCCTCTTTTCTTATTTTATTGGCTATTGTATAATTATCTTTCAGATAGGCTCTATCCTTCATATAAAGCCGGTTGTGGAACAATAGGGAGCATATCTGTACCCTCTGTCTTATCTATATAACCCAATATGGCTTTTATTGAATCTTCATTAATTAAATCTTTCAGTACTTTCAGCGAGGTATCACAATACCTTATTACTTCGTTTGCACTTTCCATACTCATGCCATTGTCAGTCATTTCTTTGTTTTTGGCATTGCCTGAACAGGAAGATAATGAAAGGGCACCCAAAAAAGACGCCATACAATAATAAATTCTTTTTCATACTGTCTGCATTAAATACTATTAATGTATTAAACAAATATGAAGAATGTTTTGCTTACTCGATTCCCTTTTTCTCCTCTAAATTTTTCTTAATATTTTCTAATAATAAAAGACATCCTTGCATCTTCGGGTTGTTACAGCAGATATATGCTTGTTCAAACAGCATCGCCACTGTATCTTTTAAATCAGGTGAATAAGCGGATGAATTTATTTGCATGGACTGTGGAAGTATTTGATTATCAAACCATTTTTTCAACTCATCCACTTCCTCTACTGTATATACCTTTTTCTCTATTTTTTTCATAAGCTATAAAATTATAATCTAATTAAAACGGATAACCTACTGCAAAATGGAAAGCAAAATCTCGGCTGAATCGAGGTCGCGTTATCGGATAACGTCCTTTACCCGTTTCCATCGGGTTGATAGCTTTCATTCCACCATCAAAACGTAAAATGAGATAGTCTAAATCAAAGCGGATGCCCAAACCATATGCTACAGCAATCTGTTTGTAGAATTTGTTGAATTTGAACACACCATCTTCCTGCTCTGAGTCTGAGCGTATTGTCCAAATATTACCGGCATCTATGAAAGCCGCTCCGTTTAACTTCCAAAACAGATGGGTGCGATATTCCACATTTAAGTCTAACTTGATGTCCCCCGACTGTTTGATAAAGTCCATCTGCCCGTCTGAACTACCTTTATATCCTCCGGGGCCTAGTGAACGTACCGACCAGCCGCGCACACTGTTGGCACCGCCGGAGAAATAACGCTTTTCAAAAGGAAGTGCCCGTGAGTTCCCATAAGGATAAGCCACTCCTACTCCTATATGAAAAACGAAAGAGTTGCGTGGGTCAATCATGAAATTCTTGGCAAAGTCAAAATCTCCTTTTATATATTGTGCAAACGGAATATTAGCCAATACAAACCCCTTGTCCCCTTTCGGAGTAGAGTGTGCCAGTTTGGATGCGGCATACATTAGATTACCGGCTTCCTCCACGTTTACACGTAAGGAATACGAACTCTTTGTCGGTGTGCGCATCATGGTATTACCGGCACTGTTATATGTGAAGTTGTATCCCATACGCACTATCAGTACATTTTCATAACTGGCACGTAACAATGAGTTGTTAGCCGTCATTTTATCTAAATACTCTTGAAAATCGGGCGATTTGCTTGGCATATATACATAATTAATATCCGCCAGATCAAGGCGGTGCTGTATATGTTTTCTATCACTCCATCGATAACTCCAGGACGCTGATGCAAGCATACGAGAAAATTCAGGACGTACCTGTGATGTAAATTTCAGTCCCACTTCAGAGGTAGCTTTAATTTTCCTTTTAAAGTCCGAAGAAAGAAAGGGAAACATAAATTCAGGGAAGTTAAGACTGCTTTCCACACCATATTCCGTATAGTTGTCATTGACATAATCTTGTCCCAATCCGGTGATTGCCTCATAAGCACCGCGTACTTTCATAGTAAACGTTTCCGACCCTTTGAACACGTTTCTATGCTGGAAAGAAATGGAAGCAGCCGCACCCAAATCTCCCGCAGAGTTTGTACCTTCTATCTCAAAAGAAACTGATTTATTTTGTCCTTTTGACATCACTATATATGCATCCAATTTGGTACTGTCGCTTACATTTACTTCCTTAAAACGAATGTTGGAATATTTCAGCATGCGCAGACGTCCCAATGCACTATAAGTATTCTGCACATCACGTTCACTATAAAACTCTCCGGGACGAATACGGTTGAAATCCACTAACAGTTTCGGGCGCAAAAACATTTTATCCTTATAGTACATGTTGTATCCTTTATAGCTCAATGAATCGAAACCGGTAAATGAACCTTTACGGATAGGGGTCATTTCGCTATCAGCTATAAAGTTGACACTATTCACTAAATATTGTCTGTGTTTTTGTGGTGGATCTTCCTTTTTACGTTGATAAGGAAGTAATTTCAAAGTGAGGTCTACCAAATAAGTATTGCGGGTGGTATCTGCTTGATATACTAAAAAATCCTTATTGAATTTATAGTACCCTTTGTTCTGGAGCAATCTGGTGATTCGTTGTCTCTCAGCGTCAAGTACATTTACATCAAACGGCATACCGGGGAAAAGCATACTTTGGGCAGAATCCTGTTGAAGACAATCGCTAATATTTAAATCATCAATATTGTAAGCTATATGACGTATCATATAGGGACGTCCAGCTTCTATATGGTAGAACAGTTTTAACTTATTCTTCTTTGCTTCGGTATGAATAGTCACTTTAGCTCCAATATACCCCATGTTACGTACGGCTTTTTCTATCTCCTCCTTAGATTTCATGGCAACATCTGCATTGTAAATGACCGGGGCATCCCCAATTTTTCTGAAGAAGCGATTTACACGTTTGGTAGAGTCCGTACCTGATGCACCATAAATATACATGGGGATTTTAACCATGTTAAACCATTTGGCATTAGGATTTTGACGGAGGTAAGAGTTAAAAAGCGATGGTTTTACCTCCTTTGTGTCTGATACAATTTTTACTTCATCCAATAAATATTGATTTTCAGGGATAAATTTATTGACCGAACACGAAGTGCATAGTGCTAAAATGAGTGTGTATATATATGGGTGTGCGCTTTTCTTCATACAAATCCGTAACCTTCGCAAATTTACTCGCAAAGATAGATATTAATTGAAAATATCTTCTTAGCTTTGCCTCTAATATTTGTTATTTAATGGAAATAATCATGCTAAGTAAGAATAAAATTAAATATATTCGTTCGTTAGAGTTAAAAAAGAATCGTAAGGAAGAAAAAGTATTTGTTGCTGAAGGACATAAATTGGTAGATGATTTGATGGGGCATTTTCCTTGTCGGTTGTTGACGGGGACGGCTGAATGGTTCTCTTCTCATCCTGGTTGTCATGCCGACGAGGTGATAGAGGTTGGGCAGGAAGAGCTTTCACGGGTCAGTTTGCAAAAGACACCGCAAGAGGTATTGGCTATATTTGAACAACCTGTTTATGAGTCGGACAGCAAAGTTATTTCAAAATCTTTATGCCTGGCTTTGGACAATATACAAGATCCGGGCAATTTAGGAACTATTATCCGCTTAGCCGATTGGTTCGGTATAGAGGATATTTTTTGCTCTACCGGAACGGTGGATGTCTTTAATCCTAAAACTGTGCAGGCTACCATGGGGGCAATAGCACGAGTGAAAGTGCATTATTGTGATTTACCGAAATTAATTTCTTCACTCAAAGGGATTCCGGTTTATGGAACATTCCTGGATGGAAATATAATCTATTCTGAGACGCTTTCTGCTAACGGATTGATTGTAATGGGAAATGAAGGAAATGGAATAAGTAGAGAGGTGGAAGCACTTATTAATAGGCGATTGTATATTCCTAATTATCCACAGGAAAGAGAGACTTCGGAGTCTTTGAATGTAGCTATTGCCACAGCTGTGGTTTGTGCCGAGTTCAGAAGAAGATTGCGCTAAAGTCGGATAATATGGCTTTGAGGAACAAATTCTTCTCGGACAATATCAAAATTGGCAATATGCCATGCATAGCATTCCTGAATTTTGGTATTTGTCCGGGTAGCTTGAGCAAGGAAGGTTTTGAAATTCTTTTCCGGCATAATCGGTTCGAGTTTTCTTCTCGCAGAAAGCACAATCACTCCCCCTATCCACTGAGTAGCATATATTTCTTCTTCCAAAGGGTAATAGCTCTGTATCTTTCCGTTGTTTCCCAATTCTACCACATAACGGATGAAGTATGTGTCAGGAGAAAGATATAAACGTTGACAGGCAAATCGTCTCATTTCTTTTGCAGGCGAGTACGTTGTGGGCGAATACCCTCCTTTTCTTTCATATCGCGTGGATTCAAGCGTACGGGGGTAACAGCTTCTTTCATCTGGACTGAATCCATTTTTAATGAATCTGTATCTTTATCTATGACAGACATTGATTTTTCGGGTACACTATCTTTTGCGACAATAGATACGGTATCTGCTAGTTCATGGTAACGAATCAATGAAATTTTATCCACTATGATACCCGGAGCTTTGACAGAGTCCCCCGTAAGATAGATAAAACCATTGATGCTCTTGATTTTATAAGCAGAATCCGGCTTGATATATAATGATTGTATGCCTGAAGCCGTTACTTCGGCTACTTTACCCGACACCGAATCATTATCAAACAGAATATTGAATCCCATCGTCACCTGTTGTTGCAGGTTTGAGAGGAATATGTAATTTGCCGACCACAAGAAAGCATCCTTTGCTTTGAAGTTGGAGTCAGTGGGAATTTCAAAAGTAATCTTGTTGGATAGTGGTGCATCCGTCAGCCAATATAGTGTTTTATTATACCACACATCTACTGTATCTCCAGGTTGTGACATTGAGGGTTTGTTTTCGCGCATTGCCAGCAAGCGTTTCACATCCTTCTTTTCCTCACGGAAACGTTTTCCTAAATTGGTATAAATTTTGGCAAGGTTTTCTGTATGACGAGTATACCACACCATAGATGAATCAAACTCTGCTTTGGTTACGTAATGTTTTCTATATACGTAATTGCGAAGAGCTTCTTTTTTGTAGTTCTCATCATAAGAGATATTGCCGGACATAGCCGTAGTCAAATGATAGTCATACAAGATGTCCTCCATCTTATCCGGGTGGATGACATCTTTTGGTATTTGTTTTCCGCATCCTGCCAGCAAAGCCGCACTGAGCAACAACGTCCAACGAATCTTCTTATTGTGCATCTTTTTTCTGAGCTTTTTCTTCCGGGTGAATACCTGTGTTCAGATATTTTCCATAAAATAACAACAATGCAATGATACCACAACTGATAGCAGCGTCAGCAAAATTAAATATCGGACTGAAGAAGATAAAATGTTCTCCACCTATTCCCGGTATCCATTCCGGCCAGTTGGTTTCAATGATTGGAAAATAAAACATATCCACTACTTTACCATGAAACCATTCAGAATAGCCTTCGCCCACAGGAACAAAATGTGCTATTTGGCTATAAGTGCTTTCATTGAAGATTACGCCATAAAATACACTATCAATGATATTTCCTACGGCGCCGGCCAATATTAATGAAAGGCAGACAATATAGCCTGTCTTATAATTTTCTTTAATGATTTTAGCCAGATACCAAATTATCAGTCCCACAGCAACGATGCGGAATGTTGTAAGAAATAGCTTTCCAAACAATTCCATGCCGAAAGCCATGCCGTTATTTTCTGTAAAATAGATATAAAACCAATCTGTAATGCGGATACTTTCATGCCAGAACATATTAGTCTTTACCAATATCTTTATTATCTGGTCAATAATTAATACTCCAAAAACAATCAGAACAGAAAGTTGCCCTTTCGTGAGTAATTTATTCATTATAATAGGTGATAATTAATAGTCGACAGGTAGCAGCCTCTTTGACCTGCTTTCCTGTCAACTATAAAAATGCTATTTCTTTCCTTCGTTTTTAGCCTCGATACTCAAAGTGGCATGAGGAACAGCGCGAAGTCTTTCTTTTGGAATCAGTTTACCTGTTTCACGACAAATACCGTATGTTTTGTTTTCAATACGGATTAAAGCAGCTTGCAGTCCCTGAATGAATTTCAACTGACGTGCAGCTAATCTTGTCGTTTCTTCTTTGGACAGCGTATTGGCACCTTCTTCCAATACTTTGTAAGTAGGGGAAGTATCGTCCGTATCATTACCATCCTTATTCATGATACTACTTTTCAAGCGTTCGTAATCACGCTCGGCCAATTCCAGTTTTTCCATGATAATGGCACGGAACTCTTCGAGTTCTGCATCAGAGTATCTTGTTTTTTCAGCCATATTATTTAGTTTTAAAAGGTTAATGTTATTCCTTTACGACACTCACATAAAGCGAGAAATCATCGAAACTTAATTCTATGCCATCCTTCACTTCGTCTACCAAATTAAGGGAGTTGGCAAGAACTTGGTTACAAATATAAGTATTATATTCTTTTACTGCGCTATCGGTTTGCTCATTTTTAGATAAAGATACCTTTATTTTATCAGTTATTTCAAAGCCACTGCCCTTGCGAATATTCTGAATCTTACTCACAAGTTCACGAGCAATACCTTCACGACGCAGTTCTTCGGTTACAACAGTATCCAAAGCTACTGTCAATACGCCTTCATTGGCAACTACCCATCCGGGGATATCTTCACTGAAAATTTCCACTTCAGACGTTTCTATTTCAGCCGGAGTACCATTTAGGTCGAGAACAATTTTCCCTTCGTTTTCAAGAACGCTGATTTGTTCCTGATTCATGGCAGTTACAGCAGCGGCCACCTGTTTCATCAATGAACCGAATTTCTTACCTAGAATCTTGAAGTTACACTTCACTTTCTTCACAAGCAAATTGGATGTACCTTCCACGAAGTCTATTTCTTTAACATTCACTTCGTTCATTATCAATGTTTTTACAGACTCTAAACGTTCTTTCATCAGTGCATCCACCGGAATCATCAACTTCTGTAACGGTTGTTTAACGATAATATTTATTTTCTTGCGCAGCGCCAACCCCATAGAAGATACTTTCTGTGCTAACTCCATGCGGGTTTCCAATTCTTTGTCAATAACAGTCTCATCGCAAACCGGGAAATCTGCAAGGTGGACAGAAGCTACATGGTCGCGTCCGGTTGTTGCAATCAAGTCCATATACAATTTGTCTGCATAGAAAGGAGCAATCGGTGCCATTAGTTTAGCTACAGTTTCCAGACATACATATAATGTTTGATATGCCGCCAGCTTATCCTCTGTATAGCCTGTACCCCAAAAACGTTTTCTGCATAGACGTACATACCAGTTGGACAGATTATCATTTACGAAATCATTAATTAATCGTCCGGCTTTAGTCGGTTCATAGTCAGCATAGCACATATCCACATTCTTTATCAATGAGTTTAGTTCCGAAAGAATCCAACGGTCAATTTCCGGACGTTTGCTCATAGGAACATCGGCTTCCTGATAGGTAAATCCGTCAAGGTTAGCGTATGGAGCAAAGAATTTATATGTGTTGTGCAATGTTCCGAAAAACTTGCGGGTTACTTCCATTACACCATCGGTATCAAATTTCAAGTTATCCCACGGAGAAGAATTAGTAATCATATACCAACGCAAAGGGTCAGAACCATATTGTTCGATGGCACCAAACGGATCAACAGCATTACCCAGGCGCTTGGACATTTTATTTCCATTCTTGTCAAGCACCAGTCCGTTAGAGATAACATTTTTATAGGCTACACTATCGAATACCATAGTTGCGATAGCATGCAATGTAAAGAACCAGCCACGAGTTTGGTCTACCCCTTCTGCAATGAAGTCAGCCGGATAATAAGAACGATTATCTACAATATCTTTATTCTCAAACGGATAATGCAACTGTGCGTATGGCATGGCGCCTGAATCAAACCATACGTCAATCAAATCCGCTTCACGTTTCATCGGTTTTCCGCTTTCAGAAACGAGGATAATATCATCTACGTAAGGACGGTGAAGATCTATTTTATCATAATTGTCTTCGGTATATTCACCCGGAATAAATCCTTTTTCTTTATAAGGATTGGCAGTCATGAAACCGGCAGCGATGGATTTTTCTATTTCGTTATAGAGTTCCTCTACCGAACCGATACATAATTCCTCACCTTCTTCGCTACGCCAAATAGGAAGCGGAGTACCCCAATAGCGCGAACGGCTTAAATTCCAGTCGTTCAGGTTTTCCAGCCATTTGCCGAAACGTCCGGTTCCGGTAGATTCCGGTTTCCAGTTAATGGTCTTATTGAGTTCTATCATACGTTCCTTGGCAGCAGTAGAACGGATGAACCAGCTATCCAGCGGATAATAAAGGACCGGTTTGTCTGTACGCCAGCAATGTGGATAATTGTGTACATGCTTTTCTATCTTGAATGCTTTGTTGGAAGCCTTCATTTTCATACAGATGTAAATATCCAGTGTCTCGGCAGAGGCAGCAGTTTTCTCATCGTATTTACCATTTACAGTAAATTGAGGGTCGTATGCATTTTTCACCCAGCGCCCCTGATATTCTTGATATTGTTCTACATCCACACATTCTTTTACGAACTTTTCATCTAGTTCATCCAGCAGGAAGAATTTACCTGTCAAGTCTACCATCGGACGAGGTTCACCTTTTTTGTTAATCATAAACAATGAAGGTATGCCTGCTGCACGTGCCACAAAAGCATCGTCTGCGCCGAATGTTGGAGCGATATGTACGATACCTGTACCGTCTTCCGTAGTCACATAGTCACCAAGGATAACACGGAATGCTTGATTGGCAGCTTCTTCCCAATTACCGTTTTCGTCTACGTTTACCGGTTTCACCCATGGAATAAGCTGTTCATATTCCATACCTACCAAATCCGTGCCTTTGTATTCACCTACCACCTTGAAAGGGATCAACTTGTCTCCCGGTTTGTAGTCTTCTAAAGGCAGTCCTTCTGCTTTTTGGTTAAAATGAGCATAAAGCAATGGTTTAGCCAGCACTACTGTCATTTTCTCACCTGTGTAGCCATTATATGTTTGTACAGCTACATAATCGATTTTGGGACCGACGCACAAAGCGGTGTTTGAGGGTAAAGTCCATGGTGTAGTAGTCCATGCCAAGAAGTAAGGAGTACCCCACTCCGTCATTTCGGGTTTCGGGTTCTTCATCTTGAATTGCCCCACTACAGTAGTATCTTTTACATCCCGATAACATCCAGGCTGATTTAATTCGTGAGAGCTCAGTCCTGTTCCGGCTGCCGGAGAATAAGGCTGAATGGTATATCCTTTATACAGTAAATTCTTGCTATATAGTTGCTTTAAGAGCCACCATAAAGTTTCAATATAGCGGTTGTCATAAGTGATGTATGGATTATCCAAATCTACCCAATAACCCATTTTATGAGTAAGGTCTGTCCATTCTTTTGTAAATTTCATCACATCCTTACGACAGGCTGCGTTATATTCGGCCACAGAAATCGTTTTTCCGATGTCCTCCTTGGTAATTCCGAGTGCTTTTTCCACGCCCAGTTCTACCGGTAGTCCGTGAGTATCCCATCCGGCTTTACGTTTGACAAGAAAACCTTTCATGGTTTTGTAGCGGCAGAAAGTATCTTTTATAGTACGTGCCATTACGTGGTGAATACCCGGCATACCGTTGGCTGAGGGAGGTCCTTCATAAAAGACAAAAGAAGGACATCCTTCACGTTCTGTCATACTCTTGGCGAAAACATCGTTTTCATCCCACTTCTTCAGCACATCTTTATTGACCTGTGATAGGTTGAGTTGCGAGTGTTCAGCAAATTTCTTACTCATAATCTATATCGTTTTTCTTGTATTCTCTAAATTGTAAATCGGGCAAAGACATAGTCTCCCAAAAATTAAGTTGCAAATTTACAAGAAAATTAGTTAGATAGAAAGTTTTATAGCCTGTTTTTTTAAGAAAGTGATTTCATTCAGCTCTCTTAAAGTGCAAAAACGCAATCTTCATGTAGCATTTGTTTGGTTCGTTTAATTTATCGGTTCGATTTAGGAGGATTGAAAAATTGAAGGAAAAAAGGAAATCGACCAATAACTATAACAATTAGACTTGCATTCCCCGAAAGATTAAACCATCTTTGCACAGTTTTTGTTTTTATATAAAAGATTTTTAAATACAGAAAAATAAACATGAAACGATTCAGCCGTTCTTCATTGACAACAATGGCAGTTTGTCTACTCTTTATACCTGCTCTTCTTAAGGCACAGCCTCGGCCTGCCCACCGTAAGAAAGTGGGTGTGGTGCTAAGTGGCGGTGGCGCTAAAGGCATGGCGCACATCGGTGTTCTGAAAGTTATAGAAAAAGCCGGTATTCCTATTGACTATGTGGTAGGTACCAGCATGGGATCTATCATCGGTGGTCTTTACTCTATCGGTTATTCTCCCGAGCAACTTGACAGCATGGTACGCCGTCAGGACTGGACTTTCCTTTTGAGTGACAAGATACCGAGAAGTGAACAAAATCTATCTGAACGCGATGCCTCACAAAAGTATGTGTTTTCTATTCCTTTCGGTAAAGGGGTAAAAGCCGAAGTTTTCGGTGGACTGATAAGAGGGCAAAATCTTGCCAACTTGTTCAGTGAGCTTACTATCGGTTATCACGACTCCATCAATTTTAATAAGTTGCCTATTCCTTTTGCCTGTGTTTCCGAGAATATTGTAAATGGCAATGAGGTTAATTTTCATGAAGGTGTATTGGCCACTGCTATGCGTGCCAGCATGGCCATCCCCGGAGTCTTTACTCCGGTCAGGCTAGACAGTATGGTACTGGTAGACGGTGGTGTAGTAAATAATTATCCTGTAAATGTGGCGCGTGCCATGGGAGCAGACTTAATTATCGGGGTGGATGTTCAAAGTGAACTTAAGCCTGCCGGAGAATTAAATAGTGCCGGTGCCATATTAGGGCAATTGGTGAATCTCATGGGGCAGGATTTATATAAGAAGAATCTGAAAGAAACGACTACTTATATTAAGGTAAACGTAGAGGGTTATTCTGCCGCCAGTTTTACTCCCTCCGCCATCGATACTCTGATAATGCGTGGCGAAGAAGCCGCCATGGCACAAGATAGTGCATTAATGGCTCTGAAAAGCCAGTTGGGGCTGGATAGTACTTATATGCCCCAACCGATACCTTCTTATCCCTACTCGCCTGAGCGAAAGGTATATGTGAAAGAAATTACTTTTGACGGTCTTGATGAGAAAGACAAAAAATGGTTGTTGAAGCGTTGCGATCTTAAAGAAAATTCCGAGATAAGTATTCGCCGGATAGAGGAAGCTACTGCTATTCTGTCGGCCAATTTGGGCTATTCGGGGGCGACTTATAATTTGCCTGAAGCCCCGGGAGGTGGCTATAACCTGAATTACACGTTAAGTAAGAAGTATGAAAACAAACTAAATGTCGGCATTCGTTTCGACTCGGAAGAAATAGCCAGTTTATTAATAAACGTAACCAGTAATTTCAAAGGGAAATTGCCCAGTACGCTATCACTTACGGGACGTTTAGGAAAACGTTATACTGCCGGAATTAATTATGCTTGGGAACCGGCTCCGCTGAAACGTGTCGGGCTGTCCTACCTGTTCCAATACAATGACGTCAATTTTTATCATTATGGCGACCGCACACACAATTCTACTTTCCGTTATCATCAGGCAGAGTTTGCTTTCTCGGATGTGTGGTATAAAAATGTGCGTTTCGGTATTGGTCTCCGTTATGAGTATTATGATTATGATAAGTTTCTTTATCAGGAAGGAAGTACCACTCAGCAATACTCGACAGACAATGAGCATTTTTTTAGTTATTTTGCTCAAATGGAATACGAAACATTTGATAAGGCTTATTTCCCTTCACGAGGTATCTCGGCGCGTGCTTCCTATTCACTCTATACAGATAATTTTACACAATATAATGACCATGCTCCTTTCTCTGCTATCAAAGGTTATTGCGAAGGGGTAATGCGGCTGACCAATCGTTTCTCGATTCTTCCTTCCGTATATGGACGCTTTCTCATTGGAAAGGAAATCCCCTACTCCAAATTGAATGCCATGGGTGGAGATGTTCCGTCACGCTTCCTGCAACAGCAGTTGCCTTTTGTGGGAATAAATAATGTAGAACTTATGGATAATTCGTTATTGATAGGCACGATAAAGTTCCGGCAGCGAATGGGAAGTGTGCATTATGTCACTTTGACCGGCAATTATGCGCTGAGCAGTCATAAAGTGAGTGGGTTACTGAAAGAGAAAACTATGTTCGGCTGTGGAGTCGGCTATGGATTGGATAGTATATTTGGTCCGCTGGAAGCATCCATCAACTACGCAAACCATGCCGATAAAGTGAGTATGTATGTCAATTTAGGATTCAAGTTTTGATTCGTCATTGACAACGGCCATCATCCCTTCTATCTGGGCCAATGCCATCATGCGACCGTGAAACGAATATCCGGGATTGTATCCCTTGTCGGTGTCACCGAGCATCATACGCCCGTGGTCTACACGCATGGGAACGCCCGGACGCTCTTTCTCAAAGATACGGATAAGTTCGATGATATGAGCACGGCCTCCCAAATGGGAGGCTTCAATGAAATTTCCGTTGGGAAAAGCGTTCGTACTGCGCAAGTGTACAAAATGAGTGCGGTGGGCAAACATTCGCGCCAAAGCAGGTACATTGTTGTGCAGTCCTGCACTGAGCGAACCGGCACAGAAAGTGAGCCCGTTATGCAGATTGTTTACAGCATGCAGTATCCAGGCAATATCCTCTTCGCAGGTTACAATGCGTGGCAAACCAAGAACAGGAAAAGGAGGATCGTCGGGATGAATACACATATTGATGCCATATTCATCACATACGGGCATAATAGCTTGAAGGAAATAACGTAAATTTTCGCGCAGGGCGTCACGGCCTATTCCTTTGTAGGGTGCCAACAGATGATGGAATGTGTCAACAGGGTTCTTGTCCCCATTCTTGATATTTCCATTTACAAAGCCTTGGGTTTTAATAATGATGGTATCTACAAGTTCTTCTTTTTCAGCATCGGTAATGACTTTATCTAATTCGTACATTTGTTTCAATTCATTTACCGTGTAGTCTTTTTCAGCTTCTGCGCGTTGTAGAATCAGGCAGTCGAAATATGCAAAACGTATTTTATCAAAATAGAGTGATGATGTTCCATCTTCCCAAAGATGCTCTAAATCTGTACGAATCCAGTCGATAACAGGCATGAAGTTATAACAGACTGTTTTTACTCCCGCCTTGCCTAAATTAATAAGACTTTTCTTGTAATTCTCTATCAGGTTATCACGCTCGGCACCGCCATATTTTATGGCTTCACTCACCGGCAAACTTTCTACCACCGACCAGCGCAGACCATAAGTCTCAATATATGTCTTTTGGTTTAGGATAGCCTCCAAAGGCCACACCTCACCATTGGGAATTTCGTGAAGAGCAGTCACAATACCTTCTACTCCGATTTGTCTCAACATGGGAAGAGTAATTTTATCATTCTTTCCAAACCATCTCCATGTCTTTTCCATCTTTATTGTCGTTTTGATTTTATCTTAGGTAATCAAGAATATACTTTATTGATGAATAATCATTGCAGAGCGTGCCGGTACAATGATTTCATTACCTGATACTTGCCCCATTCCCGACTGCTTGATTTTTCCATCTTTGCAAACGATTGTATAGCGACCGGCCGGAATAGATAATTTGGCAGGCTCTTTACGGCTGTTGAACGCCACGATAATATTTTTCCATGAGTCGCCATTAGCATTATCTTTCAGGATAAAGGCCACCAAATTGCTGCCTTCTACAGGCAGGAATTCCATGTATTGGCGTACTTTATCGGCATCTCCCATTCGAAAAGCCGGGTGATTTTTTCGCAATGTTATCAGCTCTCTCACATAATCAAAAACATCATGATGTATCGTCTTGTTCCTCCAATCAATTGTGTTGATACTATCAGGACTATTGTAAGAATTATGTATTCCTTTCTTGTCTCGCATCATTTCGTCTCCGGCAAAAATAAAAGGTACACCTTGTGAGGTGAAGACAAAAGTTTCGGCCAATTTGTGCAGAGAGGCACGTTCTTCGTCCGTTGCATCCGGCATCGTAGCTTTTAGTCTGTCTGCCAGACACATATCATCATGGCAGCTGACATAACTTATCATTTGGGTCGGTTGTAACGCCCACGGTTCTTTGCTGTAATTCACCGAATCATTTATTACTTGTGGATGTTTGACTGCTCCCACCAATCCAAACTTTATACTCATCTCATGCCCCGGTTGGCCAATCAAGAAAGCACCTTTCCGGTCATCATCCCAACCACCGCGCAAACCGTCGCGCATTTCATCGGAGAAAGCGGCAATACGTGGCATCTTGTATATATTGGCTTTCATGGCAAGTTCTTCTTGATCAAGCTGGGGAGCGCTGGCGGCCCATCCTTCACCATAAATAAAGATGGATGGATCTATCTTGTCTACGGCAGCACGGATTTCGTTCATTGTCTCAATATCGTGAATACCCATCAGGTCAAATCGGAAGCCGTCAATGTGATATTCGTTTATCCAGTAGAGTACAGACTCCACCATATATTTACGCATCATGGCACGGTCGCTGGCAGTCTCGTTTCCGCAGCCGGAACCGTTGGCCGGTTTACCATCCTTTGTTTGGCGATAGAAGTAACCGGGTACCGTACGCTCGAAGTTGCTTTCCTCAGTGTTAAAAGTATGATTATAAACCACGTCGAGTACCACACGGATACCTGCTTTGTGAAGGGCCTGCACCATCTGCTTGAATTCCTTGATTCTCACATCGGGCTTATAAGGATCGGTGGAATAAGAACCGTCAGGTACATTATAGTTCTGAGGATCATAGCCCCAGTTGTATTGTGCCTTGTCCGGTTTACTTTCGTCCACAGATGCATAATCGTATGAAGGAAGAATATGCACGTGCGTGACACCCAATTCTTTCAGGTGGTCGATGCCGGTTTTTTCACCCTGCGAAGTAGTAGTTCCTAATTCGGTTAATGCAAGGAATTTTCCTTTATTACGAATTCCCGAAACTGAATCCAAAGAAAAATCGCGATGATGCATTTCATATACTATGATGTCGGCATAGTCCTTTAAAAGCGGACGTATATCGTTCGCCCAGCCTTCAGGATCGGTGGAGCGCAAGTCAATGACAGCAGCACGCTTTCCATTTACTCCCACTGCTTTAGCCATAATGCCCGGGGTATCTCCCAGCCACTTACCATTTACTTTTACATTAAAAGTATAGAACTTTCCTTTTAAGTCTTCTTTAATAGAAGTATTCCAAATACCATCTTCTCCCATTTCAAGCGACAGAGTTTGATAAGCAGAACCTTCGTTGCCCGAATCATATAACAATACACGCACTTCTTCAGCTGTAGGTGCCCAAAGTGTAAACTTGGTTTCAATTGGCGAGTACTCCATTTCCACTAACTTCCCTTCGGGGATAGGATATTCTTCAAAAGATGTATATTCTTTCTTTACAGACTGACAACTGATGGTGGTTGACATAATCGATGCCCAAATAACGTGTTTGACATTCATAAATTTATATTTTGTTACTTACCAATACTTTTTTTTGTTTATCTCCTTATTTTATCAGGATTTTTATTGATAAAATCTTTCCATCCTGAATACTCTTTGGCAAGAGTGGGTCTTCCGGCTTGCAAATAATGGCAATAGGCTGCGGCAAGTCCATCGGTAGCATCCATAAAAGGTAGCATTTCGTTATCGGGAATATGGAGCATACGCTTCAGCATATCCGCCACCTGTTCCTTACTGGCTTGTCCGTTGCCGGTGATAGCCATTTTTATTTTTAATGGAGCATATTCGGTGATGGGGATGTCACGGCTTAGTGCGGCAGCCATTGCTACCCCTTGCGCACGCCCTAATTTTAGCATGGACTGTACATTCTTTCCAAAAAAGGGAGCTTCAATGGCCAGTTCATCGGGCAGATACGCTTCAATAATGCCGATAACACGTTCAAAGATTCGACGAAGCTTAAGATAATGATTATCGTATTTACGTAAATCTATCACTCCCATGGTGATGACTTGCGGTTTGGTACCTGTTATTTTCAGCAATCCGTAACCCATGATGGTAGTTCCGGGGTCAATGCCCAGAATTATTTTCTCTTTAACCGGCTGAATCACTTGATAACCTCCATTAAGGTGGGAAATCCTACCACTTTGTCTTTGAAGACTTTCATCATTTCTTCGTTAAGCTTCATACCTTGCCGGGTATGCCAGTGATGTAAGGCTGCACTGTCTTCTACTTCCCATTGCAGTGAAAAACATTCACTGTCTTCTTCTTTATGACTGAGGATGTGAGTAAGGCGCGGACTTTGAAGCAATCCTTGTTTTTCTACTTCGGGAATATAGCATTCATTAAGCCAGATGACAAAGTTACGTGCATCATCAATTGCTACTTGATAAGTGGTATTATATATCAGCATATTAATTTTATTTGTTTACATTAAACAGATACGTTTTTGCAAATGTAATAAAAATACCCCGACTTCTCGCAAGCCGGGGCATCTATTATGAACAAAAAATTAAATTAATCAGATATGCAACTCGATAGTTGCTTCACCTGATGAACCTCATAAACAGAATGGATGATTCTTTGTTCATTCATAGAGGAGAAATAATATTATATTAAAATAATTGGAAGAAAAATAAGGTTTCTATTTTGCAATTTCAATTTTATGTGTATCTTTGCAACACAAAACCGGGGCATTAGCTCATCTGGCTAGAGCGTTAGACTGGCAGTCTAAAGGTGGCGAGTTCGAG
>ERZ827452.1849-NODE-1849-length-18011-cov-3.991368_pt1 | contig 18011 bp, 18 predicted proteins | sample MGYA00519866_ERZ827452 | MGnify/ENA primary metagenome ERZ827452 (study PRJEB31778, sample SAMEA3449307) | human gut metagenome | biome: human gut; feature: human-associated habitat; material: faeces | place: United Kingdom | collected 2010/2012 ... | reverse complement strand
TTCAAGGTACAAACAAAAATCAATGAATGTTAGTGTGTCTTTTGACACCCTAATCTTCATAGGAAAGTTCGTCCTATGAAATAAAAAACGCTCCGCGAGGAGCGCACTGCGGCGGAAAGGAAGAGTGCCGCTGTCGCGACCCGCCGCAGGCGGAGAATCCTGCTTGCAGGATTCTTTTTCATCAGAACCGGGAAAATGAGCCCAGCTCCGTGTGTCTTTTTACCAATTCAATAAAATACTGTGCGGCCTTTGTTAGGACTGCGTTTTTGTGGTAAATGATGCATAAGGTTGCTTTGGAGTTATCATGATCCAGTCGGAAAAATGCTCCATAATGGTGGGAGAATGCCACGTAATCCTGCAGCAGGGCGAAGCCAAGTCCTGCCTGGACCAGGCTGAAGATTGCAGCCTCTTCCGATAAGCGGATTATATTTTTCGGTTGGAAATCATAAGGTTTTAAGATATTTTCTTCCCATTTTTTATGACGTTCCGTAGGGATAGCCCTGATAAAGGTTTCATTCTGGAAATCATTCAGATTCACTGGTTCACGTAACCTCCAATCCGGATGTTTTGCTGCAATCTGGGCAATTGGATGCGTTGGCGGAGCAGCTAAAAGACAGTAGTAGTCGAATAGTGGCTCATAGATCAGATCCTGTTTAAATTCATTTGGAACATTGGCCTGATCCATCACAAAGGCGAGGTCCAGATAACCGGAAGAAACCATATTTTCAAATCCATCGGTGGAACGGGTATTAATAGTCAGCTGGATGTTTGGAAATTCTTTCTGGAATTCTGGAAGAATAATAGAAAGGAACATAGGAGCCCTTCCGCTGGAAATCCCAATAGATAACTGTCCGGTGCGTGATTGACGTACATCTTCCAGTTGACGGTTTAATCTTCCCTCCAGTAATTGCTGCTGGCGGAACGTGTTTAAGATCATTTCTCCTGTATAAGTAGGAGTCAGGTGCCCGCCTTTATATTCAAAAATCTTTGTGTCATAGGTCTTCTCCAGAGAAGCGATCAGTTGACTTAATGCTGACTGGGATACATACAATTCTTTGGCAGCCCTGGTAATCGACTGGGTTTCTGCAATTTTCAGAAGATAATCAATTTTACGTTCATTAACCATAATTTTCCCCCATAAAACGCTTATATCTAAGGAAATTATAACATGTCGGATCGGAAACGAAAAGCAAAGCAAAGAAGTATTAGAAAATACTTATGAAAACCTAAGTGATTAACGATTTGCTTATAGGGACTGGAGAAATTATAATTATTTATAAATGGTGACCTAAAGGAAAGGAGAATGCAGGATGAAGAGGAGAATGAGAGAAATTTATATAAAATCTTCGGACCCATTTGAAAGAGGACGCCAGCATGGTGCCCAGGTCAAAGGAGAAATTGAACGAGTTTGCGTAGGATACCGAAAATCCTTTGAGAAAAAGGGATATACCTGGGAAGAAGCGCAGACAATGGCCATGGAGTATGTTCCTTATCTGGAAAAGGAAATGCCGGAATTAATGGAAGAGGCTAAAGGAATTGCAGTAGGCGCAGAAGTAGAACTGGCAGTGGTTATGGTATTAAATACTCGTTATGAATTGCTGAAATTTAAAAAAGGTGTGGATAACTACGAGCATAATGAGTGTACCTGCTATGCGCTCTTACCAGAAGCAACAAAAGATCACGTGACTATTGGTGGTCAGAATTGGGATAATGCGCCATTTGTTGGAGAAAACTTGTATGTTCTTCATATTGATGAAGAAAATGGGACTAAAATTGTCGGTATCAGTGAACCGGCACAATTGATTCGGAGCGGAATGAACAGTTACGGAATTTCTTTAAACTGCAGTACGCTTTTGTCTTATAAAGATGTACGTGGGGTGGCAATTCCGACGAATTTTATGAGAAGAAAAATCATGCAGGCAAAAACCCTGGATGAGGCGAAAAAAATGATCATGGAATTTTCTCCATGTGTATCTTTAAATTATGTGATTACCTCTGCGAAAGAACAGGACGCGATCGTATATGAAACAACTCCAGTGGAGAATTTTGAGTTGTATCCGAATCGCGGAATGATCACTCAGGGAAATGACATTCTTGCAGATCCGGCCATTGACCGGTTTATTCCAGCAGATAAACATCATCAGCGGCATTTCCGCGGTCAGAGACTGCAATATCTGCTTCAGAAGAAACAGGGCGAGATCACAAAGGAGTATTTGCAGGAGTGTTTAAGAGATCACTATGGTTACCCGGCATCCATATGCAATCATGCAGGCGATGATGGACTTCAGACCATTGCGTCCATGTTATATTGTGTCAGCGAGGGATATGCGCTGATCGCATGGGGAAATCCGTGTGAGTATGATTATGAAAAGTATGCATTAGAATGAAATCAGATTTAACCCGCAGTTTTTCTGCTGTATCTATTTGTTTGGAACGTGGGAAAGGCGACATTGTTTTAATTGTGCAAAAAAATCAAAAAAAATATAAAAAAGTGCTTGCCAAAATGAGAACACTGTGTTATACTGTATTTCGTCAGCGGGAGTGCTGGAATTGGCAGACAGGCAAGACTAAGGATCTTGTGGGTGTATGCTCGTGTGGGTTCAAGTCCCATCTCCCGCATGGATTTTTCAAAATCCAGTTGACAACGACAAGAACTATGGTATAATACTTATGTTCATGCAGAAGTGGCGGAATTGGCAGACGCGCACGGTTCAGGTCCGTGTGGTAGCAATACCTTGAGGGTTCGACTCCCTTCTTCTGCACTGAATGTATCGGGAAGTCTTGGAGACAAGGCTTCCTATTTTTTTGCATGTATCCCTTTTTACTGTGCATGGAGCGAAGTGTTGTTTTTAGCTGACTGTAGGCAGTGAAGGAAAAGGGTAAAAGAAGGAGACGCTCTTTATGATAACTAATACCATCCAGGAACTTTTCGACCGGAAGTCCGTCCGTGTCTTTACAGATCAGGAGATTCTTCCGGAGGAGAAAGAATTGATCTTAAAAGCTGCAGCTGCGGCGCCGACTGCTGGCAACCAGCAGCTTTACACGATTTTAGACATTACCGATCAGGAATTGAAAGACAAACTGGCAGAGACCTGCGACCACCAGCCATTTATCGCCAAGGCCAAGATGGTCCTCATTTTCTGTGCGGATTACCAGAAATGGTACGATGCTTTTCAGGCGGTTGATTGTGGGTCGAGAAAGCCAGGCCCTGGGGATCTGATGTTGGCCTGCTCCGATGCTAATATCGCAGCGCAGAATGCGGTGACAGCGGCATGGAGTCTTGGAATCGGTTCCTGCTACATTGGCGACATCATGGAGCTAAGAGAGGTACACCGGGAGCTTTTACATTTGCCAGAGTATGTATTTCCAACAGCCATGCTGGTGTTTGGCTATGGAAATGAGCAGCAGATGAACCGTAAAAAGCCGGAGCGCGCCAGAATCTCTGATATTGTCTGCGAAAATGGATATCATAGGAAAGAGAAAGACCAGTTAAAAGAGATGTTCCAGTATAACAACTGTCCGGGACGGGATTACGAGGCGTGGATGAAAGCGTTCTGTAACCGCAAATACAATAGTGATTTTGCAAAGGAAATGAGCCGTTCTGTGGGAGAATATTGGAAACAGTTTGAAGAATAAGCCTGGCAATACCTGGAGTTATGGGGTATAATAAAAGGATCAGGGTCACACAATGAGTTAGCGGAGGAAAAAAAGATGCTTACATTGGAGAATATTTCCTTTGGAGTAAAGGATGAAAAGGGCGAGAAAGAGATTATCAAAAATCTGAACCTGTCCATTGGAGAAAACAAATTTGTGGTCATCACCGGACCGAACGGCGGTGGAAAGTCCACATTGGCGAAATTAATTGCAGGAATTGAAAAGCCGGTATCCGGACGGATCTTATTTGATCAGGAGGATATTACGGAAAAGAGCATTACTGACCGGGCCAATATGGGAATCAGCTATGCGTTTCAGCAGCCGGTCCGTTTTAAAGGTATTCAGGTGCTGGATCTGATCCGTCTGGCAGCAAAGAGGAAAATGTCTGCAGCGGACGCCTGTGAGTACCTGTCTGAGGTGGGGTTATGCGCGAAGGATTATATTAACCGTGAAGTCAACGCCAGTTTATCCGGCGGCGAGTTAAAGCGGATCGAGATCGCTACGGTATTAGCCAGAGGTACGAAGCTTTCTGTATTTGATGAGCCGGAGGCAGGAATCGATCTGTGGAGTTTTCAGAATCTGATCTCTGTTTTTGAGCGGATGAGAGAGAATACCAAGGGCTCCATTTTGATCATTTCCCATCAGGAGAGGATCTTGAATATTGCCGACGAGATCGTGGTCATCGCTGACGGACAGATTTCCGCACAGGGATCAAAGGACGAGATTTTGCCGAAGCTTTTAGGAACTGCGTCTGCGGTGGATGCCTGCAGCATGTTTTATAAGGGGGAAAAATAAGATGTCAGCATTTCCAAAGATTGATGAGATCCAGTTAAGACTGTTAGAGGAGGTAGCAGACCTCCATGAAGTGCCGGAGGGAGCTTATAACATCCGTGCCAATGGCAAACTGGCAGACCGTGTCAACAGCGCCAATATCGAGATCGTGTCCAAGGAGGACGGTACCGGAATTGACATTCATATTAAGCCGGGTACCAAGAAGGAAAGCGTGCATATTCCGGTGGTGTTAAGCCAGAGTGGATTATCAGATCTGGTATACAATGATTTCTATGTGGGGGATGACGCGGATGTGGTGATCGTGGCAGGCTGCGGTATCCACAACGGTGGTGACCAGGATTCCAGACATGACGGCATTCACCGTTTCTGGCTGGGCAAGAACGCCAAGGTAAAATATGTAGAGAAGCATTACGGCGAGGGCGATGGTAAAGGAAAGAGGATCCTGAACCCGGTGACGGAAGTGACCATGGATGAGAACAGTTACATGGAGATGGAAATGGTCCAGATCAAGGGTGTAGACTCTACCCAGCGTATGACCAAAGCAGATCTGGCGGCAGGTGCCAAGCTGATCATCCGGGAACGTCTGTTGACCCATGGCGATCAGCATGCAGAGAGCGGATTTGTGGTGAATTTAAATGGAGAAGATTCCAGCGCCAATGTAATTTCCAGATCCGTGGCGAAGAATAATTCCACCCAGGTGTTCAATGCTGAGATCAACGGCAATGCCAAATGCGCAGGACATTCTGAATGTGACGCGATTATCATGGATCATGCGAAAATATCCGCAATTCCGAAAATTGTGGCCAATGATATTGATGCAGCTCTGATCCATGAGGCAGCAATCGGTAAGATCGCTGGAGAACAGCTGATCAAGCTGATGACTCTGGGACTGACGGAGCAGGAAGCGGAAGCACAGATCGTCAATGGATTCTTGAAATAAATGGGATTATGCTGATCGTTTGACTGTACAGTGTGTTTGTAGAAATGACAGCGATTTCAGAATAAAATAGCATAGAAATTCATAAAATAGCCCTGATTCTTAAGTGATCGGGGCTATTTTTGTATGGATAATCAGAAATTGGAAAATCTGCTGAATCTGGCATTGGCGGCTACTATCCAGGAGCGGGAGCGGTCGGCCAGTTTATCGACCGGATATGACGGAGAGACCAGGCGGTGGGAGCTGATCGTGCGGCACAGCCTTCCATTGCCGGATCTTTCGGAACTGGGGATCGAGGAGGAAGAACTGATCGGGCAGTATGGGATCTTACGTGTCCCGGAACCGCTTATTGATCTGGTCAGTGAATTGCCGCAGGTCGAATACATCGAAAAACCAAAGAGGTTGTTTTTTGCCGTCAATCAGGCGAAGGCAGCCTCCTGTATTACCCGGGTGCAGATTCCCGGAAGCGGGGATCATACAGATTTAAGCGGCCAGGGAGTGATCGTGGCAGTGATCGATTCCGGAATCGATTACTTTCATGAAGATTTCCGGAGGGAAGATGGACGGACCAGGATTCTGGAATTGTGGGATCAGGGGCTGGGACAGATATTTTCCCAGGAGAAGTTCAATGAGGCTTTAGAACAGGGCAGCAGAGAACAGGCGCTTCAGATGGTGCCGTCCAGGGATCTGAGCGGCCACGGGACGGCAGTGGCAGGGATTGCAGCGGGAAATGGACGAGAAAGCGGAGGAAGATACCGCGGCGTGGCTTATGAAAGTGATCTGCTGGTGGTAAAGCTGGGCAACCGGGAGCCAGGGGGATTTCCAAGGACAACGGAACTGATGCGGGCGTTAAATTATGTGGTACAGTATGCGGCGGAGCGGGCGCGTCCAGTGGCAGTGAATCTGAGCATCGGAAACAGCTACGGTTCCCATGAGGGAAATAGTCTTCTGGAGACATTTATCAACACTGCCTCGAATTTTGGAAGAACCGTTCTGGTTACCGGAACCGGCAATGAAGGTGTTCGCGGCGGTCATGCTTCTGGAAATTTAAAGGAGCGGGAGAGCCAGGAGATAGAATTATCGGTTTCGTCTTATGAAACAGGATTCAGCGTCCAGCTCTGGAAATCCTATGTGGATGAGTTCCAGATCAGCCTGGTTACGCCGTCCGGAACCGTCCTTGGCCCATTGCCGCCCATCACCGGTCCTGCCACATGGAATTATGAGGGAACCAGGATACTGGTCTATTACGGAGAACCGGCGCCATACAGCTCTGCCCAGGAGATTTATTTTGATTTTATCCCCTATGAGGACACCTATGTTTCAAGCGGGATCTGGCGTTTTCGCCTGAATCCCCAGAGACTTCGTCAGGGAAGCTATGATCTCTGGCTTCCGTCTGCGGCTGTTCTGAATCCGGCAACTGCGTTTTTACGCCCCTCTCCAGAAATCACGTTAACGATTCCGTCTACGTCTTCCATGATCCTTTCTGTAGGCGCCTATGACAGTTTTCGAAATACCTATGCTGATTTTTCGGGCCGTGGTTTCACCCGCGTCACCAACCAGATCAAACCTGATCTTTCTGCCCCCGGAGTCTCGATTATGGCACCCAAAGTTGGAGGCGGCTACGAACCTGTCACAGGGACTTCTTTTGCTGCACCGATGGCGACGGGATCGGCGGCCCTTTTGATGGAATGGGGGATTGTGAGAGGAAATGATCCATTTTTATTTGGGGAAAAAGTCAAAGCCTATCTCAAACGGGGCGCCAGGCCCCTTCCGGGGATGGGGGTGTGGCCGAATCGGGAGATGGGGTGGGGGAGGTTGTGCTTGGCGGAAAGTATACCAAAATAAAAGATTGGACAGAATTTAAGTTTCGCTAAGTTTCACCTGCCCCGGCTCCCAATCCGAAATACCGCCTGCGGAATCTCAAAAACAAACACGATCCCCAGCACAATGGCAACCGCCACTTTGACAGCGTCAAATCCGGTCTGTACAGCCAGATACAGCTGATTGGTAACGGTATAGTAAGCGGCCCGGTAAATTCCGGCTCCGGGAACCAGAGGGATGATACCGGAGATCAGGAAAATGGTAACTGGGCAGTGTTCACGGACAGCGAACCACCTGGACAATAGGATCACGATCACGGTAGCAGCGAAAGTGGCGATGGATACGGAACTGTAAGGAAGCAGAAGCAGATAAGCCAGCCAGCCGACACCGCCGATCATGGCGCAGCTGGGATAATAGCGGGCCGGGACGCCGAATAACAGGGAAAATCCCACGGTGGCAACGGCAGCTGCCAGTGTTTGAATAAGTAAGTGCAACATATGTTTTCCTCCTGATTAATCGCATACATTTTCGCAGCTTTTTCTGCATTTCTATTTGCAAAAAATTCGAAAGTACATTTTATGGCAGCAGCGGGGTGCCAGTTAGTGTGCCATATAGCGCGATGACAAGACCAACCCCGATGGCAATACAGAAAAATACAAGAACAGCATCCATCATGCGGACAGATCCGGAGATATAGTCGCCATCGGCCATATCGCGGATGGCATTGGTAAATGCCACTCCAGGTACCATCAAGATAATGCCGCCGATGATCATGGCATCAAAATTTTGTCCAGGTCCAAAACGGTAACAGAGAATACATAAAAAGGTGATCCAGGCGCTTCCTAAAATATTCCGGACGATCTGGCTGAAATGAGGAGCGCCGAGATACAGGCAATAGACCTGGTAAAGTGCTCCGATAAAGAGAGAACAAAGAAAATCTCTTGCAGATCCGCCAAACATGACACCAAAGCAGGCTCCGGCAATTCCGGCAACCGCGATCTGGAGGGCAGCAGGAAAGCCTGGTTGTTCTTCGATCCGCTTCAGTTCCCGCCGGGCCTCTTCCGGTTCCAGCTTTTCTTTTTCAATCCGCCTGGAAAGCTGGTTGACCTCTGCCACCCGGCGCAGATTGGTATGATTGACCGGAACCTGCAGCACCTTGGCAAATTGTGGCTCCTGCTCGTCCCCACAACTGATAAAGATCCCGTTGCTGAGAACGAAGGTGTTGACAGAATGAAGACCATAAGAACGGCAGATGTGCATGATGGTATCCTCTACACGGAAGATTTCTGCGCCATTTTCCAATTGGATCTGCCCGGCTTTCATAGCCAGAAGCAAAATTTCCTGTTGTGGAATCATTTTTTATATCCTCTCATAACCAAGTAAAATCAAAATTTGTAACGGTTCCGTACATTCACAGTTACCTGAATTTATCATAGCATAAGTGCCAGAAAGTTCAACCAGCATTTTAGATTGCCTTGACAGATAAAAATAGTTGTACTATCATCCAATTGGATGTATGTACAACTATTTTGCGTTCAGCGAACCAGTACATTCGCTGTGTGGATACGCTGAATAGTTATCAGAGAGGAGACGTATGGACGAGACAGGAAGAAAAATTACGAAGATCGCCAGAGAAGTAGCCAAATTTACTGTTCAGACCATGAAGGAAGAGGGAATCGGAACGGCGGAGTTTGATTTCATCCATCTGGTGCGGCACAATCCGGGGATCACGCAGACAGCGGTGCGGGAAAGCCTTCAGATTGATAAAGGAGCGGCGGCCAGACGGGCGGCAAGTCTGGAGAGCAAGGGCTATCTGGTGCGGAAGCCGAATCCGGCGGATGGCAGAAGCCAGCTTCTGTATGCCACGGAGAAAGCAGAGTGTCTGAAAAATTCTAAGGCGAAGATTGAGGGGATTTTCTATGAGTGGCTGCTTTCTGAATTGCCCAAAGAGGAAAAAGAGGCGTTTTGTAAGACATTAGACACATTGTATTGGAAGTCTAAACGGCAACGGCAGGCGGGCTTTGTGGATGTGGCCAGAGTTGTAGAGCAGACAGGTGAGAATCATGTATGACCGGATCAGCACGTATTTTAAGGCAGAATGGAAAATTTTGGTATGGATTACTGTATCTGGCCTGATCTACAACCTGGGACTGCTTGCGGGACCATGGTTTGAGGGAAAGATGGCTGGATGTCTGATCGATATCTTAGGCGGATCGAAGGTATTTTCTGACATGGCAGTTCTGGTACTGGTTTATATGATTTCTATTACAGTGGTGCAGAGCTCCCGATATTTGAAGCGTTTCTACGTGCGGCGGTTTGCCAACAATGTAAACCGAAGCATGAAGCAGGTGCTCTTTGGAAGTCTGATCCGCAAAAGTCGGACGGAGCTTCAGGAAGAGGGCGTGGGAAATGTAATGACGAAAGCAATCCTGGATGTGGATGACTGTGCGGAAGGCATGAGGAAATTCACGACAGAAATCTTTGATACGGGCGTTGCTCTGATGGCCTATGCGGGAATGCTGCTTTTCTATGACTGGAAACTGGCGCTTTTGAGTATGATCTTCCCTCCAATCTCCTATTTTATAGCGGAGAAGATGAAAGTGGTGATCCAGAAAACGGGTGCCGATTACAAGAAACAGTCCGGAGTATTAAGCGATGCTACCTTAGACCGGGCTTCCAATGCAATCACCTACCGGGTGTTTGGGCGGGAACAGGAGCGGAAAGAGGCTTATGAGGAAAATCTTTCTGCGTATGAGCGTGCTGCAGTCCGTGCAAATATCTGGAATTCTTCCATGCCTCCGATCTATAAAGTGGTATCTATGACAGGCGTTTTGTTTATCCTGTATTTTGGCGGAAAAAATGTACTGGGTGTGGGATGGCGCACATGGGATATCGCAGCGTTTACCACGTTTATTTCCTGCTTTACCAAGCTTTCCACGAAGTCCTCCAGTGCAGCGAAATTATTTAATGCGGTGCATAAGGCACAGGTGTCCTGGAAACGGATCAAGCCGCTGATGAAGGTGGAAATGAAGCGTGGCATCATGGAAGACTCGGAGCATGAAAATCAGAAAGTGTCTGGGATGTCACAGTCTGGTTTGACAGTGTCCCATATGGGCTTTTCTTATCCAGATAGCAGACGGATCTTCGATGATATTTCATTTTCAGCAAAACCAGGACAGATCATCGGTATCACTGGCCCCGTTGCATGTGGAAAGTCCACCTTAGGCAAAGTATTTTTATGCGAATACCCTTATGATGGCAGCATCACATGGAATGGAGAAGAGCTACAGGAAGAAACAGCTGCGAAGCGTGCAGAGCTGATCGGATACCTGGGTCATGATCCGGAGTTGTTTAACGATACGGTGGAGCAGAATATTCTGATGGGCGATCAGAAAGATGCCAGAACCTATCTGAAGGCTGTCTGCTTTGATGAAGAAGTGGAAGCGATGGAGCAGGGGACAGAGACCTTCGTGGGCAGCGGCGGTGTGCGTCTGTCAGGCGGCCAGGCCCAGCGTCTGGCGCTGGCGAGAACTTTATGCCATAAAAAGAAGCTGCTGATTTTGGACGATCCATTTTCTGCACTGGATAAAAAGACGGAGGAGCAGATTTTTGCGAATCTGAAGGAAATGGCGAAAGACTGTGTAGTGTTGTTGATTTCTCACCGGTTGTACCTGTTCCCGCAGATGGATCAGGTGATCTGGCTGAATGAGGGGCAGGCCGTGATTGGCAGCCACCAGGAGGTTCGGGATCAGGTGGAAGAATACCGGAGATTATATGATGGACAGAAGGGAGAAAACCAGAATGAAAAATAGCGAACAGGTAAAATCCGTTATTTTCCGCACAGCCGGAAATCATAAGTGGCTGTCTCTGGGAATTGCTGTCTCTGTATGCGGAGCAGTGGTGACGTCCCTGATTCCGCCATTGATCCTTGGGAAGATCATCGATGGTCTGACAGCCGGACAGGCGCTGGCATTCTCCATGGTTTTATTCTATTTTGGAATGTTGGCTCTGACCGGTCTGACAGAATCCCTGCGGGAGGGATTTCTGACTGTATTTGGCCAGAAGATCACCCACGCGTTAAGAAGCAGTCTGATGGACAAATTTACCCGTCTGACGGCAGACGAGTTAAATAAACAGGAGCCAGGAACCCTGGTTTCCCGGTTTGTTGGGGATGTGGATATGGTGGAAAATCTGTTCACATCAGGTATTATCAGTATGTTTGCTGACGCCTGCCGGATCATCAGTATTCTGGCGGTGAGCTGGTTTCAAAACCGTGGACTGGCGCTGGTGTTTGTGATCTTGCTTCCAGCGCTTTTTGGATTTACCAGATTTGTCCAGAAACGGATGTTGGCGGCTCAGCTGGAGAACCGGAAGGCTGTGGGAAGAGCGTCTGCTTTTGTGCCGGAATCTCTTCACAATATTCGGACGATACATTGTCTTGGAAAAGAAAATTACATGGAAAAGCGGTATGACCAGTACATTGGCGAGAGTTACCGGGCCATGGAGAAAACCAACTTTTATGACGCAGGATATTCCCCGGTGATCCTGGTTTTAAATGCCATTGTAGTGGCTGTGGTGATGGCGCTTTCTGCATCAGGCAATCCGAAGGTGTTAAGTCTGTTTGGTATGTCTGCCGGAACCGCTGTCGCAGTCATGAACTACATTTCCCAGATCTTTGCTCCAGTGGAAAGCCTGGGCATGGAGATCCAGACCATCCAGTCGGCGTTAGCTGGTATCCACAGAATCAATGATTTCTTCGGGCTTCCAGAGCGGAAACCAGAGACTGCAGGAGTGACCGGTCTGAATCCGGTGACGGAATCCACGAAAATAGAAACTTTGGATGTGAAGACGGAGAACAACGATCCGAAAGCATTTGTAGAACTGAAAAATGTTACCTTCGGTTATGATGACCGCATCATCTTAGACCACATCAATATCCAGGTGCAGAAAGGCGAGCAGGTTACATTATCGGGCCGTACCGGAGCAGGAAAGAGCACCATATTTAAGCTGCTATTGGGCCTTTACGAGCCTCAGGACGGTCAGGTGCTGATCAAAGGAATCCCGGCTGGTGATATTCCAGAATCGAAGAAGAGAACCTTATTCGGCTATGTGGAGCAGTCCTTCCATATGGTTCCTGGAACAGTGAAGGATCAGATCACCCTCTATGACGATTCCATCCCCGATGAGGCGGTAAAACAAGCGGCGAAAATGGTGGGACTGGATTCCTCTATCGAAGCGTTGGAGCATGGTTATGATACGATCTGCACTCCGGAGGTATTTTCCCAGGGGCAGTGGCAGCTACTGTCTATCGCCAGAGCAGCGGCAGCAGGACCAGAGCTGCTTTTGCTGGATGAGATCACGGCAAATCTGGATGCGGAGACGGAACGGGCAGTTTTGCAGGCACTGAAGCAGGTTTCTGCAAACCGCACGGTGGTTTCGATTTCCCACCGGTTTTCTGCGGAGATGGGAAGAATTATTAAACTCACAGGTGTTGACGAAAAACTGAAAATCTGCTAAGCTAGACATAGCAAAAGAGCTGCGGCGAATGATAGTTTTATAATTCGTTGCAGCTCTTTTTTCGATAAAAATAATTTTGTGTATTTATTAAAAGTTTGTGTTTTCGGAATAATAAGAAATGTGGAGGCAGAAAATCATGACGGCAGAAATGATGAAAAAAACAGGGAGAGAGATCGCGGCAGAGATTGTCGGAAGTGCGTTGATCGCCCTGTCAACTTACAATGTAGCCCTTTACGCAGAGTTCCCCATGGCAGGACTCTCTGGTGTTTGCCTGATCCTGTACCGGTTGTTCGGGCTTCCTATGGGTGTGATGAATCTGGTGCTAAATATTCCGGTAGCTCTGCTTTGCTGGCGGCTGATCGGTACAAAATTTATCCTGAAATCCCTTCGATGCATGCTCATTTCCTCGATTATGCTGGATTACGGGGCTCCGTTATTTCCGGTTTACGAAGGAAGCCGGATGGTGGCAGCCATCATGACTGGCGTCATCGGTGGAATCGGTTATGGGCTGATCTATATCAATGGCTCTTCTACCGGAGGTGCGGATTTTATCATCATGGCGGTGAAAGCGTTGAACCCTCATGTGAAGCTGGGAAATATTACATTTGGCATTGACATGGTGGTGATCTTCTTAAGCGGACTTATTTTCCGGGATGTAGACAGTGTGTTTTATGGGATCATGATCAATTATATCCTGGCGCTGGTGGTCGATAAGATGGTCCTGGGTCTGAACAGCGGCAATGTAGCTATGATCGTGACGGAGCATGGAAGGGAGATCTGCCAGCTGATCGACCAGTGCTGTATGCGTGGTTCCACGATCTTAAAGGCAGAAGGCGGTTACCAGGGAGATGAAAAGCAGGTGGTTCTGGTGGCTGGAAGCAATAAAGATATCCATATGATCGGGAAAGCCGTAAAAGAGGCAGATCCGGCCTCTTTTACGATCGTGATGGAGTCAAAAGAAGTGCTGGGTGAAGGGTTCCATGTGACCAGGATTGCAGAATAAATTGTTAAAATTATTTTGATTTTTTTAATTGTTCCAAATCTTCCCTGGTACAGGGAACATTTCCATAACGTGCTTTTTCATAAAGCTCATGAAGGGCTGGCTGATCCATGCCGCAGGTTTCCTCAAGCTCAGAAGGAGAAGCCCAGCGCGGCAGAATTCCTGCAGTTTTTTGTGAAAAATGTTTTAAGATCCGCTGTCGGTACAGACGGCGGATTTTTTCGCCTGGGGTTTTGACCGGAAGAAACGCTATAGCAGGACGGAATCCGTTTTTTGCCGTTTCAGTATCCAAGTGAAGAGATGGCTTTAAATAAATTTTTTCGTCATCATCAAAGTGTCTCGGCTTGGTGAAAAATGTCCAGATGGACCGGGCAATCTGACGCAGAACAAGGACTGTCAGAAGTGAAAGCAGGAGCACTGCAAAAATGCCCATGATCCGGTCTATGAATTTCATCCATGCAGGTGCTTCTCCGGTTTGTTCCGCAAGAGAGGGAAGCAGACCGGGCTGGTTTAACATAGCAGAGGTATTTTGTTCCATTTCCACAGGTGCAGACGATGAGGTGCGGGTGAGATACTGAAGACCACGCCAGATCCATGCCCAGAGGGGATCGAACAGAGGCGGGACCACGGATAAGACCAGCGCAGAGATCAGCAGGAATACCGTCATGCAGAATGCGTTGACATGGGCCAGCTGCTTTTCTGGAAAATGATCTGTCTGATGAAACATATCCCAGAAATGATGCAGACTGTGCAGATTTTTGTGGACCAGATAGAAAAGTCCAAGAAAAATTGTCAGAATGACTGCGGAAAGCTTCAAAACCCATGACAGGGCAGATTCCTGGAGGTAGAAGCCAAGCGCAGTTCCAAGGGCGTAAAGTCCGGCAGCTAAAATCCCAAAGAAGATATAAAATCCATCCCTGGATTTTTGAAACCAGTAATTCATCAGTTTACGAATGCTCATAAGGTACCTCCAATGGAAGCAGGGTAAAGGAAGCAGTTTTCAGATTGTCTGGAAATTCTCCTGGCCGGTATGGACAGATCCACTGGGATCCGGCGGTGGGGCGGCATAAGGTCTCATAGGAAGCAGCAAGAGAAGCAGTAACGTTCGGTGAGATCAGCACATAAAGGACAGAATCGGAATTCCTTTTGAAAAAGGAAGAGTCCAGACACTGCTCCATGGGTGGAAGCGCTGCTTTCTCATCTGTCTGGATCCGGGCACATAATTCCTGGATCCTCTGCGGATGGATATTGCCGGTGCCAAAGGATAAAAAAGCTGGTTTGCCAGTGAGACAATCCGGGCCGTTGGAACCAATAGAAACGGGAATCTGTCGGTTTAGCAGCTCCATAGCCATAGAGCAGCCCAGGCGGATCACCGTTTCATAGAGACTGTGGTCTTTCCAGATCCGGTCGGAATGAACGTCCAGGAGAATACATACCTGCCAGGACGCCGTAGGCGCATAGACATTGACCTTCATCTGCCCGGTCCTGGCGGTTGCCTTCCAGTTGATATCCCGGAAACTGTCATAGGTCTGGTAAGGCCGGATGGACTGCATCTCAAATGGATCACGGATCAGGGAACGGCTTGCCAGGATCTGGCCGCATAATTGCTTTAGCGGCAGTTCTAACACAGGCAGTGGGACCGGAGTGGGATAAACATAGAGAGCTGTTTCCACTGGACAGGAGCGGACAAAATGGCAAGTCTGCATCAGATCATAGCTGACCAGATCAGCCCGGGAAATAGGATAATATCCCCGTTTGGTGCATCGGAAGGTCAGGCTGCGGCGGATCTTTTGCCATGGCATACAGGAAAAAATATCACTGCGGTAATTCTGATCTGTGATCTTAAAGTTCTTACTATTGGAAAATACCAGTTCCCGGCCCATCTGAAATTTCACATGGAGAACCGGGACCGGCAGCCATTTGCGGTTGGTAATGGTCTCAATTAAGGAAGAATCTTCTCCTTCTGTGACACCGTGATCCGCAAAATGCAGGTCTACGGTCAGCTCCCGCGCCCAGAACTTGTTCCAGAACATCCCCTGAAACAGAATCAGCAAGAGAACCAGAATCAGGATGACGAGCAGCTTCATAGGCGTTTTCCCCAGTCTTCCGTAGGCAGTGGAACGGTAGTCAGAAGTCGTTCTATGATCTCTTTACCAGAAGTTTTTAGCCCGAAGGTTCTGGCAGTGGTCAGACGATGAGCCAGAACTGGAACAGCCAGTGTTTTGATATCTTCTGGGATCACATAGTCACGGCCTTTCACCAGGGCGTAGGCTTTGGCGGCGCGGTAAAGGGCAAGACTTCCCCGTGGGCTGACACCATCCAGGATCTGGGAATCATTTCTGGTCGCCTGTACCAGGTTTACAAGATAATCTTTTAAAAGCGGGTGTACGAAAATGGCGCTGGCGGCGATTTTCAAAGAAGCTAAATCCTTCTTATTGCAGACAGCCTTTAAATCAGTCAGTGGATTCCCGGAGCCAAACCGGTCCAAGATGGCCAGCTCTTCCTCTTTGGATGGATAGCCCATGGAAATCTGCATCAGAAACCGGTCCAGCTGAGCCTCCGGAAGAGGATAGGTTCCCTCTGTTTCTACCGGGTTCTGGGTGGCGATGACGAAAAATGGTTCATCCAGCAGATAAGTTTCCCCATCAATGGTTACCTGATGCTCCTCCATGGATTCCAGAAGGCTGGACTGAGTGCGAGGAGTGGCGCGGTTGATCTCATCTGCAAGTAAAATGTGAGTAAATACAGGGCCTTTCTGGAGAACAAAAGCACTTTCCTTCTGATCGAAATAATTCAGTCCGGTAACGTCAGATGGAAGAAGATCCGGTGTAAACTGGATTCTGGAAAATACCAGAGACATGCTTTTAGCTAAGGACTTGGCTAAAAGTGTTTTGCCGGTTCCGGGAACATCCTCTAACAGGACGTGTCCTCCGGCAACTAAGGATGTCAGAAGAAAGTCAATGGTATCGGTTCTTCCAACGATGATCTTGCGGATATTTTGTCTGATGGATTCAAGAATTTCGATTGGCTGCATAAGTTCCTCCTGGGTAAATCCCGGTATCCCCTATAAGATATTTAAGCGGGGGCAGTACGGGTTTTTTACAGTCAGCGTGATAAGTGTACGGACCTGCTGAACAGTTATAAATCATTTTACTACAGCTTTTTCAGAAGAAATAGTATTTTTTGTTATGTTCTGGATTTTTATAGTTTTTTGTGGTGTTTTATCAATAAATCTTGCTATGTCGTTAAAAAAATGCTAATATTAGTTCTGGACTTGAAGGTTCGGAAAAGGCCTTTGGGATTAAATCTTTTAGGAGGGGTCAGATGTTTAAGATATTAAAAGCAGAGCAGTTGGCAGACAAGATCTATCTGATGGACGTTGAAGCACCCAGAGTGGCCAAATCCTGTGAGCCAGGTGAATTTGTGATCGTAAAGATGGATGAGATCGGAGAGAGAATCCCGCTTACCATTTGTGATTACAACCGTGAGGCAGGAGTGGTTACCATTGTATTCCAGATCGTTGGCGCTTCTACCCAGAGAATGTCAGAACTGAAAGCAGGAGATGCATTTGAGGATGTAGTAGGACCTCTTGGCCGTCCATCCGAATTTGTACATGAGGACCTGGAAGTATTAAAGAATAAGAAAATGTTGTTCGTAGCAGGCGGTGTCGGCACTGCTCCGGTATACCCACAGGTGAAATGGTTAAGAGCCCACGGTATTGATGCGGACGTGATCGTAGGCGCGAAGAATAAAGACCTTCTGATACTGGAAGATCAGATGAGAGCTGTAGCTGGTAATTTATATGTGACAACGGATGATGGTTCCTATGTCCGCAAGGGTATGGTAACTGACGTGATCAAGGATCTGGTGATCAACCAGGGCAAGAAGTACGATGTGTGTGTAGCCATCGGACCGATGATCATGATGAAATTTGTGTGCCTGTTAACAAAAGAATTAAATCTTCCAACCATCGTCAGCATGAATCCGATCATGGTAGATGGTACAGGTATGTGCGGTGCATGTCGCCTGACTGTTGGTGATGAAGTGAAGTTTGCATGTGTGGATGGACCGGAATTTGACGGTCATCTGGTAAACTTTGACGAAGCCATGAAGAGACAGCAGATGTATAAGACCCAGGAGGGCCGTGCAATGCTGAAATTAAAAGAAGGCAAGACCCATCATGGCGGATGTGGACAGTGCGGAGGTGACGAATAATGGATGTACTGAAAAAAGTTCCGGTTCGTGAGCAGGACCCACAGGTGCGAGCAGCGAACTTTGAGGAGGTATGTT
>ERZ827452.1843-NODE-1843-length-18074-cov-8.833565_pt1 | contig 18074 bp, 15 predicted proteins | sample MGYA00519866_ERZ827452 | MGnify/ENA primary metagenome ERZ827452 (study PRJEB31778, sample SAMEA3449307) | human gut metagenome | biome: human gut; feature: human-associated habitat; material: faeces | place: United Kingdom | collected 2010/2012 ... | reverse complement strand
ATCCTCAGCGCTCATATCGAATTTCGTCAGGCGAGAGGGGAGGGAGGACACGAGCAGGTTAACGACTATCACCGCAACGATAGCTACCGCAATGCCGATAAGGCTGAAGCTGCCGAGACGTGTACGGCGCTGCTCGCCCTCTGTTTTCTTGAAAATATTCTTCATTTCACTACCTCCTTACGCCCATCTTCTCTGCTGCATGGTCTTTGCAGTGAGATAGCAGAACAGGCAGATAACCGTCAGATAGTACACGACGGCGCTGAGATCGAATATTCCGCCGACAAAGCTGTCGAGGCGGTCGAATACGCCGAGACTTGCTATGACTGTGGGAAATAAATTTTCAAATATGCTCGATTTGATAAAGTAGAGAAGCGCAAGCAGCAGCTGCAGTACGATGTATACCGAGCCGCCGACCGTCGTGTTCTTTGTCAGCATGTATGCAGCTATCGCAGCAACAGCCGCGAGAACCGAGAGTGCGATGAACGAGGCTATCGGTGTGGACGGAATGAGCCCCGAGATGCCCTTTGCGAGATAGCAGACGAGCAGCGCGCTGAACGTCGCCTTCCCCTCCCTGCGCACCAAGCTCCCCAGTGAGGTCTTCTTCATCACCACGCAGGAGCTCGAAGACCTCTATCCCGACCTGACACCCAAGCAGCGCGAGGATGAGATCTGCAAGAAGAAGGGCGTCGTCTTCCTGATGCAGATCGGCAAGATCTTAAAGTCCGGCATCAAGCACGACGGCCGCGCCCCCGACTATGACGATTGGGAGCTCAACGGCGATATCCTCTACTGGAACGAAGTGCTCGGCCGTGCGTTCGAGATCTCTTCCATGGGTATCCGCGTCGACCCCAAGTCCCTCGACTCCCAGCTGACGATCGCCGGCTGCGACGACCGCCGCGCGCTCCCCTTCCACAAGATGCTGCTGAATGGCGAGTTGCCCCTGACCATGGGCGGCGGCATCGGCCAGAGCCGCCTGTGCATGCTGCTCATCGGCACCGCGCACATCGGCGAGGTACAGGTCTCCCTGTGGGACGAAGCCACGCGCAAGACCTGCGAGGATGCGGGCGTCATGCTGCTGTAAAGCATATTTTAATTTGTCACCATTCTTTTTTCTCTTTTTCTCAATGTAGCACAAAAGCCGGCAGGTCCTCCTCCCCGCCGGCTTTTGTACGCTCTTCTGCCGCTTTCCATCCACTATCCATCGGCGCAAAGCAAAACAGCAGCACAAAGAGGGCGCTTCCCAGCTTGGGAAGCGCCCTCTTTCTTATTTTTCACAGCGCAGGCGGTAAACGTCACAGCTGTCCGCGCGGCCCTCATACGAAAAGCCGTGCCTGCGCGCGATGTGCGCGCTCGCCGTCTGTTCGGGGATGCAGTCGATCACGGCATTCTTCCCCTCCCGCCGCGCAAGCGCGGTCAGAAGGTCCGTCATTTCGTCCGCATAGCCCTTGTGCCAAAAGGCAGGCTTGAGCACCCAGCCGAGCTCCCGGCTGTACTCGTCATAGTCGTGGTAGATGGCGTAGCCGAGAAATTCTCCCGCCATATTCTCCGCGGCATAGATGAGCGGCGGCTCGGAAAGTCCCGCCTGCTCCAAAAAGCGCTCGGCCTGCGCGCGGCTGAACGGCGGCTCCAGCCAGCGCATCACCGCTTCATCCGAGAGCAGGGCGTATAATTCGTCCGCGTCCTCCCGCCGCATCGTCCGCAGGCGGACGTGCGTCCCCTCCGTCAGGATCATCCCCTGTGGTGCTTGCCGCGGAACGTCATCTCCGGATTTTTGACGCTCACGACCGTGTTGGGCGCGACCGACGAGGTCAGAAACGCGTTGCCACCGACGACGACATTATCGCCAATCTCCGTCGCACCGCCGAGCAGCGTGGAGTTTGCGTAGATGACGACGTTGTTGCCGACTTTCGGGTGGCGGCGCACATTCGGGTTCGTCGCCATACCCGCGGGCGAGAGCGCGCCGAGCGTCGCGCCCTGATAGAGCTTGACGTTGTCGCCGATGATCGTCGTCTCGCCGACGACGACGCCCGTACCGTGGTCGATGAAGAAGTATTCGCCGATCTTCGCGCCGGGGTTGATGTCGATACCGGTCTGCGAGTGCGCGTATTCCGACATCATGCGCGGGATCATCGCGACCTTGTTCTCATACAGCTCGTGTGCGATGCGGTAGATGAAGATGGCGAACATGCCGGGGTACGAGAGCAGGACCTCCTCCTTGCTGTAAGCCGCAGGATCGCCCTCAAAGTTCGCCGACAGGTCCTTGAGCAGCAACTCCTGAATGACAGGGATGCGCTCAATGAATGCCGTGCTGATCGCATAGGCCACTTCGCAGTTCTCGTCGCACTCCGGCATCGTCAGCGTGATCTGGCGCGTCAGCTTTTCGTGGATGTGCTCCATCAAAAGCGCGCTGTATTGCTCCGGCGGCAGCTTCAAGAGGTCGCGGTCGCCGTAGTAAACAGGGAAAATGAGCTTCTGACAGTCGCGGATGATCTCGATGACCGCATTACGGTTGGGCATGCGCAGCGCATCGCCGTACATGGGGATCTGAGAGCTCTTGTAGTTCGCCGCCATGCGGTCAGCCGCCGCATGGATGACGGTGTTCTTTTTTGCTTTGTCCATAGCTAATCCTCGCAATCTATCAGAAACAGTCATATCACAATTAGAAAATAATTATAGTATCTCCCCGCGTCAAAATCAAGTATTTCCTCTGCAAACGCCTCAGAAATATACACCTCCGCGCGGGAATTCAGCCAAAAAACGTGTCCATTCATTTTTTCATTTGCATCCTGCGTGCTTTTGCTTTATGCTGTTTTTATAGGAACGCTTCGCATTAGATACGTCCCAAGCAGTAAACAATCCACCGCAGGAGGATCAAAATATGAAAGCAAAGGTTTATTTTTCCGAGCAGATCACGCCGGAAAAGGTCGTGGAGCTCTACAAGACCGTGGGTCTCGAGCTGCCCGGTAAGGTCGCCGTCAAGGTGCACTCCGGAGAACCGGGCAACCAGAACTTTCTGACGCCCGAGTTCTGGCAGCCGATGGTCGAGACCGTACACGGCACCATCGTTGAGTGCAACACCGCCTATCCCGGCGAGCGCAACACGACCGACGCCCACCGCCGCACGATGATCAAACACGGCTGGAGCAAGCTCTTCGATGTCGGCATTCTCGATGCCGAGGGTCCCGATCTTGAGCTCCCCATCCCGAACGGCAAGCGCATCCAGAAGAATCTGGTCGGCAAGGATATCAAAAATTATGATTCCATGCTCGTTCTTTCCCACTTCAAGGGCCACCCGATGGGCGGCTTCGGCGGCGCGCTCAAACAGCTCTCCATCGGATGCGCGTCCAGCGCAGGCAAGGCGAACATTCACGGCGCGGGCAAGCCCGAAGAGATGTGGACGGCCGAGCAGAATGCCTTCCTTGAGTCCATGGCCGACGCGGCGGAGTCCGTCGTCAAGCTTTTCGACGGCAAGATCGTCTACATCAACGTGATGAAGAACATGTCCGTCGACTGCGACTGCTGCGCCGTGGCGGAGGACCCGTGTATGAAAGATATCGGCATTCTCGCCTCCCTTGACCCCATCGCCATCGACCAGGCGTGCCTCGACCTCGTCTACGCGTCCGACGATCCGGGCCGCGACCACCTCGTTGAGCGCATCGAGAGCCTCAACGGCGTCCACACCGTGGAGGCCGCCGCCGAGCTCGGCTTCGGTTCGAGAGAGTATGAGCTGATCGAGCTCTAAGAAAAATCGCAACGAAAAAGGCGATGGCCGCACGGCCATCGCCTTTTCTTTTGCTTCTTTACTTGATGAACCAGATGTCCATATCGACGTTGCCCTTGATGCCGTCCACGCTGCCCTTGGATGAATACTGCCACATGGCAAAATCGTAGTAGAACGAGGGCGCGTCCACATCGTAGCGCGCGTACCACAGCGGATAGTCCATGACCTCGCTGAGGTCATACTTGACATAACCCGCGTAGTCGGTGATGTAGATCATCGGGTCGTAGCCCGCGTCCTTGATGATCTCGCAGAAGGCGTTCGCCGCAGCGCAGAGCACGCCGGTCTCGATGCCGTAGGTGCGCGCCTCGCTCTTGCCGATGACCTCCCAGTCGAAGACGACGGGACCCGTGATCTCATGGCCGCGCAGCTTGTCGAGCACGTGGTAGGCCTCCTCCTGCGCCTCTGCCACGCTCACAGCCTGCGAGAAGAAGTAAGCGCCCACCTGAAGGCCCGCTCTCGCCGCGCCGTCGGCATACTCGTCAAACTTCGTGTCGTCATAGATCGCACCCACAGTGTAGCCGCGGCCGCCCACGCGCGCGATGACAAAGTCCACATCAGTGCGCGCGACCGCGTTCCAGTCCACATCGCCCTGATACTGCGACACGTCGATACCGACGCGCGTGCGCACGCTGGGATCGTTGTAGGTCATGATACTGCCGTTCTTGACGAACGCAGACTGATTATAGGTGTTCGTCGGCACACCCTCGAGCACATCGAGCGTGTAGTCCTTGTAGTAGATCTTCTGCTTCTGGTCGAGCGAGCTGAGCTGATAGATGCGGTAAACGATCGTCGCCACCTCCGCGCGCGTGATGCTGCTGTTGGGGTAGAAATACGTCAGGTCGCCGACCTTCGTGCCGATGAACACACCCGCTTCATAGAGCGCCGTGACGTAGCCGTCGTTCACGTCGGCAAAGGGAGAGGTCGTGTTGGATGCGCCATAGCCCAGCGCCTTGGCCGCAAAGCGCGCCACATCGAGGCGACTGATGCCGTTGTCAAGCTGATAGTCGCTGTAATTCTGCGCGGCAAAGCCCATGGAATAGGCGTAGGTCGCGTAGCCGCTTGCCCAGTGCGCCGTGCTGGGCTTCTGCTCCTTGTGGCCGGTCGAGAGCAGCACGAGCTTGAGCATTTCGCCCGTGCTCGTGGGACGGTTGGGGGCAAACGTGCCGTCGCCGTTGCCGCCGACGATGCCCTGCTCGCTCAGCTCCATGACATAGTTATAGAACCAGTCGGACTTGTTGACGTCGGTATAGGTCTTGCCGGTGTAGCTCGTCGCCGTCCACTGCGCCGTGACGACCGCGTTGCCGTTCACGATGCTGTTTTCCGTGATGGTCTTGCCGTCGCTCGTCCGGAAGCCGGCAAAGCTGTAGCCGAGCTTTTCCGCTTTGGGGAAGCTACCGTAGGTCTTGCCGATCTCGTAGACGGCAAAGTCTGTCTCATAGGACGCGCCGCTCTCCATATTGATGATGAGATACGCAAACTCGTCCTCCGCCGCGTGGGTGCCGTCATCTAAATAAATGGCAGCCTCCTGCAGGCGGCGGTCGGCAAGGCCCGCCTGAGCCTGTCCGCCGGAGTGGCACCACTCGCCGAACGCATGCGCCACTTCAAGGCGCGTCGCGTCCTTTTCGCCGCGGGCGATCTTGACCAAGTCGCTCGTGCCGCTCATCCAACCAGTGCCGAAATTGTAGCTGAAGCAGATCAGCGCGTCGAACTGCCCCTGCGTGGGCGTGACGTCGTAGCGGCCAAAAAAGTCGTTGAGCTTGGCCTCATACGCCTCGACCTTGCTCATCAGAAGAAGCTCCGCCTCTTCGCGCGTGATGCCCTCGGGATAATCCTCGGCACCGCACTCCGTGCCGTAGCCGATGTACCACTTGCCGCCGGAGGAATACTTCTCCGCGCGGAAGCCCTCTTCCTCTTCGATCTGCGCAATGGCCGCGTCGCCCGCGCGCATCAGCCGATTGCTCGCCATCGCGGCGGGCACGCAGAGCTGCATGGCAAGGCACAGCGCCAGAAGCACGGCCAGCGGCGTTCTCTTTCTCATGTTCTGCTTCATCTCGTTCTCTCCTTTTGCCGGAATCGGGCGAAAACGCCCACTCTCTAAAATGTTTTTCCATGATACCACAGGTTTACATAAGAATCAACCAAAAAGCGCAAAAAATGCCGCCCCGTGTCGAATCGGGCGGCATTTTCGTTACAGCAGCGCGTCGAAGAGCGCGTCCATATTATCGTCGGAATACTCGACTTCCGCGCTGTACAGCCGGCAGAGCTCGATCTGATCCTCCACCGTGAACTCGCCGTGCAGCAAAAGGTGCAGCGCACCAAGCGAGAAAAGCAGCCGGACAGACAGCACGGCGAACGCCGCCTTGCTGCTCACGTCCCCGTCGTCGAGCGCCGTCGGCACGTGACGATAGAGGAAGTAGACGAGCAGCTGCTCATACTCCGTCTCGCGTCCTTTCATGTGCGCGGCAAAATCGTCGAGCGGCAACTCATCTGCGTGCTCGCGCAGCGCTTCCAAAATGCCTGTCCACGCCCCGTCCATGCGCTCGAGCGAGAGATAAAACTCTGCCCAATGTACAAGCGGGACGTCCGGCACGTGCGCACCGCAGGCCGATAAAATCTGCTCTATTCGCCGCTCGATCGGTTCCTCACGGTTTTGCGCAAGGGTGAAAAGGCGGTCGCGCAGCGTGAGCAGCGCCGTCTCCTCTTCATCGAGCTCCCCCTCGCCCGTCACGACGAGCGTTGTCTTCTCCGGCCTGGTCAAAATGAGGCGCGCGGCCTCCTCGCAGCAGAGGCCAACACCAATCTCCGTGCGCTCCGAAAAAAAGCTGCGGTAGCGCGGGTGGTCGGTGCAGATCTGGCAGAGCATACCCTCCCCGCCGTATAAAATGAGATCGCAGAGGTTTTTGCCGTTCAAAAACGGGCAGCGCTCCTGCTCGCCGAGGAGAAAGTGCGGCATCTCGCCGCTGCGGTCGATACATTTATGCAGGCGCTCGCCCATCTCGCCGCCGATCTGATCGTAGGCGGCGAGGGAATCCCCGTCCACGTCGATCTCCCAGCCGATGCAGCAGTTGTGTCGGCAGCGGTCGGCGATGCAATGGAAAAGCGGATAATAGTCCGGATAAACGTTCTGCACGGCGGAGTCCTCCTATAGTCGGTGCTGCGCGGTCATAAATCGCGCGCTGCTTCATTATAAATCGCGCAGGCGCGCATTGCAATGAATTTTCTCCTTGCCGCCGTGAAAGAGATATGATATAGTAAATTATATGCGGGCATGATGAAATTGGCAGACATGCGAGATTTAGGTTCTCGTGCCGCAAGGCGTTGGGGTTCAAGTCCCCATGCCCGCACCATTTCCCAAATTTCAGAGCGCATCGCTCCGCGATGCGCTCGTTTTGGTATTCCGGCACTTTGGTCTAACATTTTTAGTTTTAAATCAGCTCTTCACAAAGGAGGTGCGCCATGCAGAAGGTCACGCTCGGCATTCTCGCCCACGTCGACTCGGGAAAAACGACCCTGTCCGAGGGGCTTTTATACGCCTCCGGCGCACTGCGGAAGCTCGGCCGCGTCGACCACGGCGACGCCTTCCTCGACACCGACGCGCTCGAGCGCGAGCGCGGCATCACGATCTTTTCCAAGCAGGCAATGCTGTTTGCGGGCGATAAGGAGTTCACGTTGCTTGACACGCCGGGCCACGTCGATTTCTCCGCCGAGATGGAGCGCACGCTGTCGGTGCTCGACTACGCAGTGCTCGTCATCAGCGGCAGCGACGGCGTGCAGAGCCACACGCGAACGCTCTGGCGCCTGCTCACGCGCTACGAGGTGCCGACGTTTCTTTTCATCAACAAGATGGACTTGGCGGGCGCGGACAAGGACGCGCTTCTGCGCCAGCTCGCGGCGACACTGAGCGCGGAATGCGTCGATTTCTCCGCATCGCAGGAAACGCGCGACGAAGCGCTCGCCCTCTGCGGCGAGGCGGCGCTCGAGCAGCTTTTGGAGCGTGGAAAAATCGACGACACTCTGATTGCTGAGATGGTCAAAAACCGCAAGGTCTTCCCCTGCTTTTTCGGTTCGGCGCTCAAGCTGGACGGCGTGGAGGACTTTCTCACCGCGCTCGCGTGCTTCACGCGCGAGCCGGTCTATCCGAAGGAATTCGGCGCAAAGGTCTTCAAGATCTCGCGCGACGCGCAGGGCGCGCGGCTCACGTGGCTCAAGGTCACAGGCGGCGCGCTGCGCGTGAAGGCACCTCTCACCTATCGCGCGCAGAATCAGGACTACAATGAAAAGGCCGATCAGCTGCAGCTTTACTCCGGCGTCAAATTCCGCGCGCTCGAAGAGGCAGGCGCGGGCAGCGTCGTCGCCGTCACGGGCCTCAGCCACAGCTATGTTGGTCTCGGCCTCGGCGCGGAGGCGGAGGCGTCCGCCCCGCTTTTGCAGCCGGTTTTGACCTATCAGCTCATCCTACCCGACGGCGCGGACGCGCACAGCGCGCTTATAAAGCTCCGCGAGCTTGAAGAAGAAGACCCGATGCTGCGCATCGTCTGGGACGAGCGCTACGGGCAGATCCACGTGCAGCTCATGGGCAAAATTCAGCTCGAAATTCTGCGCCGCCGCATCCTCGACCGCTTCGGCCTCGACGTGACCTTCGGCGAGGGCAGCATCGTCTATCGCGAGACGATCGCCGCCCCCGTCCTCGGCATGGGACATTTCGAGCCCCTGCGCCACTATGCGGAAGCACAGCTTCTAATAGAGCCGCTTCCGCGCGGGGCGGGCATCCAGCTTGCGTCAAACGTGCCGACGGACGCGCTCGACCTCAACTGGCAGCGGCTGATTTTCACCCATCTTTTAGAGCGCGAGCACGCGGGCGTGCTGACCGGCTCACCGTTGACGGATGTGAAGTTCACACTTGTCGCGGGCCGCGCGCATCTGAAGCACACCGAGGGCGGCGACTTCCGTCAAGCGACGTACCGTGCCGTGCGGCAGGGCTTGATGCAGGCGGAAAATGTGCTGCTCGAGCCGTATTACGACTTCCGTCTCGAGGTGCCCGCCGAGTGCGTCGGCCGCGCGATGACCGACCTCCAGAACATGGGCGGCACCGTCGAACCGCCGCAGAACGAGGGGGAAAACGCCGTACTCACGGGCTATGCGCCGGTGCGTACGCTGCGCGACTACTTCGCCGACGTCGCGGCCTACACCCGCGGCCGCGGACAGCTCTCCTGTACCGTGCGCGGGTATGAGGCCTGCCAAAATCAGGACGAGATCGTCGCGTCCCTTGGCTACGACGCCGAGCGCGACACGGATAATCCCGCGTCCTCCGTCTTCTGCGACCACGGCGGCAGCATCACGATCCCGTGGAATGAAGTTCCCGCGCATGTTCACTGCGACAGCGGCATCCGCCTTGGTGAAGAGTCCATTGAAGAAGCCCCCGCTCCGCTCCCCCGCCGCGGCATCGGTGCAGGCGGCGCATATGCCGAGGACAAGGAATTGCAGGACATTTTCGAGCGCACATACGGCAAGGTCGAGCGCCGCGCGTTCGAACCGAGCAAAAAGCCCGCGCGCACCTCGCTCGCCGATCACTATGACGTCACGATCCACTCAGAGGACACGGAATATCTGCTCGTCGACGGCTACAACATCATCTTCGCGTGGGACGAGCTCCATCGGCTCGCCGCGCAGGATGTCGCCGCGGCGCGCGGCGCGCTGATCGGCATTCTCGCCAACTATCAGGGCTTTCGCAAGTGCCGCGTCATCGTCGTGTTCGACGCCTATAAGGTCAAGGGCAACCCCGGCAGTGTGCAGACGGTGCACGGTGTCAAGGTCGTCTACACCAAGGAGGCCGAGACTGCCGACACCTACATCGAGCGCGCGACCTACGAGCTGCGCCGCGAGCGGCGCGTGCGCGTCGCGACGTCGGACGGTCCCGAGCAGATCATCATCCTCGGCCATGGGGCGCTGCGCGTCTCCTCCCGCGCGTTTCATGCCGAGGTCGAGGCCGCCGAGGGGCAGATCAGCGCCGTGCTGCAAAGCCTGACGAACCGTCCGCGCAGCGAACGCACCATCAGAAACAACGTAAAGCTCAAGCAATAACAGAAGGCCCGCGCCGTCTTTTCCGGCGCGGGCCTTGCTCGTGATTCTGGCTCATTTTTGGCCTTCATTTTTGTCAAAGTGCCAGATTTTTTGTGGAATTCAAATTTTTCTTGCCATTTTCCTGTCTTTATGCCATGCTGTTGATGTAAGCATTCCCGTCAGCGATCAAAAATCAGCATAGGAGGACGATACCATGAAACGGCTCCCTTCCCTGTTGTTGTCACTGGTCCTTTCGCTTGCGCTGCTCGTCCCCGTTTTTGCGGCGGACGCCTGCAAGGAGATCCGCTACACCGACTTTACCTGCGGCAAGGAAATGCACTTCACGGAGCATTATTGCCGCAACGGCGACAAAACCATCCGCGTCGAAAGCGCGGACGCATGCGCCGTCAGCCATCTGGACGCGTCTGCGCAGATCCTCACGGTCGAAAGCACCGTAGATGGCAAGACGAGCACTGTCTCGTTCCCCTTTTCACCTCCTGAGGGATCCAAACCACCCTCTTATTACAAACTTATCGCTGAGGGCGCCAAACCGACCTCTTACAGACTTATCGCGCGGCATTCCTCATTCATATTTTCCTAAAACGGCAGTGAAAAGCTGCCGTTTTTTTGCGCCCTTTTTTGCGCATTTTCCTCTTGCAATTCGTTTTTAATTGTTGTATTCTAAGCACTGTCAATTCAAAGTGATAGTCAATTCAGGTTGACTATCTAAGTATTTTCAAGAAAGGAGAACCACATGCAGACCAACGAGATCCAGGAGCTGCTGCTCGACACGATCCCCGCGTGGCACTACTGGTTCGCCCGTCCGTTCAAGCGCATGCTCAACGACGGCGTCAGCCTTGACATGTACTACTGCATCCAGTCGATGCGCCGCAGCGGCCGCACGATGACGATGACAGAGCTTGCAAACTTTGCCCGCATGCCCAAGCAGCAGATGAGCAAGCTCGTCGACAAGCTGGTCGAGGGCGGCTTTGCCGAGCGGCTGAGCGACCCCGACGACCGCCGCGTCATCCGCCTGCGGGCGACTGAGAAGGCCGACGAATACGTGGCGAGCTTTTTAGAGAAGGATGCGGCGGAGTTCCGCGCGTTTTTCGACCAGCTCGAAGGCGAGGAGCGCGAGACCTTCTGCACGGCGCTTCGCACCATCCACGACACCTTTGAGGCCAAACGCAAGCGCATGATCGAGCAGGGCAAGCTGCCCAACTGTCCCCCACAAACTAAGAAAGGAGGCCACTGCCGATGAATATGATCCATCGCTTCATGGGCTGCATCCGCGAGTATAAAAAGCCCACGATCCTGACGCTCTTGTGCATGGTCGGCGAGGTCGCGATTGAAGTGCTGATCCCGTTTTTCACCGCCAACCTCGTCAATGAGATCAAGGGCGGCGCGGAGCTCAGCGGCGTTGTGCGCGTGGGCCTTGGGCTCATCCTGATGTCGCTCGTGTCGCTCGGCTGCGGCGCGCTCGGCGGGCTTTACGGCTCGCGCGCGAGCGCCGGCTTTGCCAAAAACGTCCGCCACGATGTTTTCACCCGCGTGCAGAGCTTCGCGTTTGAAAATATCGACAAATTCTCCTCCGCCTCGCTCGTCACGCGCATGACGACCGATATCAACAATGTGCAGATGTCCTTTATGATGTGCATCCGCATCGCGGTACGCGCACCGCTGATGTTCCTTTTCGCCGTCATCATGGCCTATATCATGGGCGGCGCGCTGGCAACGACATTCCTCATTATCGTTCCCGTGCTGGTAATCGGACTTCTTCTGATCGCACGTAAGGCAATGCCCGCGTTCCGCGCGGTGTTCCGCAAGTACGATAAGCTCAATGAATCGGTCGAGGAAAATGTGCGCGCGATGCGCGTGGTCAAGGGCTTTGCCCGCGAAGGGTATGAAAAGCAGAAGTTCGCCGCGGCCTCGCACGATATCGCCAAGGACTTCACCTTCGCCGAGCGCGTCGTCGCGCTCAACGCGCCGCTGATGCAGTTCTGCGTATACTTCAACCTGATCTTCGTGCTATTTGTCGGCTCGCGGATCATCATCACGAACGGCGGCACGACCATCGACGTTGGCCAGCTCTCGGCCATGCTGACCTACGGCATGCAGATCTTAATGTCGCTGATGATGATCTCGATGATCTACGTGATGATGACGATGTCGTATGAGTCCTTCGTCCGTATCTGCGAGGTACTCGAGGAAGAGCCCGCGCTCACCGATCCCGCATCTCCCGCGATGGACGTGAAGGACGGCTCCATCGACTTTGAAAACGTCAGCTTCAAGTACTCCGCACAGGCGAAGAAATTCGCGCTGCAGGACATCAACCTGCACATCGACTCGGGCATGACCGTCGGCATCCTCGGCGGTACGGGCTCGAGCAAGTCGACCCTCGTGCAGCTCATCCCGCGCCTTTACGATGTGAGCGAGGGCTGCGTCAAGGTCGGCGGCAGAGATGTGCGCGAATACGACCTTGAGGCGCTGCGCGGTGCGGTCAGCGTCGTGCTGCAAAAGAATGTGCTGTTTTCCGGCACGATCAAGGACAACCTGCGCTGGGGCAACGAAAACGCCACCGACGACGAGATGATCGAGGCGTGCAGGCTCGCGCAGGCGGACGAATTCGTCCGCTCCTTCCCCGACGGGTATGACACCTATATCGAGCAGGGCGGCTCGAACGTCTCCGGCGGACAGAAGCAGCGTCTCTGCATCGCCCGGGCGCTTCTCAAAAAGCCGAAGATTCTGATCCTCGACGACTCGACCTCCGCGGTCGACACGCGCACCGACGCGCTGATTCGCGAGGGCTTCCGCACCTATATCCCCGAGACGACGAAGATCATCATTGCCCAGCGCGTCGCGTCCGTGCAGGATGCCGACCTCATTCTCGTGATGGACAACGGCCATATTGCGGACATGGGCACGCACGATCAGCTCCTCGCTTCGAGTGAAATTTACCGCGAGGTCTACGAATCCCAGACGAACGGAGGTGAGCAGGATGAAGCGTGATCCCAAGAATTCCCGCCGCCCAAACGACGGCGCGGCGAACCTCGCCATGCTTAAGCGCACGGTGAAAAAGCTCTTTTCCTACTATCCTGTGCTCGCGCCCGTCACGTTCGCGTGCATCCTGTTCTCGGCCATCGTCACGTCGATTCCGTCGCTTTTCGTGCAGAATGTCATTCAGGTCATCGAAAAGTGGTACGTCTCGCGCGACTGGGTCTCCGCCAAAGCAGAGCTCATCCCCATCCTGTCGCTGCTCATCTCGCTCTATGTGCTCTCGATCATCGCGATCCTGGTCTACAAGCAGCTCATGGCCTATATGACGCAGGGCTTTCTCGACAAGCTCCGTCAGGAGATGTTCGGCGGCATGCAGGATCTTCCCATCCGCTACTTCGACACCCACCAGCACGGCGATATCATGAGCTTCTACACCAACGATATCGACACGTTGCGCCAGCTCGTGTCCGAAGCCATCCCCGCCTTCATCCAGTCTGGCGCGATCGTGCTGGCCGTGTTCGGCATTATGCTCTATTTCAGCATCTGGCTGACGCTCATTTCGGTGCTCGGCGTGATTCTGATGATCGTCGTCACCAAGCGCGTCGGCGGCGGCAGCGCCAAATTCTTCCTGCGCCAGCAGCAGGCCGTCGCCAAAACCGAGGGCTATATTCAGGAGACGATGACCGGCCAGAAGGTCGTCAAAGTCTTCTGTCACGAGCAGCGCTCCATTGAGGAGTTCGACAAGATCAACGACGCCCTCTTTGAAGACAGCTACCGCGCCCACGCCTATGCCAGCGTGCTCGGCCCCATCATCGGCAACATCGGCAACTTCCTCTATGTGGCTCTGGCGCTCGTGGGCGGCGTGCTGCTGCTTATCGGCGTTCCGAACCTGAGCCTTTCCGGCAAGGCGCTGGATATCTCCATTCTCGTCCCGTTCCTCAACATGACCAAGCAGTTCACGGGCAACATCAACCAGCTCTCCCAGCAGATCAACTCCATCGTCATGGCGGGCGCAGGCGCGCAGCGCGTCTTCTCCCTCATCGATGAAAAGGCCGAGACGGACGACGGCTTCGTCACGCTCGTCGACGCGAACATCGCCCCCGACGGCACGATCAGCGAGAGCGACCATCACACCGGCCACTGGGCGTGGAAGAACCCGAACGACAACGGCAAGGTCTCTTACCGCGAGCTGCGCGGCGACGTGCGCCTCATCGACGTGGACTTCGGCTACGAGCCGAACAAAGAGGTCCTGCACGACGTCTCCGTCTACGCAGAGCCCGGCCAGAAGGTCGCCTTTGTCGGCGCGACCGGCGCGGGCAAGACGACCATCACGAACCTCATCAACCGCTTTTACGACATTGCCGACGGCCAGATTCTCTACGACGGCATCGACGTCAGCAAGATCAAAAAGGCCGACCTGCGCCGCTCGCTCGGCATCGTCCTGCAGGACGTCAACCTCTTCACCGGCACGGTGATGGACAACATCCGTTATGGTAAACTTAACGCGACGGATGAAGAGTGCATCGCCGCGGCAAAGCTCGCCGGCGCGGACGATTTCATTACGCGCCTTCCGCAGGGCTACGCGACGGAGCTCGCCAACAACGGCGCAAACCTCTCGCAGGGTCAGCGCCAGCTCATCTCCATCGCCCGCGCGGCGGTCGCCGACCCGCCGGTCATGATTCTCGACGAGGCGACCTCGTCCATCGACACGCGCACCGAGGCCATCGTCCAGCGCGGCATGGATCAGCTGATGGAGGGCCGCACAGTGTTCGTCATCGCGCACCGCCTGTCCACCGTCAAGAATTCCGATGTCATCATGGTCCTCGACCACGGCCGCATCATCGAACGCGGCAGCCACGAAAAGCTGATTGCGGAAAAAGGAACCTATTACCAACTCTACACCGGCGCATTCGAGCTTGAATAACTCAAAAAAAGGACACATCCGTACGGATGTGTCCTTTTTGGATTTCGCATATCGTCCAAGTCCTCCCGCTATATTGTGTTGAACGCAATTTTTAAGGGAGGAATTCTATGTCTCGTTCCTTTTTCCGCACCTACGGCTTTCTGAGCGCGATGCTGCTCGCCATCGTACTCGGATGCGTGCTGGGCGCGCTGTGGCCGGGGGCGACGTGTCTCGCCCCGCTCGGCACGATCTTCATTAACCTGATGTTCTGCATCGTCGTGCCGCTCGTGTTCTGCTCGCTGAGTAGCTCCATCGCCTGCATGAAAAGCCCGAAGCGCGCGGGGAAGATCATGGGCACGACGCTTTTGGTCTTCATCGTCACGGGCCTTATCGCCGCAGTCATCATGCTCTTTGCGATGCGCCTCTATCCCCCGGTCCTCGAGCCGTGGGCGGACGCGGCGGCGGGCGCGGTCGATGAACAGGCGAGCGTCGCACAGCTGCTCGTCAACTTCTTCACGGTCGAGGATTTCGCGGCGCTGCTGTCCCGCCGCGCGATGCTGCCGCTCATCGTCTTCTCCATCCTCATCGGCTTTGGCGTCAATTTGAGCGGCGGCGCGGACTGCCTGACGGCAAAAGTCCTGCAGGACATGACGAACTGCCTTTTGAAGGTCGTCTCGCTCATCTCCTACTACGCGCCCGTCGCGTTCTTCGGCTTCTTTGCCTCGCTCGTCGCGACCTATGGTGCACAGATCACCGCAGCATATGGCCGCGCGATGCTCGTCTACTATCCGCTCTGCTTTGTCTACGCGCTCGTCGCGTTTCCGCTCTATGCCTACCTCGGCGGCGGAAAGGAGGGCGTGCGCGTCATGCGGCGGCACATCCTGCGCCCCGCGGTCACGGCGCTCGGCACCTGCTCGTCCGTCGCGACGATCCCGACAAATTTAGAGGCCGCGGAAGACAGCGGCGTGCCGCGTGACATCTCCGACCTCGTCCTGCCGCTGGGCGCGACGATGCACATGGACGGCTCGTGCTTCAGCTGCGTGCTGAAGATCGCGTTCCTCTTCGGCGTGTTCGGCATCCCGTTTGAGGGCGCGGGGCTCATCGTCAAAATTCTGCTCGTCGCCGTGTTCAGCTCGGTCGCGATGAGCGGCATCCCCGGCGGCGGGTACATCGGCGAGTACATCATCTGTACGCTCTTCTTCCCCGCGCAGATGGCCATTGCCTACCCCATCGCTGTGACGATCGGCAACCTTGTCGACCCACCCGCGACGATGATCAATTCCGCTGGCGACTACGTCGTGTCGTTCCTTGTTGCACGCTTCACCGAGGGAAAAGACTGGCTTGAGCGCGCCCGGCAGGAGAAAAAGTAACATAATTTTTTCGTGCGCTCCCCGCCGCATCGTGCTATAATGTTTCCTGTTATGAAAGAAACGCCCGCCGAGGCGGGCAGAAATGAGGTTTATATCATGGAAACCGGTCTTTCCATCGCGCAGATGCAGCGCGGCATGGACGTGGAAGGCTTTTATCTGCTCAAGGCCGCCTTTGCCAAGGTGACAGCCAGCGGCAAGCCGTTTTTGAGCGCAGTGCTCGCCGACACGAGCGGCACGATTGAAGCAAAGGTCTGGGACTACAGCGGCCCCATCGGCGAGCGCGACGTAGGCAAGGTGCTCAAGGTGCGTGGGAGCGTATCGGACTACCGCGGTATGCCGCAGCTCACGGTCGACAAGCTGCGCCTCGCCGAAGACAATGACCGCGTCGACGTCTCGAAGCTCGTGAGCGTCGCGCCCATTGACCGCGAGGCCGGCTATGACGAGGTCAAGGCACTCGTTTCGACCATCGAGGACGCAGACTACCGTGCCGTGTGCGAGGAAATGCTGCGCCGCCACGAGGCAGCGTTCCGCACCATTCCCGCCGCCAAGAGCGTGCACCACGGCTTTTTGTCCGGCCTTCTGATGCACACGCTCAACATGCTGCGCCTTGCCGATTTTCTGTCTGCGCAGTACGCGGACACCGTGAACCGCAGCCTGCTCCTCACCGGCACGCTGCTGCACGACTTCGCCAAGGAGCAGGAGTTCACATTCTCCGAGCTTGGCCTTGTGACGGATTACTCGACGAAGGGCCAGCTGCTCGGTCACCTCGTCATGGGCGCGCAGGAGGTCGCGGCGATTGCCGCCGAGCTCGACCTGCCCGAGGAAAAGGCGACGCTTTTGGAGCACCTGATTCTCTCGCATCACGGCCAACCGGAATTCGGCGCGGCAGTGCTGCCCCAGTGCGCGGAGGCAGAGCTTTTGTCGCTCGTCGACCAGATCGACAGCCGCATGGAGATCTACCGCGAGGTGCTCGCGCCGCTCAAAGCGGGTGAATTCAGCCAGCGTGTCTTCGCGCTCGACAACCGCCGCGTTTATAAGCATCAATAAGGATGGCAGCGCCAGCGGCGCTGCACGGGGCAAAGGGGGAGATTCTCTTTCAAAAGAGAATCTCCCCCTTTGGAACCCCCAAGAGAAAGGCAGGGGGCGTTTCGATTTCGCCCCCTGCACCCCCTAACGACCAAAAGGGAGGGGCCTCGCCCCTCCTTTTTGGATGATCCTCCCCACGGCACTTCCGGTAAGAACTACGTCTACTTTGGATAATTCCGTTTCAGCAGTGCGTGCCGAAGCGACATTGCTGCGCTCGCCGCGCTTCTAATAGAAAAAACGACCGCGTCAGCGGTCGTTTTACTTTGTTCTGGGATAGGGGGTTTCCTGGTCGGTCAAGCCGGCGAGATAGTCCATGCTGGTTTCCAAGGCAAGGGCGATGCGGCGGCACTGTTCAAAGCTCATATTTCGTTTGCCGGTCTCGATTTTTGAATAATCGCTCTGATCAATTCCCGTCAGCATCTGCATTCTGACCTGTGAGAAGCCTTTCTTTTTGCGCAGTTCTTTCATACGAGTCATCTAATCACCCCAACAAAATTATGGCAAATTGGCCTATTGATAATAGGGTGATATTGACCTATAATTGTGTAGAGGTGATAAGATGACGACTTATAAAACGCTATACCACTTGATGGTACGCAGTATGAGCGAAGCCATCGACCTTTACGACGAAGGTAAAGGCATTCTTGCCCGTGAAGTCCTGAAAAAAGCCCTGTTGGACGCAGAAGACCAAGTCATTTCACACGACATCATTTCCGATGAGCTCATCAGCAATGACTACAGCAGTGCCGACCCAGCAAAAGGCTAAAAAAGCAGTACCCCTAAGCGGCGAGCGCAGCAATGCCGCGCCGTCAGAAGCAACAGCGGGGTGGATAATCCAAAAAGGAGGGGCAAGGCCCCTCCCTTTTGGTCGTTAGGG
>ERZ827452.1839-NODE-1839-length-18091-cov-3.555445_pt1 | contig 18091 bp, 19 predicted proteins | sample MGYA00519866_ERZ827452 | MGnify/ENA primary metagenome ERZ827452 (study PRJEB31778, sample SAMEA3449307) | human gut metagenome | biome: human gut; feature: human-associated habitat; material: faeces | place: United Kingdom | collected 2010/2012 ... | reverse complement strand
CCGTCGTGGAAGGGAATCAGCTCCCGGCATTGCAGGCCGGGCAGTTGTTCCTCGCCATAGCTTTGCAGGGCTTCCAGCTGAGAAAGCAGCTTACCCAGATTGGCTCGGAAGGTATCTTCATAGTCCGGATACTGCCGGGAAAGACCGTCACAAATGTTTTGCGCCATAACCTGGGCATTTTCCGGGGAAAGCCAGATGTGAGGATCCTCCTCGTGATGGTGGCCGTCCTCCTCATGGTGGTGCTCCTCTTCCTCGTGCGCTTCGTCACTGTGCAGAAGGAAAATTCCCTGGGATGCGTCGATGGTGGGCACGTCCAGGAGCAAATCATCCAGGAAGTCCTCCAGACCGGCTCCGGAGATGACCACCACCTGGGCGGCCTCCGCGGCCTTAACCTGACGGACGTTCAGAGAGTAGTCGTGCAGGCAGCTGACCTGCTCCGTCACCAGCCGGGTTACGGCGAGCGGCGTGCCCTGGCACAGCCGGGAGGTAAAATCCCAGACGGGCAGGGTAGTGGCGGCGATGGGGGCGTAGTCCGCTTTCGGAGCGCAGCCGCAAAGCAATGCCGCCGCCAGAGCCGCTGTCAGTATGATTTTCCAAAATTTCATGGGGCAAAAATCCTTTCCGGATAGGCGTATGTCATTTTTATTCTACCATAGCTGTCAAGAAAAAAGGAAGCCTGCTCAGCAGACTTCCTTCTCGCTATGTATGGAAACTCAGTGGTTCTCCACCCATTCCTTGACCTTGGTCTTGGCAAGTCTCTGGATATCCTCGGTAGGATACTTGGAGGTCTCGCCGCCGATGCCGTACACAAAGTACAGACCTTCGGGAGTCTGGAACAGATCCTCCTCATAACCGGCGGGATCGCCCAGGTTGCCGCTGGTGAACTTATGAACCAGGGTAGCAGTCTCGGTGTCGTACTCCTTCTTGCAGATGATCTTCTTCATGGAATGAACCTCCTTTCATGAGTAATCATCGGGATACCTGTAATTATACACTAATTTGTCTGGAAATCAATAGCGAAAAAAGAAAAATCAGAACCTTTTCCCAAAAATTGGTTGATGTCTCAATTGGAAACCCTGACTAAGCCGGGAAAGAGTGTGCAAGATGCACAAAGAAATAAGGCGGTTTTATCCCTTTGGTCGTTGTGCTTTGGACAAAAAGATGGTATGATAACAAAAAGGAGGGAATGAAAATGCGGGATTTTCCAGTATTTGACACGGAAACCGGGGTATCCAGCCTGATTCTGAAGGAGGTTCCCTATCGGAAAACGGCCTACATTCATATCCGGGATGTGGAGCCTGGGGGACTGGATGCCCATCTTCGGGAGTGCGTGGGCTTCTGCCGGGCGGTGGGGGCGGAGCGGATTTTCGCTGCGGGGCATGAGGCACTGACGGACTATCCCCTGTATACCGCCGTGGTGGAAATGACCGGCAGCCCCAGCTTTGAGGAAGGGGAGCTTGCGAATCTTTTCCCGGTAACGGAGCAGACCGTATCCCGGTGGCGGGAGCTCTACAATGAACGGATGGCAGGCGTAGACAATGCGGGGACGCTGGAGGCTCGGCAGGAGCCGGAGATTCTTTCCGACGGAACCTACTTCGTCCACGACGGCGGAGAGCTGCTGGGCATCGGCTGGCTGGAGGAGGGGCTTCTTCGAGCCATGGCCTCGGTGAAGCCTGGGGCAGGAGAGCGGGTGATGCGAACCCTGCTGTCGGCCTGTCCCGGCGAAACCCTCCGGCTGGAGGTGGCTTCTACCAATGAGAAGGCATTGCGGCTGTACAAGCGGCTGGGCTTTTTCCCCACCCGGGAGATTATCCGCTGGTACCGGGTGGGATAAAAAAGTCAGGGTGCTCCGGAAAAATACTTGACATCCCCACTGAGCTGTGCTATAATGCCCAAGGTCAAGGGAAATGCCTTGACATAAGGAGGTTCCCATGGACGCGCTGGAGATGACGCTGCTGCTGGATTATTACGGCGGTATGCTTACAGACAAGCAGAGAGACTGCTTCGACATGCGTCACAATCAGGACCTTTCCCTGGGAGAAATCGGGGAGGCGCTGGGCGTCAGCCGCCAGGCGGTGTGCGACAACTTGACCCGGACGGAAGCTTTGCTTCGCCGGATGGAGGAAAATATCGGCTGTGTCCGCAGAGACAGGGCAGTCCGCAAGGCCGCCCAGGAGATTCTCGCGGCGGCGGAAAAGCTGGAAGCCTCCCAAGAACCCGAGACGGTCAGCCTTGCCAGGCAGATTATGGCCGCTGCCCAGACACTGAAGGAGTAAGCTATGGCGTTTGAAGGCTTAACGGAAAAAATCTCAGCCACCTTCAAGAAGCTTCGCGGCAAGGGCCGTCTGAAGGAAGCGGATGTGAAGGAGGCTATGCGGGAGATCCGCATGGCACTGCTGGAAGCGGACGTGAGCTATAAGGTGGTCAAGGACTTCACCAAGACGGTCACGGAACGCTGCGTCGGCACCGATGTGCTGGAATCTCTCACCCCTGCCCAGATGATCGTGAAGATCGTCAACGAGGAGCTGTGCAAGCTCATGGGCAGCGATACCAAGCATTTGAATATCAATCCCAACGGCCCCACGGTGATTATGCTGGTGGGTCTGCAGGGCGCGGGCAAGACCACCAACGGCTCCAAGCTGGCGGGGCTTCAGAAGCGGCAGGGGAGAAACCCCTTGCTCGTTGCCTGCGATATCTACCGTCCCGCGGCCATCCAGCAGCTGAAGGTCTGCGGCGAGAAGCTGGGCGTTCCCGTTTTCGAGAAGGGCACTCAGGATCCTGTCAAAACCGCCAAAGAAGCGGTGCTCTACGCCCGTCAGCGGGGCTACGACATGGTGTTTCTGGACACCGCCGGTCGGCTCCATGTGGACGAGGCTCTGATGAACGAGCTGAAAAACATCAAGGCTGCCGTGAAACCCGACGAAATCATGCTGGTTGTGGATGCCATGACCGGCCAGGACGCGGTGAACGCGGCTCAGAGCTTCAACGAGTGGCTGGACATCGACTCCGTCATGCTCTCCAAGCTGGACGGCGACGCCAGAGGCGGCGCGGCTCTGTCCGTTAAGGCCATTACCGGCAAGCCCATCAAGTTCGCCGGTATCGGCGAAAAGCTGGAGGACATCGAGCCCTTCCATCCCGACCGGATGGCAAACCGGATTCTGGGGATGGGCGATGTGCTCAGCCTGATTGAGAAGGCGGAAAAGGCCTATGATGCAAAAAAAGCCGCCGAGATGGAGAAAAAGCTCAAGACCAACAAATTCACCCTTCAGGACTTCTACGACCAGATGGTGCAGATGAAGTCCATGGGTTCCATGGAAGATATCTTAGCCCAGATGCCCGGCGGGGCCAACCTGAAGGGCGTAAAGCTGGATGAGAAGGCCATGGCTCACACCGAGGCCATTATCCTTTCCATGACCCCCAAGGAGCGGGAAAAGCCCGAGATCATTGGAGCCGGCCGGAAAAAGCGGATCGCCGCCGGTGCCGGCGTTCGGGTGGAGGATGTGAATAAGCTTCTCAAATCCTTCGAGCAGATGCGAAAGCTCATCAAGCAGTTCTCCGGCCCCGGCGCCGGAAAGAAGCTCAAGCGCATGGGTCGGTTCGGCGGCCTGGGCGGCGGCTTCCCCGGGTTATAAGCCCCGGAATTCGATCGTTCGCTGAAAGCAAATTGCTTTGCGATATATATTTTTACAATTATTTTGGAGGTGAACTCTCATGGTTAAGATCAGACTGAGAAGAATGGGTGCCAAGAAGGCTCCTTACTACCGTATCGTTGTGGCGGATTCCCGTTCTCCCCGCGATGGCCGCTGCATTGAGGAAATCGGCACTTACAATCCCCTGACCCAGCCCGCTACCATCACCGTGGACGCTGAGAAGGCGCAGAACTGGATCAAGAATGGCGCACAGCCCACCGACACCGTCCGTGGCCTGCTGAAGAGTGCTGGCGTTCTGTAAGATCCCAAAGGAGAATCCCGAATGAAAGAACTTTTGCTGTACATGGCAAAAAATCTGGTGGATGATCCTGAGGCAGTCACCGTAACCGAAATCGATGGCGAGGACGGCAAGGTGCTGGAGCTGCGTGTTGCCGAAGGCGACATGGGCAAGGTGATCGGCCGCCAGGGACGGATCGCAAAAGAGATCCGTACCATCATTAAGACTGTAGCCCAGCGCACTGGCGAGAAGGTCACGGTCGAAATCGTGGATTAAAGCGAGGATGCGTGACGTATGTCACGCATTTTTCGTCTCCACCGGAAGTATGGATTCCCTGTAGGAGTGTAGTGTATGAAACTGAAATTTATTGAGGCCGGCGAGATCGTCAACACCCACGGTATCCGTGGGGAGGTGAAGGTGCTGTGCTGGCTGGATGACCCGGAAATGCTCTGCGAATTTGACCGCTGCCGCATCGGCGGCCAGGAATATCGCATGGACACCGTCCGGGCTCACAAGACCTGCAACCTGGTGAAGCTTTCCGGAGTGGATACCCCGGAGGAAGCCATGAAGCTCCGGGGTAAGGTGCTGGAGCTGTACCGGGAGGATATTGACGATGCGGTGATCTTTGCCGCCGAACTCATCGGCATGACGGTGCTTGCGGACGGCAATCCCATCGGCACCATCCGGGAGGTGCTGGACTACCCGAGCAACAGCGTCTATGTGGTGCGGGGGGAGTATGAGTATCTGATTCCCGCGGTGAAGCAGTTTATTCTCTCTACGGACATGGAGAAAAACGAGATGCGGGTGCGCCTGCTGGAAGGAATGCGCAGCGATGAGAATTGACATCCTGACCCTGTTTCCGGAGACTCTGGGAGATGTGCTGTCCGAGAGCATCCTGGGTCGCGCCCAGGAGCGGGGCTATATTTCCATCGATACCCACCAGATTCGGGACTACACGGCAAACAAGCAGAATCAGGTGGACGATTATCCCTACGGCGGCGGTCGGGGAGCCGTCATGGCGGCGGATCCCCTCTATCGCTGCTGGGAGGCGGTGTGCGACGAGGCCGGGGGAGCGGTGCACACCGTTTACCTGTCTCCCTGCGGCCATACCTTCTGCCAGGCAGATGCCATCCGGCTGAGCAAGCTGGATAACCTGATTCTGGTCTGCGGCCACTATGAGGGTATTGACCAGCGGTTTATCGACGAATGCGTGGACGAGGAAATCTCCCTGGGGGACTTCGTCCTCACCGGCGGGGAGATTGCCGCCATGGCAGTGACCGACGCGGTGTGCCGGATGGTGCCGGGGGTTCTGGCGGACCCGGAGTGCTTTGAAGAGGAAAGCCACTTTGGTGGTCTTCTGGAATATCCCCAGTATACCCGCCCGGCGGTGTGGCACGGCAGAGCCATTCCGGAGATTCTCACCTCCGGCAATCACGAGAAAGTGCGCCAGTGGCGCAGAAAGCAGTCCCTGCGGCGCACCCGCAGCCGCAGGCCGGATATGTACGAAAAGCTGGACTTGTCCTCCAAGCAGGATAAGAAACTTCTGAAGGAAATGGAAGCGGAGGATGCCGCGGATAAGGGGTAGAAGAAAATGGAGAAGCTGATTACTGTGGCTCAGGTCATCGTACCGATTTTCGCGACGGTGCTGCTGGGTGTGCTGGCAAGGCGGAAGGGCACGTTTTCTCAGGAACAGGTGGATGGCCTGAACCGGTTCGTGGTGAAATACGGTATGCCCTGCATCGTATTTCGCTCCTGCCTGACAGCGGATATGGGAGCGGAGTCCCTGAGCAGCATGGCAATGGTTCTTGTCGCCGGACTGATTTCCACGGCGGCTGCCATGACGGTGCTGAAAAAGCGGTATCCCTATCATAACCTTCCTATGCTCTTTGTGGCAAAGGAAAGCGGAATGCTGGGCATTCCCTTGTACATGATTTTGTTCGGTGCGGATCAGGCCTTCCGGATGGGAGTGCTTGACCTTGCCCAGGCGCCCACTGCCTATGCGGTCATTGCCCTGCTGACTGCCGACACCGGGGAGAATCCCACTCCGGGGAGCATCCTCAAGAGCATTTTCGCCTCACCCATGACGAAGATGAGCCTTCTGGGCCTGTTCATGAATCTGTCCGGGGCAGGCCGGTGGCTGGACAGCCTGGGCGTTCTGGGAATTCTTACGGAAACCACGGGCTTTCTCATCCAGCCGGTAAGCGCACTGATCATCTTCTATGTGGGCTACAATTTCTCTCTGGATTCCCAGAACTACAAAGGGGTGCTGGAAGTTACGGGCATTCTGCTGGGGTTGTATGTCCTGTTCGGCATTGCCATGCAGGGAATGCTGACCCTGGTTCCCAATGTGGACGCGGCCACCCGCTGGGCGGCTGTGCTGTACTGCGTGCTGCCTGCCAGCTACCTGGCTCCCGGCATGGGAAGAAATCCCAGGGACTACACCCTGGCCTCCGGGGTCTGCTCGGTGATGACGGTGGTGTGCCTGGTGGCATTCTGCGTCATGGCGGCCATTGTGGCGTGAGTTTCAGAATTACATAAGATCATCCCGCACAATTGGGCAGATGCCTGCCGGATTGTGCGGGATTTTTCGTTGACGAATTCGCTTTTTCGCAAATCTGCACGATTCCGGACGTGCTATTTTCCTGAAATTTGTCTTGAAAAAACCGGGGAGTTAGTTGACGCTAACTGCAAAATATGATATACTCGCATTACCCAAAGGGGAAGAGGCGATAGCATGTTTTTGCAGATACGGGATATCCAGAAGAGCTTCGGACAGAACGACAGCCGGGTTCAGGTGCTCAAAGGCGTGAATATGCAGGTGGACAAGGGAGATTTCTGCGTGCTCCTGGGCCCCAGCGGCAGCGGTAAAAGCACCCTGCTGAACATCATCGGCGGTATCGACACGGCGGATGCCGGGGAAATCACCATCGGCAGCACCAAGCTGGGGAAAATGAGCCCAAAGAAGCTGGTTTCCTACCGGCGGGACCACCTGGGCTATGTGTTCCAAATGTATAATCTGATTCCCAATCTTACGGTTCGGGAGAACATCGAGGTGGGAGCCTACCTGAGCAAGAAGCCTTTGGATGTGGACGAGCTGCTGAACACCCTGGGTCTGTGGGAGCACCGGAACAAGCTTCCCAATCAGCTCTCCGGCGGCCAGCAGCAGCGCACCGCCATCGGCCGGGCCATCGTGAAAAATCCGGATATTCTCCTGTGTGATGAGCCTACCGGCGCTCTGGACTACCAGACCAGCAAAGAAATCCTGAAGCTCATCGAAACCGTGAATCACAAATACGGCAGCACCGTTATCATGGTGACCCACAACGACGCCATCCGACTGATGGCCACTCTGGTGGTGAAATTCCGGGACGGCGTCGTGCGCAAGGCCTACCGCAACGAGGCCCCTGTGGGCGCGGAGGAACTGGAATGGTAAAGAATCCTCTTCGTAAGCGGATTTTCCGGGAGCTGCGCGGCGAGGCGGGAAAATACATCGTGATTTTTCTGCTGCTGGCCATGACCATCTCTTTGGTCTCCGGCTTTTTGGTGGCCGACGGCAGCATGATCGCCGCCTACAACGAAAGCTTCGAAAAATATCATGTGGAATACGGCAATTTCCGGGTGGAAAAGAAGCTGAACAAGGCGCAGCTCAAGTACATCAGCCTGGTTGGCATTTCTCTGTACGATAACTTCTATGTGGAGGAGCCTCTGGATAACGGCACGACTGTGCGGATTTTTCAGAACCGACAGCAGGTGAACCTTCCCTGCCTCATGTCCGGCAGTCTGCCCCAGGGCAGGGGAGAGATCGCCATCGACCGGATGTATGCGGAAAATAACGGCCTTGCCGTCGGCGACTGGCTGACCTGCGGAGATAGAAGCTGGATTGTTTCCGGCCTCATTGCCCTGCCGGACTACAGCGCCCTGTTCCAGGACAACAACGACACCATGTTCGACTCTCTCCTGTTCGGCGTTGCCCTTGTGTCCCAGGAGGACTTTGCCGATTTTGACAAGGATACGCTTTTCTATTGCTACAGCTGGCTCTATGACACCCCACCGGCAGATGAAAAGCAGGAAAAGGACAGGGCCGAGGACGTAATGACGACGGTGAACCAGGAGGCCAGTCTTGAGAGCTTCGTGCCCAGGTATCTGAACCAGGCCATCCGCTTTACCGGCGACGACATGGGCGGCGACAGAGCCATGATTATCATGTTCTTATATATCGTCATTGCTATCATGGCCTTCGTGTTCTCCGTGACCATCGGGGCAACCATTACCAAGGAAGCCAACGTCATCGGTACGCTCCTTGCCAGCGGCTATACGAAAAGCGAGCTGGTTCGCCACTATATGACTACCCCTATTCTGGTGTGCCTTATCAGCGCGCTGGTGGGCAACGTCCTGGGCTATACGGTTCTGAAAAACGTCTGCGCCGGGATGTACTACGGCAGCTACAGCCTGCCTACCTATGTGACCATCTGGAACGGGGAGGCGTTTCTGCTGACGACCGTGGTGCCGGTGCTGATGATGACCGCCATCACCTGGTGGACATTGCGGAAAAAGCTCAGTCTGTCGCCTCTCAAATTTCTTCGGCGGGATCTGCGGAAGAATCCGAGAAGCCGGGTGTTCCCCCTGCCGAAGGCACTGCCGTTTCTGGCAAGGTTTCAGCTGCGGGTGATTTTTCAGAACCTGGGTAGCTATGTGATTTTGTTTGTGGGCATTCTGTTTGCCAATCTGCTGCTCATGTTCGGCCTGCTGTTTCCCAGTGCCATGCAGCACTATCAGGACACTATGCCGGATAACATGCTCTCAAAGTATACCACCATGCTTTCCGTTCCTGCCAACGCCGTCAACGAGAAGCGAAAGCTCCAGAGCCTCATTCACATGATGGAGTTTCAGAACGACGCGCAGACGGAGCAGGCCGGGGCGGAGAAATTCAGTGCCTACAGTCTCATGACTCTGCCCGGAAAATACAAAAGCGAAAGCGTTACCCTCTACGGCGTGGAGCCGGACAGTGCCTATATCAAGGGGGACTTTTCCAAAGACACGGTGCTGATGTCCACCGCCTACCGGGAGAAATTCGGAATTCAGGTAGGGGATAGGGTGACTTTGAAAGAGGAATATGAAGATACCACCTATTCCTTCACGGTGACCGGGGAGTACGATTACATCGGAGCCGTGGCGTTGTTCCTGCCCCGGCAGACCCTGAACGAGACCTTTGACCTGGGAAAGAGCTACTTCTGCGGTTATTTTTCCGACGAGCCTATCGAGGATATCGACGAAAAATACATCGGCAGCGTCCTGGACGTGACGGCCATGACCAAGGTCAGCCGGCAGCTTATGCGCTCCATGGGAGACATGATGGATCTGGTGAACCTGTTCTCTGTGGGACTGTTTTTCGTGCTGGTGTACCTGCTCAGCAAGATGATTATCGAGAAAAACGCGGTGTCCATTTCCATGGTGAAAATCCTGGGCTATACCCGGCGGGAGATTTTCCTGCTGTACGTCCTGCCCACCACCCTGGTCACCGTTGGCTTTATCCTGCTGAGCCTGCCCATTGAGGGAAAGATTATGGACGTGCTGTTCCGGGAGGTCATGCTCACCTCCATGAGCGGCTGGATTCCCATGTATATTGCGCCGGGGCTTTACGAAAAAATGGCGGTGTACGGCTTTGCCGCCTACGCCGTGGTGGCGGTTATGGAGCTGCGGCGGATTGGAAAAATACCGGAATCGGAGGCGTTGAAATGCGTAGAGTAAGCGTGATGGCGGCATTCCTTGCCGGGACATTGATAATCGGAAGCCTGACCCTTCCTGCCGGAGCGAAGACCGTTTCCCAGGAGGACTGGGACAAGCGGGAGAGCGTCCATGTGACGGCGGCTCCCACGGGCAAGGCCAAGGAGGTGGAGGTGGAGGTAATCCTCCGCCGGTATGGCACGGCTCCCATCCGGGACAAATCCACTCTGACGGACATCCGCAACACCGAGGGTGACGAGGAATATACCAAGCTCCCCGACGGCACCCTGTCCTGGGACAACCAGGGGGCGGATATCCACTATAAGGGAAACGCCGCGCCCGAAACCCTGCCCATGGAAATCACCGTCACCTATACCCTGGACGGGGCGGAGATTGCGCCGGAGGCACTGGCGGGGAAGTCCGGCCACCTTACCATGCGCTTTGACTACAAAAACCGGCTGGCTCGTACCGTGGAGGTAGACAAGAAGTCCTACACGGTGCCGGTGCCCCTGATGGCCATGACCCTGGTGCCCCTGGACGAGGATGTATTTTCCAATGTGAAGGTGACCAACGGAAAAATCCTCAGCCTGGACGACAGCGGCATGGCTCTGGGCATGGTGCTGCCGGGCTTCGGAAAAGTGCTGGATCTCAAATCCCTGAGCTACACCGAGGATGTGGACATTCCGGAGTATTTCGAAATTTTCGCGGACGTGAGGGATTTTACCCTGGATTTCACGGCGACTATCGTTTCTCCCGGATTGCTGGACGAGCTGGACGAGGAAGACCTGGATAAGAACGAGGAAATCAGCGGCACCAGCGATGACATTGACCAGGCTATCGATGCCATGTTCGATGGGGTGGATACCCTGAAAAGCGCGGTCGATCAGCTGGATCAGGGCATCGGCTCCATGGTGGCGGCTCTGAATACCGGCGTGGAGACCCTGTCCGCCCAGAGCGGGAATCTGAGCCGGCTTTATACCCAGTTCCTGGTGCTTCAGGACAATCCCGCCACGGAGGCGGACGAATCCCTGTCCACGCTGGCCGGACGGGTGCAGGCAGCCCTGGACGCAGCGGTGGCGGCCGGAGACACGGAGGCACAGACCCACCTGGAGGAAGTACAGAAGCTGATCGCTCAGATTCTGGATTCCAACGGCGGACTGCTGGCCAAGATCATCGAGGAAAATCAGGTGGCCTCGGCCTACGTTTCCGGCGGTGCCGAGGGCGGCACGAAGCTAAAGGAAGCCATGCAGGAAATGCGCGAGGGCGTGGAGAAATTCCGTAACGGCATTTCGGACTTCCGGGACAACGGCTCCGGCGATCTGAAAAAGCTGTCCAAGGATGCGGACAAGCTCCAGGAGATCATGGACACTTTGAAGGCCATGAAGCGGGCAGGGGAGGACTACACCAGCTTTTCCGGCCTGGCCGAGGGCAAGAAGGGAACCGTGTCCTTCCTGTACGAGACGGAAGAAATTAAAGACTAACAATAAGAATGTCATTGCGAGCCAGTGACCGATGTCACTGGTGTGGCAATCCCCCGGTAATTCCGAGAACCGCGAGAAAGCATCCATCCATCGTAAGGAGGAAAAAACTTTCTGTTTTGGTTCTCGGAAAATGGAAGGGGATTGCCACGCCAGTGTGAGCACTGGCTCGCAATGACAGTGTTCTTCGGACAAGTCTATTGAAAAGTTCAGCCCCCAATGCCAACTGGCATTGGGGGCCACATTTGTTATTTTGCGGACAAATCTACGCTTCTGCGAAGGAGCGACATGGGCGGCACAGCCTTCGGCAGCTGCAATGTAAACCGGGACTGAGGGGTTCTGACCTCATCCAGAGACATTCCGTCCGCATCCCGCATTCCCTGGGCGGTGATGGAAAAGGGTCGCAGCTCCGGCCCAACCACTTCCAGAGCGTCTCCGGCGGAGAACTTATTGTTCAGGCTGCAAAGAGCCAGCCCATCTTCGCCGCATTCTTCCACACGAGCCACGATCTGCCACTGACGGATATACCGGGAATTTTCCACATACTGCCCGGGCTGACCGTAGTAGAAGCCGGTGGAGTAAATCCGGTGGGACACATGCTCCACCTCGTCCCGCCAGATGGGGTCTGTCTCCCGGCCTGCGGCTACGTCGTCGATGCAGTGGCGGTAGGCTCCGGTGACGATGGCGGCATAGTAGGCCGACTTTGCCCGACCTTCAATCTTGATGCAATCGATGCCCGCGTCCATCAGGTCTTTCAGATGGTCGATGGTGCACATATCCCGGGAATTGAGAATGTAAGTGCCCTTTTCATCCTCGAAAACCGGGAAGTATTCTCCGGGGCGCTTTTCCTCCATCAGGGCGTACTGATACCGGCAGGGCTGGGCGCAGGCTCCCCGGTTGGAGTCCCGGCCGGTCATATAATTGCTCAGCAGACACCGGCCGGAATAGCTGACGCACATCGCCCCGTGGCCGAAGGTCTCGATTTCCAGCCTTGGGTCAACCTTTTGACGGATGGTGCGAATTTCGTCCAAAGAGCATTCTCTGGCCAGCACCACCCGCGTTGCCCCCAGGTCAAACCAGCTCTGGGCGCATTCGTAGTTGGCGATGGACTGCTGGGTGGAAATGTGACGCTCACAGTGGGGCGCGTATTTTCCCGCCAGCATGAAAGCCCCTAAGTCTGCCACGATCAGGGCATCCACCCCGGCACTGTCCAGCTGCTCCAAGTAAGCGGGCAGCTGGGCAACCTCATCGTTGCGGGGCATGGTGTTCACGGTGACGTGGCACCTGACCCCATGGTCATGGGCGTACCGGACAGCCTGGGGCAGCTCCTCCGGGGAAAAATTCCCCGCAAAGGAGCGCATTCCAAAGCTGGTACCTGCCAGATATACCGCATCCGCACCGTAGAGAACGGCCATTTTCAGCCGTTCCATATCCCCGGCGGGGCTGAGCAGCTCTAATTTCCTCATTGACCCTCCGCGTAGGCTGCCACATAACCGGAGTGCTCCTCGTAGGTGGTGGAGAAGGTGTGCATACCGGTACTGGGATTCAGCACATAGTAGTAATAGTTGTGGGAGGCGGGGTTCAGAGCCGCCTGCAGGCTGGAAAGACCCGGGTTGGAGATGGGCGTGGGGGTCAGACCAACATTTGTATAGGTGTTGTAGGGGCTGTCGATCTGCAAATCCTCCCGGGTCAGCTCGTTCTTGCCGTCCAGAGCATAGACGATGGAAGCGTCGATGTTCAGGTAGGCGGGATTGTTGCCCCAGCGGAACAGACGGTTGTAGATGACGCCTGCAATGTTGGGAGCTTCGGCAGGCGCCGCCGCTTCCTTTTCAATCATGGAGGCGATGATGGTGATTTCCTTGACGGTGTAGCCGCCGCCGGTGACCACGGTGGTATTCAGCTTTTCCAGCTGAGCCTTCATATCGTCGTCAAAGCGGGTGTTGAAGTTGTCCAGCAGCTTCTCCAGCACCTCCCGGGGGGTAGAATTCCGGTAGAAATCGTAGGTATCCGGGAACAGGTAGCCTTCCAGGCAGTATTTCGTGCCCCGGTCTACATTTTCCAGGAACCAGTAGTCGTTCAGTTCTCCGCTGGCGGCGTAGTCCTCCAGATCCTGGGCGGTGCAGATTCGTTTTTCCTCCAGCAGATTGAAAATCTGACGGCAGGTGTAGCCTTCGGGAATCAGCACGCCCTTCACAACCGTTCGGGTGGAGCTGGCGGACATCATTTTCACCAATGCGTGATAGTCGTACTTGGCGTTCAGGTCATAAATGCCAGGGTCAATATCTTCTTCCGCATGGGAGATTCCGGCGTAAAGCCGGAACAGGCTCCGGTAGCGGATAAGACCGTTGCTGTAGAGCTTTTCCACGATGGAATCCAGGTCATCGGATTCATAGACGGTGACGGTCACCGGCCGGTCTTCCCGTCCGAAGGCCAGCACATCGGCGGCGCAGACCCAGAGCATCCGCCCGGCGGTAATGCCGATGGCGAGAATCAGCCCCAGCCACACAACCGTGGCCAGCATATTGGGAATGCCCAGCAAGCCTTCGCCTTTGCGCCGCTTGGGACGCCCCTTCTTGGGTTCGTGTGCCCTGGGCGGCTCGTCCTTCTTGGTTTCCTCCGGGTCGGGAGCGTCCAGCATCCGGGCGAAATCCTCGTCTTCCTCCCGGAAATCCAGGTCGTGGGGAGGTTCCTCTTCGCTTTCCTCTTCGCTTTCCTCTTCGTCTTCCGCAAGCTCCGGGACAACCGGTTCATCGGAAGGTCCCGAAGGAATTTCAGGCTTTTCTTCTGGGGCTTCCGGTTTTTCCGGCAAGGCCTCTTCGGGCTTAGAATTTTCTGCTTTGGGTTCCTCGACGGTCACCACCGGGGATTCTGCTTCCGGAGAAATCTCGGAGGTCTCCGGCTCTGTGGGTGTTTCCGGTTCCTCGGAAACGGGGGATACTTCTTCCGCCGGTTCCACGGGTTCGGTCTTCGGTTCTTCCGGCGATGTCTCAGGCTCCTGGAAATCCAGGGAAATTTCCTCCGGTGCCGGTTCGGGGGGCACCGGAGTTTCCTCCGGCTCTCCGCCGGAGAAGCTCAGCGCCTCAAACAGAGGAATTTCCTCTGCTTCCGGCTCCTGAGCGGGAATGCCGCCTTCCAGGAAGGCAGGCTTTTTTTCACGTTTATCTTCCATTTTCTCCTCCGGGGATTTCAGCGGATTACGACCTGCCGGGCCACGTCCTCGGCGGCCTTCTCGCCCCGCAGGGCGGTGATCAGCTGTAGAGCAAAGGGCACGGCGCAGCCGGCGGAGGTGCCTGTAATCACATTACCGTCCACTACAGCGGCGGCATCCGGCACCATCACTGCGCTTCCCATCTGGGTTTCACAGCCGGGATAGCAGGTGGTCTTTTTGCCATCGGTGATGTGAAGCATGGCCAGCACCGTAGGCGCGGCGCAGATGGCCGCCACCAGCTTGCCGTTTTCCCAAGCGAAGCGGACGGCATCCAGAGCAGGCTGGCTTGCCTTGATGGAGGCCACGCCTCCCAGACCGCCGGGGAGCACAATGCCCTCCAGGTTGGTCAGATCCATTTCCTCAATGGTGATGTCGGCCACAATGGGAATGTCCCGGCTGCCGACTACCGTCTTGCCGTTGATGCCAACGGTGCACACGTCGATTCCCGCCCGGCGCATCATCACCAGGGGAACCATGGCCTCCGTTACCTCAAAGCCCGTACCAAGCAACAGATAAATCATCGTTCAGTCCTCCAGACAGGCCGCCACATGGCGGTAAATTTCTTCGTGAATGTCTTCCATGGAGCGCATGGCTCCGTCCCGGACGCACCGGATTACCGTCCAGCCGTAGTGCTCTGCCGCGGCTCGCCCCATTCGCCGGCAGGTGGCAAGATACTGCATGTCCTGCTCGTGAATGTCCGCGTGAGTGTTGGTTTCGCTTTCCCGGTGGCGGAGCATTTTCTCGGTGAAATCCGTGGGTACATCCAGATAGATTACCAGGTCAGGCCGGGGCAGCCCCAGCTTGTCGTACTCAAAATCATAGAGCCAGTTGAGAAAATCCTCCCGCTTATCCTCCGGCTCCTTGGAGGCCTGGTGAACGGCATTGGAGGTGGTGTACCGGTCGGAAACCACCAGACCGCCTTCTTCGTACCATTTTCCCCAGACCTTCCGATAGGAGGCGTAGCGGTCAACGGAATAGAAGGCGGAGGCGGCGTAGGCGTTCACGTCCGAAGGGCTATTCCCGAATTCCCCGCCCAGATACATCCGAATCAGCGCGGAGCTGGGCTCGGAATACTGGGGAAATACCAGCTTCTGAAATTTCACCTGTTCGGATTCCAGCCGATCCGTGAGCAGACGGAACTGGGTGGACTTTCCGGAGCCATCTGTTCCCTCGATTACAATCAGTTTACCCATATTGTCTCTCCTTATGGCATAGACATAATCCTATAGCCTACACTATATCATAGTTTGCGCCCTTTGTCCACCGGTTCCCCCCAAGGCAAATCTGAATTTTCCGTGAAACTTATACGAGTTTTTCATAAAACGCTTTTAAGCGTTTTATTAGGCCGCAGGATTGCGGCCAGCGGCCACTGCCGCTAAAAAACGAAGTCAATACATTTCTTACCGCCGCCCAGGCGGTCTGCCGTGAAACGGCAGAATAAAATGATGAAATCATTTTATTAAGAAATAGTATTATGACCAGGTACCAGTTGCAAACCATGGGAAAAGGTGATACAATGAACGAAACTATGTATAAAAAGGAACGAGAAAAATGGAAGCAACATTTGAAAGCCTGGGTCTGAGCCAGGCGATGCTGAAAGCCCTGGAAGCCAAGGGCTACGGCTACCCCACCACCATCCAGGCCGAGGCCATCCCGCACTTTATGCAGTGGAAGGACGTCATCGCCAAGGCCCCCACCGGCACCGGCAAGACCTTCGCCTTCGGCATTCCTATGATTGAGCACATCGACACGGGCAGTGAAGGCGTACAGGGCCTGATTCTGGCCCCTACCCGGGAGCTGGCTATCCAGATCGGCGATGAGCTGCGGGGCTTACTCACCTATTATCAGGGCATCCGGGTGGCGGTCCTCTACGGCGGCGCTGGCATCGGCGGTCAGATCAAGCAGTTGGAGCGCAAGCCCCAGATCGTGGTGGCCACCCCCGGACGGCTGATGGATCACTACAACCGGAAAACCATCCGCTTGGATAAAATCCAGACCGTGGTGCTGGACGAGGCCGACCGGATGCTGGACATGGGCTTTTTCAAGGACGTGACCCGGATTCTGGATAAGATCAAGAACCGCCGGAACCTGGGACTGTTCTCCGCTACCATTTCCCAGGAGGTCATGACCGTGTCCTGGATGTATCAGCGGGACGAGGTGGAGATCACCGTAGAGCCCAAGCAGGAGGATCGTCCGGACATCGACCAGTACAGCCTCAGCTGCACCCCCCTGGAAAAGGCGGAGACCACTCTGCGGCTCATCCGCAGTCAGGGCTATGAGCGGGTGATGGTTTTCTGCAACACCAAGCATATGTGTCAGCGGGTCAGCAACGAATTCCAGCGGGCAGGCCTGGACTGTGACTGCATCCACGGCGACATCCGCCAGAGCCAGCGGGAGAAGACCATGCAGCGTTACCGGGAGGGAAAACTGCCCATTCTGATTGCCACGGACGTGGCCTCCCGGGGCATTGACGTGGAGGACGTGGACTGCGTCATCAACTACGATATTCCGGAGGAAAACGAGTATTACGTCCACCGGATCGGCCGTACCGGCAGAGCCCGGCGGAAGGGCGTGGCCTGGAGCCTGGTGAGCAATTTCCCGGAGCAGGCTCGGCTGGACGATATCTGCAAATACTGCCAGTTTACCGTGAGACCCATGGTGCTGGATGCCGAGGGCAATTTGTCCGAGGCGGAAGTGAAGGTACCTGCTGCCCCTTCCTCCCGGAGGAGACTGCGTTGAACGACCGGGAGCGGGGTTTCCTGCTGCTGACAAGTCACCTGGGCGACCCGGAGCGGAAGGTGCTCACCGCCGCCCAGCTTCGGGCGCTGGCGCTTCGGGTGCGGGAGCGGAAGCCGGAGGCGGAAGGCCGGGAGCTGACCGAGAAAGACCTGACAGAACTGGATTACTCCGAGGAAGCCGCCCGGCAGATCGTCACCCTTCTGAGCCAGGAACCGCTGCTGGACGATTATCTTGCCCGGGGAGAGGCCTGGGGCTGCGTACCGCTGACCCGGGTAAGCCCCGGATATCCGCTCCTTCTGCGCCAGCGGCTGGGTCTGGACAGCCCCGGCTGTTTGTGGGCAAAAGGTGACCTGTCCATTCTGAATACCCCGACCCTTTCCCTGGTGGGCAGCCGGGAGCTGCGTGAGCCGAACCGAGCCTTTGCCCGGCGGGTAGGTGAGCTTGCGGCGGAGCGGGGGATTACCCTGGTCTCCGGCAACGCCAGAGGCGCCGATCGGGAGGCTCAGGATGCCTGCCGGAAGGCGGGAGGCCGGGTCATCAGCATTGTGGCGGATTCTCTGGACAAGTATCCGGAAAGGAACCGGCTTTTCCTCAGCGAGGAGGACTTTGACGAGCCTTTCTCCGCTCAGCGGGCATTGAGCCGGAACCGGTGTATTCATGCCCTGGGTGCCATGGTGCTTGTGGCTCAGGCTGATTTGCACAAGGGCGGCACCTGGAGCGGCACGGTGAAGAATCTGCGTTTCGGCTGGAGCCCGGTGGTGTGTTTTGACGACGGCAGCCAGGCCTGCCGGGAGCTTCAGCAGATGGGTGCTTATACCCTGAAAACCGCAGATCTGGAAAGCTATCTGCAAAAGTCCTGAGCAAACGCTTGGGACTTTTTTACATAGCAAGGATTCCCTCCGGTCACGATCCGTATCCCCTGCCTTCCCTTGGGGGAAGGTGGCTCGCGCATCTCCCGCAAGCGCGAGACGGATGAGGGCAAAAAGCTCAGTGTGAAAACCTGTGCATATGCACA
>ERZ827452.1830-NODE-1830-length-18198-cov-57.401532_pt1 | contig 18198 bp, 18 predicted proteins | sample MGYA00519866_ERZ827452 | MGnify/ENA primary metagenome ERZ827452 (study PRJEB31778, sample SAMEA3449307) | human gut metagenome | biome: human gut; feature: human-associated habitat; material: faeces | place: United Kingdom | collected 2010/2012 ... | reverse complement strand
ATTCCAATTAACCTACTGATTTACAACTAATTATAAATAAATTTAAACAGATTCTGAAAAGCCTTTTTTCGAAATAACCGCGATGGAAACGTTGCAAACCAACATCGTGAACCGCATCGGAAAAAATTGCCTGATGTCCGGTTATCAATACGGCATAGCCCGCCTGCTGCTATATTGGGCACATCGGGACAATCCTGTCACATTATTATAATGCCCTCGAATATCATGAACGAAATAACCCATATTTATCTGATGGATATGACCTATGCAGGAAACACGTCCGGAGTAGACCGATATATGGAGGAACTTATACAGGCCTTGAAATCATGTAAAAACATCCATCTTTATCGGATACAATTGAGATATGACAAAAATTTGATATTCCATCAGGAAGAATGTACGAATGGAGTAACGGAAATAACGATCCCTATACCACAACAAAAACAGGAAATCATCAGAGAAAGATACTGGTTACGAAAATACAACATACAAGTATTCCGGCTGATTCACCACCTGTTTATAGGAAAGAACCGTTGCCTGCTCCACCTGCATACGGTAAACCTAATAGATCTTGCTCTATTATAAACAAGGTCTCTTAGACGGACTACGTTTAGGCTGGAAACATAAAACAAATTAGGAAAATAAAACAAATAAATCAAATGAAAAAAACAGTCAGTATATGCTGCTTCATCCTCTTCCTTATTTTCTGTTCTTCGCGGGCAGGAAATAAAGACAGCCTTACCTATACGCAAGCATACAACCTGAACTTTCGGACGGGGCTCCATGAACAGGCGGTTTATCCCTGGATGGAGCACGCGGCGTTTGCCCCCTATAGCCTTGCGTTTGCAGGGGAAAAGGACGGAAAAACTTATTATACGAAAAAGTATTTCCCCGGCACTCCGGGCATGGACCGACTGAAGTTTGAAATCATGCAACGCATCGCGCTTCCCGCACACGAACCACAAGAAGGACGGCTCACTCTCGTGTCAAAAGGCGAAAACATCGAATGGATAAGAATCACCGTCAGAGGAATCGACAAGCGGGAGGAAGAGAAAAGCCGGGATACCTTACGTTTCATGCCCGGCATGGAAGAAGAGGCACATACCTTGGACTTCGCATTGGGAAGAAGCGAAATACTGGACATCCAGATTCATGCGGAAGGAGAAAAGGGAAAGGAAGCAACCATCGGCTTAATAGAGGTACGTATAAAACTGGGGGATACGCCACTTGACGCTTATCCGCTACGCATCCCGTCGGATGTACCCCGACCAGTTCGGGCGATACCTGTCGGGAATCTGAGAAACTTCTCTCCCATAGGGAACAAGAAAATTACAGCACTGGGAGAAAGCCTGCATTACGACAAGGGAGTAAAGAGCGTGGCACACGAACTGTTGTACGGGATGGGTGAACAGGGGAAAGCCCGTCTGTTACTGGTGGAAATGCCAATGGAACTCGCCCTGTTGCTGGACCGTTATGCGCAAGGCGGAGAAGTTCCGGACAGTGTTTTAGTCCAACTGGCCCATCATGAACTGGCTGAAAGACTCCGCAGCTTCAATCAAGGGAAGAAAGCGACAGAGAAAGTTCATCTTTCAGGCGTAGATTATGAATATACCACAGGAAGCGCACAGGGTACGGATATTTCCCTTTTCGATTTTGTGGTGTTGGCAAACCGGGAAGCGAAAACGCTCGCGGCAGATCAACTGGCGGTACTGTTGATGGAAAGGCAGGAGTGGCAGAAGATTGTCGGCTTCATCGATGACAATGAGGAAGCGCTGTCCCAGGTCTTCACGCCCGACGAACTGGCCTGTATCAGGCATATCCTTGCCTTGTCGGGCAAGATGGGGAAAGACAACATCCGCAGAAAGACAGCACGCGACTCGGTCATGGCGATCAATGCCCGTTTCCTGATTGAACGTTTCGCTCCCCGTCTCGTGGATGGTGTGGGGATATATGCCCATGCCGCGCATGCTAACATGCTTTCCACTTATCCGGCCATTCCCTGCAAACCGTTCGGAGCTTATATGCGCCGCTTGTATGGCGATGATTATGCCTCATGGTTGTTGCTGACTGACAATCCCATACAGCCGGCTCCCTCCCATAGTGTGGAAAACAGTTTTCGGGATACCCCATCCAAGCTATCGTACCTGTCGTTGACTCCAGCGTACGATCGTCTGCTGTTCTCGCGCTTCGAAGGGGCAAGTGTATCTCCACAGACATTCTTCCTGTTCAATTTGTACCGCCGTTATGACCATATCCTTTTCATCCGGCAGGATGCCCCTGTGTCCGAAAGGAAACGTCTAACCAATAAGGAATTGATGGACCGTCATATCCGCGTAGTAAAACAGCGCGCCTCCTTACTGAAAGAACTGAAAATGCGCATTCAATCGGAAACGGCCACGCCAGACTTAATCTGATTTACTTCTATATGAATATGAAAAGAACATTTATCATTAGTTTAGCATTGTGTACTTCCCTTTATGCGAAAGCGCAGTATGTAGCTGTCGACACAACGAAGTTGGCTCAGGCCTATGCCGCATGGCAGCAGGAGAGCTCACCAGCCAACCAACGGGTCTTTTTCGATGCTTTCCCCAAGAATTGGATGGAGTTCATCGCGACCTATCAGTACGGAGCACCTTTTTATGACAGGGCCGACAAGCATGTACACGCTTTGGGGGAAATGGCAAAGGCGATACCGACGGATGAATACTGCGAACGTCTGGTAAACCTTTGCATCGGCGGCGAGTTGGATGCGGATGCCCCCAACTATCTCAGAGAGTTGGTCGGCGAGGCATTGTTTGCCGACAGCGAAAGCCGGAAGGGGATTTTCACCTGTTTATCCCGACTGCGTATCGGGCATCGTTTTCAGTTCTGGTTCTTTTACTGGTCGAACATCGTCCGTTCACGGACATTGGAAGCGGAGTTCGCCGATCTGTATGCGTATGCGAAGGAGGCGTATCCCGCAGAAGCCGTTATCATGGCTGATGCGTATAAGTATGCGTATAACGGAGTAAACTTTATGACGGAGGGCTACCGCAAATAGCAGAAAACAGTGTTTTACCAATCAGAAAAGGCTGCTTTCCGCCGGGGAAAACAGCCTTTTCTCTTCTATCGGACGAAGCGCCCGTCAGTCATTCCGGTCCTGACTCTGCGACACGTACTCGAATTGGGCATTGAAACGCATGTCCCAGTCGATGCCGCCAGCATCCGTCACTTCCACTACATAACCGCCCAGCTCCTTCTCGACACCGTTGATATACGCCTCGGGGTGCAGTTCTTCTACCTTCGTTATTACGTTTGCCGGCAGGATGCCCGTCGGCAGCGGACTGAAATAACACTCGATGTTCGTCCATTCGCCGTCTTCATCAAATTCCATGTCTGTACCGTCAGACAGTTTCACCTGATATTCCTTGCGTCCGTCCTCCTTCTCCTGAACAATGGAAAGGATGTCGGCACTAGGGAAATAGTTCTCAATAAAAGAACGGGCTTCACTGGGCAGGTCGCCAAAATCGATTTTCTTTTCATCGTCACAACTTGACAACATCCATACTCCCAGCAAAATGGGGAAAAACGCTAATAACTTTCTTACATTCATAATCATTCTCTTTTTTAAATTCAAATATTCTCTTTTATACTTCTCTGACTTACAATATGCGAAAGAACTCTGAATGCACCATCCTTCGTCTTTCGAATTGTTTTACACCACAAAGATAGAGGGGTAAATCTGGAAAGAATTGGGAAAATGATGGAAAAAACGTATCTTTGCCGCATATTATTCAGTCACATAAAGAGAAACAACAATATGGAGAAAAAGTTTAAACGTACTACCGTGACATCGGCCCTGCCCTATGCCAACGGCCCTGTCCACATCGGTCACCTGGCCGGCGTCTACGTCCCCGCCGACATCTACGTGCGCTACCTGCGCCTCAAGAAGGAGGACGTCATCTTCATCGGCGGAAGCGACGAGCACGGTGTGCCCATCACCATCCGTGCCAAGAAGGAAGGCTGTACACCCCAAGACGTGGTAGACCGCTACCATACGCTGATCCGCGACTCGTTCAAGGAGTTCGGCATCTCGTTCGACGTCTATGGACGTACTTCTTCGGAAATACACCACCAGACGGCTTCCGACTTCTTCCGCAAGCTCTACGATAAAGGCGAATTCATCGAAAAGACCTCCATGCAATACTACGACGAGGAAGCTAAAACTTTCCTGGCCGACCGCTACATCACCGGCGAATGCCCCCGCTGCCACGCCGAAGGTGCCTATGGCGACCAGTGCGAGAAGTGCGGCTCCACGCTGAGCCCCACGGAGCTCATCAACCCCAAGAGCGCCATCAGCGGCAGCAAGCCTGTCATGAAGGAAACCAAACACTGGTACCTCCCGCTGGACAAGCACGAAGGCTGGCTGCGCCAGTGGATTCTGGAAGACCACAAGGAATGGCGTCCCAATGTCTACGGCCAGTGTAAGTCGTGGCTCGACATGGGATTGCAGCCGCGCGCCGTGAGCCGCGACCTGGACTGGGGTATCCCTGTGCCCGTAGAAGGTGCCGAGGGCAAGGTGCTCTACGTGTGGTTCGATGCTCCCATCGGCTACATCAGCAACACCAAGGAGCTGCTGCCCGACTCGTGGGAGAAGTGGTGGAAAGACCCCGAAACACGCCTCGTTCACTTCATCGGCAAGGACAACATCGTATTCCACTGCATCGTCTTCCCCGCCATGCTGAAGGCCGAAGGCTCGTACATCCTGCCGGACAATGTGCCCTCCAACGAGTTCCTGAACCTGGAAGGCGACAAGATATCCACTTCGCGCAACTGGGCCGTGTGGTTGCACGAATACCTGCAGGACTTCCCCGGCAAGCAGGACGTGCTGCGCTACGTGCTCACCGCCAACGCACCCGAGACGAAGGACAATGACTTTACGTGGAAGGATTTTCAGGCACGCAACAACAACGAGCTGGTGGCCGTCTATGGCAACTTCGTGAACCGCGCCCTGCAGCTCACCAAGAAATACTTCGACGGCGTGGTGCCCGCCTGTGGCGAACTGACCGACTACGACCGCGAGACACTGAAGGAGTTCGCCGACGTGAAGAGCGAAGTGGAGAAGCTGCTCGACGTATTCAAGTTCCGCGATGCACAGAAGGAAGCCATGAACCTGGCCCGCATCGGTAACAAGTACCTGGCCGATACCGAGCCGTGGAAGCTGGCAAAGACCGACATGAACCGCGTACAGACCATCCTGCACATCGCCCTGCAGCTGACGGCCAACCTGGCCATCGCCTTCGAGCCATTCCTGCCCTTCAGCAGCGAGCGCCTGCGCCACATGCTCTGCATGGAAAGCTTCGACTGGGCAAACCTGGGCCGCACCGACCTGCTGGCTGCCGGACACAAGCTGGGCACGCCCGAGCTGCTGTTCGAGAAGATTGACGACGAAGCCATCCAGGCACAGGTGGACAAGCTGCTCGCTACGAAAAAAGCCAACGAGGCAGCCAACTACAAGGCCAACCCTATCAAGCCGACCATCTCGTTCGAAGAGTTCGAAAAGCTCGATATCCGCGTAGGTACCGTGCTGGAATGTTCGGCCGTACCCAAAATGAAGAAGTTGCTTCAGTTCAAGATAGCCGACGGTCTGGAGAACCGCACCATCGTCAGCGGCATCGCCCAGCACTACAAACCCGAAGAACTGGTGGGCAAACAGGTGCTGTTCATTGCCAACCTGGCTCCACGTCAGTTCAAGAACGGCCTCGTCAGCGAAGGTATGATTCTCTCTGCCGAGAACTACGACGGTTCGCTGGCCGTAACCTCCGTGCTGCGCGAGGTGAAGCCGGGTAGCGAAGTGAAGTAATCATGTCTCAACCGTCACTGAAAGAAAAAACCGCTAAAGGCTTGCTATGGGGCGGGATTGGCAACGGCGCACTGCAGTTGCTCAATCTCGCCTTTGGCATTTTTCTGTCCCGACTGCTGACACCCGCCGACTACGGCATGGTAGGCGCGTTGACCATCTTCTCCGCCCTGGCGGGTATCTTCGCCGAGAGCGGGTTCATCCTGGCCATCGTCAACAAGAAGGAGGTGCGCCACGACGACTACAATGCCGTGTTCTGGTTCAACATCACCGTGGGTGGGACACTCTACCTGTTGTTGTTTGCCTGCGCGCCGCTCATTGCCCGCTTCTACCACACGCCCGAACTGGCGCCCCTGGCCCGCTTCCTGTTCCTCAGCTTCCTGGTGGGCAGCACAACGGCAGCTCCGCTAGCCTACTACTTCCGCAACTTGATGGTGAAGGAACGCAGCCAGATACAAATTGCCGCCATCATTGCCTCAGGTATCGTAGGCGTCACGTGTGCCTACTGCGGCTGGGGCAGTTGGGGCATCGCCGTACAGACAGTTGTCTATTCGGGCATGAACGCCCTGCTCATCTGGCTACGCTCGCCTTGGCGGCCTACCTTCTCGTTCAGCAGGAAAGCCCTGCTCGACATGTTGCCCTTCAGCAGCAAGCTGCTGTTCACGTCCATCTTCACGCACGTCAACAACAATATCTTCTCCGTACTGCTGGGACGCTTCTACACGTTGCAGCAGGTGGGCTACTACACGCAGGGCAGCAAGTGGACGACGATGGGCTACTCCACTGTGTCAGGGATGGTCAACAGCGTCGGTCAACCCGTCTTCCGCGAAGCCTCGGACGACCCGACACGCCTGCAGCACATCTTCCACAAGATGTTGCGTTTCACAGTATTTGTCAGCTTGCCCGCCATGTTCGGCCTGGGGCTCGTGGCGGAGGAGCTGATTGTCATTGCCATCACGGACAAGTGGCTGCCCTGCGCACCGGTGATGCAGATTCTCTGCGTCTGGGGTGCCTTCATGCCCGTGTCCACGCTCTACTCGAACCTGCTCAACAGCTTGGGACGCCCGAACATCTACATGTGGAACACCATCTGCCTGGGCGCCTTCCAGCTGCTGTGCGTCTGGGCGAGCTATCCCTACGGGCTGCACACGATGCTCGTCGCCTTCACCGCGGCCAACATCCTGTGGCTGGGTGTGTGGCAGCATTTCGCCCGCAAGCATGCCGGTATCCGCCTGCGGGATGTGCTGAAGGACATCGCGCCTTATCTGCTGGTGACGCTCGCCGTAATGGCCGCCACATGGGCGGCCACCCGCGACATCGGCAACCTGTACCTGCGCCTCGGAGCCAAAATCGCAATGGCCGCCGCCCTGTACGTGCTGCTCATGTGGCGCCTCCGCTCGAAGATATTCTACGAAAGCATCCAGTATCTGTTCAAAAAGAAAAAAATCGTATGAAAGAAAGTCCCAAAGTGAGTATTATTATGTTGGCTTACAATATTGATGCCTACATAGAAACCGCTATCCGAAGCGTATTGCAGCAAAAGACAACTTATAATATTCAGCTTGTTATTGCTGAAGATTGCAGTTCGGACAACACATTAAATATTTGTAGGAAATACAAGCAACTATACCCAGACCAAATAACATTAGTAGAACACACAAAAAATGTAGGACTCCAACAGAATTTTATAGATGCCCACTCACATTGTCAAGGAGAATATATAGCTATCTGTGATGGAGATGATTATTGGATATATAAGAAAAAATTGCAATGTATGACCGACTTTATGGATAAGCATCCCGAATACTCCATTTGCTTTCATCGAGTCATTAATTACTATGAAGCAAACCATACCAAAAGCTTATCGAACAGTGGACAAAAAAGCATTACCACTATCCATGACTTAGCATGCAGCAACTACATCACCAACTCTTCTTCACTCTTCCGCCGCACATATTATCCCGAAGTACCCCAATGGTTCAGCCAAATAACCTCATGCGATTACGCTATGCACATGCTCAACGCTCGTTTTGGCCCAATCTACTATTTAAAAAGGCCCATGGCTGTCTACAGAAAACATGGTACTGGCATCTGGAGTGAAGTCAACAGACAAAAACGTTTTAACATGGGGATCACGGTACGCGAGTATCTCATCAACTATTTTAGAGAACAAGACCCTCAAGTATATGAATTACTACGCAATACCCACACTCGTTTCAGTCTAAACGAATTGTATCATTGTCGTGAAGCCGGCCTAACTGACGCAGCTGAGAAAACAGAAAAACGTTTACTCGCCCTGCGACCGGAATGGGATCATAACGAAGTGGAAAAGCAACTTGAAGCTCTGCGCCCTAAACGTCGGGCCGAATATAAACAAAAACTCTTCGGCCTACTGAAAAAAGCCCGAGCCTTCTGCTCCTATTTTATCCCCCTACCCCACATCAGATAGGAAAGCTTTATCTATATAAACGAGGCAACCGTTTCTTCCAGTAGCCCATTGTCTGCCAGCAACTTTTCCACAAATTCGCGGAAAGCACCTTCTCCTCCATGGGTACGAGTCACATACTGCACCTCACGTTTCACATAGTCCGGCGTATTAGCGGGCGAAGCACTGAAACCTACTTTACGGAGCAGAGGCAGGTCATTGAGATCATCGCCAATAAAAGCCACTTCATCAAAGCTGATACCCAGTTCGCGGCACAATTCTTCTGCCTGTGTCACCTTATCCTTCACGCCCAAATAGCAATAGGCAAGCTTCAGTTTCTCAGCACGCCGCCTGACAATTTGTGTATCCTCACCCGTCAGAATCGCTACAGGAATACCTAACTTTCGTAAGAAAGCCACACCCCAACCGTCCTTCACGCTAAAACGTTTCATCACGTCCCCTTGGGCCGTATAGTACATACCGCCGTCTGTCCAAACACCGTCGATATCGGTAATCACTAATTTCGGTAACATATCTCCTAACCTTTCTCTTATTTACAAATCCTTCCTCACACCCAGCTTTCCCCGATGTCCATCCAGCCATCCCAACCACAAAGCCCTCAACTTAGCCATCTTCCTGTCTTCATACAACAACACGAACACTACACGCTTGTACAGATGATAACGCAAATGCGCCCTCAGATTAATAAACTCAGGATAAAGTCGATGCAGCACAATACCATTACGTACATTATAATAGGTCCGGGCGGGAGGATATTCATTGGGAAATACTTCCTTACCCAACAGACGACGCTTGCGTTTCTGATATCCCAAGTCATGCTGAAGCAAGATATTCTTGAAACACAATGTAGGTATCTGATACCGTGCTGCCCTCCAGCAAAATTCACAATCAATACCCCACACGAACAAATCGGACATAAACCCACCCAACTCGTCAAAAAGGGAAAGCGGATAAAGGCTTCCTGAAGTCATGGCCGAAGGAACTTCCACAACCGCGTCCTCCACTGGATATAACGGAGCCTGCTGCGATTTGATAAAGTAATTCGTCGAAAAGATAGCGCGGACATCTCTACCGTAATTACGAACTGCCTCCAAATAACACAAGAAGTCACCAGATGCAAAGCTACTATCCTGATCGAAAGTGACCAGATGGGTAAAGCCATGTTGCCGCGCATAATCAACAGCCCCATTCAAGGCCGCCCCGATACCCGCATTGCTTCCATTGCTCATATAGACGGACTTCTCAAGAGTCTGGAGAGACCTTTGCCGTTCCTTGTCGATACTATCGCCAGGCGTATTATCCCACAAAAGCAGACAATCCACCCCCGACAAATAAGTCCTTATATTAGCCAATACAGTTTCATCTGGATAATAGAGGACAACGACAGCCAGTAGTTTCATAGGAAATTTATTTATGCCAACTGATAATCGGTCATTCAATGTCTTTCGGATAAACAATCTCGTTGCGGGGAATAAAGTTCTTCACCCGACGGCCCGTCACTTGGTCTCGTTCGGCCCACTTAAAGCCGTCACCGGGACTAAGCAGATGAAGATCGGCCTCGGTGATGACATCACCCGGCTGCAGATCACGACGCGTAGCGATGGAACGTTCCAGCTTCACCTTGGCGGCAGAAACGGCGGGATCGATATAGAGTTCCTCCCGGCCTAGCCAACGTTCGGCGATGCGAATGTCACGGATCATACGGTTCACACCGTCCGGTCCCAGCGAGCCTTGCTGGTCGGTGCCCTTCATGCGGCGGTCGATGGTAATGTGCTTCTCGATGATTTCCGCCCCCATACCGACAGCCACCACGGGCGCAGCGATGCCGATGGTGTGGTCGGAGAAACCGATGGTGTATTGGCCATAGTGTTTCTTCAAATAAGTGATGGTACGCAGGTTCAGATTATCCGGCGCGGTGGGATATTGCGACACACAATGCAGGATGGCTATGTTGTCGTGGTAACGCGTGATGACCTCCAGCGCATCGTCCAACTCCTTGCAGCCCGCCATGCCAGTGGACAGGATGATGGGAATCTTCGTCTCCGCCATCGCCTCCAGCAGGGGCAAGTTCGTCAGGTCGCGGCTAGCCACCTTCAGGCGGTCCGGCGTGAAGAGCTTCAGCAGCGACAGACAACCCACCGAGCAGAGCGTCTCCACGAAATCCAATCCCAGAGCCTTCGCATGCTTGTAGACCTCGAAATGCTCCTCGTCAGTCAGCTCCAAAAAGGCGCGGTGCTCGCCGTAGGTTCGACCGAAAGAATGGGGCGAGTCATATGGACGGTTCATCTGTGAATCAGTCAGTTCTTCGTTCAGGTCGCGCTTAGTCATCTTCACGGCGTCCATCGGACGCAGGTCGATGCCGAAGACCTCCTCGCGCACGGGGCGCGACACCAAGTCGACAATCAGCTTAGCAATGTCGACAGAGCCATTGTGGTTCTGTCCGATTTCTCCAATAATATAAGTACTCATTGTTTCATTATTTTTCGTTACGGGCTATATTCTCCAGCATCTTCTCGCGATATTCGGGATGCGCCTCCACCAGTCGGAGCAGTGCATGCAGGCTACGGTCTGTCTGCTCGAACCACTCGGCATAAAGACGCTGAAGCAACAGGAAATCGTCCATTGTATCCAGCGTGAAACGCAAGTCTAATCGTCCTTCCAATTCTTCGGGCAGAGGCAACAATCTGACGTGAAAGTCGGCGGGATGAGTATAAAGATAGATCGTGACGTGTTCGATATAGAGTTTTTCCTGCGTAAGCAAGGCAGCGCGACGCAACGCTTCTTTCGTGGTGAGCTCAGCAAACAACCCCAAGTGAGACTTGATGGTAGGCCGCCCATCGGCAAAGCCATAAGCAATGTAATCGGCAGGTTCTTCATCGAAAGCGTCAAAGAACGTCTGGAAAGTATCGGGACGCAGGAAAGGATTGTCCGAGCAGACTCGAATGAAGCGGTCGAGTCCGAACGCCTCGGCGGCACGGATGAAGCGATCGAGCACGTTATCCTCATCGCCGCGGAAGCAGTCAATTCCAGCCCCACGTGCCACCTGCTCCAGCACGTCGTCCTGTGGACGGACGGTCGTGGCCAGTATCACCTGCTTGTCAGGACAAGCCCGTCGGATGTTTTCAATAAGAATGTCAATAATGCGCTGCTCGCCATAGAAAGGGAGCAATATCTTGTTGTGCAGCCGGGTAGAGCCGGTACGTGCCTGAATGATAATTCCGTCTTTCATATCTTCATTCGTTTGAAGGCGTCAATATAACTGCCTGGGGTAACGTTAATGATTTCCTTGCCCAAACTACGCGAATAGGCCTCGAGCACAAAGTAGGACTTGAAAGCCACATACATGTGATAAAGGATGGTATAGAGCCGTGCGCTATGCAGGTTTTCTTGAGTCACGGTAGCCGCCTGAGACTTATTCTGGTCGTAGAAATGCTTTTGATGCATCAGTACCACGTTGTCGTCCGTCACGTGAATTTCGGGCAGCCACGAGTGGTCGGCTCCCGCCAGATAGATGCGCCGGAAAGGCAAGCGGAGGGCGATGGCGATAGACGGTATCAGCACATTGTGCGGACGAGGTACGCCCCATCCCTTACGGAATACCCAGTTACAGAAAGACTGGAAGCCCTCGATGGGCGTGGTATTGTAAATGCAGAGTTTAATGTGGGGATTACCGGCTAGAAGCGGTTGCCATTCCTTATTTTTCAACGCCCGCGAAGGAACAAAGAAGTACATGTCCCACGTTGTCTTCTCGGCCAGGGTACCAAAGAGCTGCTCACGCTTCTCGGGCACAATCCAAAAAAGCGGATCGGCAATCAAATAGAGCTGGGGACGCAATTGCTCGAACATAGGCGAAGTGACACAAAAGTTGACTGCCAACAGCGTTTTCCCTCGCATAAACTCAGCCGACTCTTCTACGGTTTTCTTCAATGAAGGGCCGTTGGCCAGTATCAACAACTCGTCCGCCCCTCCAAAATCTGATGGAAGCGGTGTGCTCCGCCTCGATTGCAACACGATTTTCACCAGGCTCAGAAAGCACTGCCAAAGCGACTCCAACCATTTCAATCCTTTTTCACCCATATTACATCATGTTAGAATAAGTGGTGCAAAGATACAGAGTTTGCCATTTACAGGCTAAAAAAACGGGGACTTTTATACTCGAAATCACCATAAAAGCACTACTTTTGCCACAACAATTCGGAAAAGTCACATGAGAGTCCTGCTAATCAATACATCCGAGCGTATCGGTGGAGCAGCCGTAGCTGCCAGCCGCTTGATGGAAGCCCTGAAGAACAATGGCATCAAGGCCAAGTTACTCGTGCGTGACAAGCAGACGGAACAGATTACGGTCGTTGCCCTGCGCCGTAGCTGGAAACTGGTATGGAAGTTTGTGTGGGAGCGTATCGTCATCTGGAAAGCCAATCGCTTCAAAAAGAACAACCTCTTTGCCGTGGACATCGCAAACGCAGGCACTGACATCACCTCCCTGCCCGAATTCCAACAGGCCGACGTCATCCACCTTCATTGGATCAACCAAGGCATGCTCTCGCTGAAGAACCTCGAAAAGATACTGGCCTCAAGCAAACCTGTCGTCTGGACGATGCACGACATGTGGCCCTGTACAGGCATCTGCCACCACGCGCGCGAATGCGAAGGCTATCGGCAGGAATGTGGTTCATGCCCCTTCCTTTATGGAAATGGGCATCGGCATGACCTCTCCTATCGCGTCTTCCGTCGGAAACAACGACTCTACCACGACTACCCATTAACCTTCGTCACATGTAGCCATTGGCTGGAGGAAAAAGCCCGCCAGAGCGCGCTGACCACAGGGCACAAGATCGTCTGCATCCCCAATCCGCTGAACATCAACCTGTTCAAGCCGCATAACAAGGTGACTGCCCGCGAACGCTTGAAACTTCCTTCGAATAAGAAGCTCATCCTCTTCGGTTCTGTCAAAATCACAGACAAACGCAAAGGCATCGATTATCTGATCGGATCGTGCAACATATTGGCAAACAAGCATGCCGAACTGAAAGACCAACTGGCCGTCGTCGCTTTCGGCAAACAATCCGAACAATTGGCCGACTTGCTCCCTTTCAAGGTCTACCCGCTGGACTTCGTACAAGACGAACACCAACTGGTAGATATCTATAACGCCGTCGACCTCTTCGTCACCCCTTCACTAGAGGAAAACCTGCCCAACACCATTATGGAAGCGATGGCCTGTGGTACGCCTTGCGTAGGTTTCAACGTGGGTGGCATCCCCGAAATGATAGACCACCTGCACAACGGCTATGTAGCCCAATACAAATCGTCCGACGACTTCGCCAACGGTATCTATTGGGCCCTGACCGACCCCGACTACCCCAGCCTCTGCGAACAGGCCTGCCGCAAGGCAGTCAGCCACTATTCAGAAAGCAGCGTGGCCAAACGATACATCGATCTCTACAACAAAGTGACTGGAAGAAATGCATAATCACCCTACCCCGAAATTCAGCGTCATCACCGTCTGCTACAACGCCGAGGCGACCATCGAAGACACCATCCAGAGCGTCATCTCGCAGACCTACCACCACGTGGAGTACATCATCGTGGACGGCGCTTCGAAAGATCGCACGATGGACATCGTAAACCGCTATCGCGAACATATCGCCATCATCGTCAGCGAACGTGACAAAGGTCTTTATGACGCCATGAACAAGGGAATCGGCCTGGCCACGGGCGACTACCTGTGCTTTCTCAACGCAGGCGACAGCTTTCACGAAGACGACACCCTGCAACAGATGGTGCACTCTATCCACACACCCCAACTGCCCGATGTGCTCTATGGCGAAACGGAGCTGGTAGATCATGAAGGCCACTTCCTGCGTATGCGCCGCCTCTCGGCCCCCGAAGTACTGACATGGAAAAGCTTCCGCCAGGGGATGCTCGTCTGCCACCAGGCCTTCTTTCCCCGACGCGACCTCGTGATGCCTTATGACCTGCGCTATCGCTTCTCGGCCGACTTCGACTGGTGCATTAAGATTATGAAAAAGTCGAAGGTTCTCCACAACACCCACCTTACCCTCATCGACTACCTCGCTGAAGGTATGACGACGCGCAACCACAAGGCTTCTCTCAAAGAGCGTTTCCGCATCATGACCCGCCACTACGGCTGGACGAGCACCCTGGCCTTCCACCTGTGGTTCGTTCTTCGCCTCTTATTAAAGAAATAAAAAGAGAACCAGCAATCCGTTCGTAAAAAGCAGGCAATGTTCCCTTTCAAGGAAAGCACTGTTTTACACGAAGAAAAGCATTGCTTTCTTTCAAGGAAAACAATGCTTTTCCAGCAGCCAATGTCCGATACGAAAAAGAACCCTTTTTCCTAAGCTTATAAAGAAGAGGCGCAACCCAACAGCGCACGTAACTCCTTTACTCCCTCAGAAGCTCCCTTCTGGATAACGTGTATTGGGCGCGCACTATGTGTATCCACAGGCTTGGGGTCTATAAGATAGACTTCGGCACGGGCAGGCACGTAGTGAAGCAACCCCGCAGCAGGATAGACGTTCATCGACGTACCGATGATAACAAAAATATCCGCCTGCTCCACATAGCCGATAGCTGTCTCAATCTCGGGCACGGCTTCGCCAAACCACACAATGAAGGGACGCAAGGGACTGCCATCGCCTGCACGGTCAGTAGCGCGAGTTTCATATTCCGCAGGCTTCAATTCCTTGATGTAGCGCGGATTGTAGGGATCGCGGCTGGAGCACATTTTGGTCAGCTCGCCATGCAGGTGGATGACCTTCGTACTGCCTGCCCGCTCGTGCAGGTTGTCAATATTTTGCGTGACAACCGTCACATTGAAATCTTTTTCCAGTTGTGCTACACCGATATGCCCCTCATTGGGTTTCACGTCAAGCAGTTGTTTGCGCCGCTCGTTATAAAAGTTGATGACCAGTTCAGGATCGCGCGCATAACCTTCGGGCGTAGCCACCTGCTCCACAGGATAGCGATCCCACAAGCCGCCTGCGTCGCGGAAAGTACTGATGCCGCTTTCGGCGCTCATACCCGCGCCCGACAATACTACCAGATTTTTCATAACCGACTCCTTTCTTTAAGCATTTGTACACCAAAGATAGAAAAAGAATATCCAAGTTATCACATAAATAAGAAATTTTAAATACTGCAAACTGTTAACATTCAAATAAAACCCGTACTTTTGCGACTCATATAAAAAGAACTATGGACAAATTCAGTTATGCAATCGGCCTGGGTATAGGTCAGAATCTTTTAAGCATGGGTGCCAAGGGCATCTCAGTAGATGATTTCGCACGCGCCATCAGCGACGTGCTGAACGGAAATCCAACAGAAATCACACATACCGAGGCACGTGAAATCGTAAACAAATACTTCGAAGAAATGGAAGCCCGCATCAATGCCGAAAACATCGAAAAGGGCAAGAAATTCCTGGAAGAAAACAAGCAGCGTCCAGGCGTGGTAACCCTGCCCAGCGGCCTGCAATACGAAGTGATCAAGGAAGGCAACGTAGGCCACTATGCCAAGATAGACGACCAGGTGCAATGCCACTACGAAGGAACCCTTGTTGACGGTACCCTCTTCGACAGCTCCATCAAGCGCGGCCAGCCTGCCACATTCGGTGTCAACCAGGTAATCCCCGGCTGGGTGGAAGCCCTCCAACTGATGCCCGAAGGCGCCAAATGGAAACTCTACATTCCTAGCGAATTAGGCTATGGCGCACACGGCGCTGGCGAAATGATTCCGCCCCACAGCACACTGATCTTCGAAGTGGAACTCTTGAAAATTTTATCTGACAAAAAATAAATTAAGTAAGAGAAAAACATGAAAAAAGTAACATTTATGATGACGCTGGCTGCCGCAGCAGCCTTGACGTCTTGTACGGCTCAGGCTCCTAAAGCCAATCTGTCAACAGACATCGACTCACTTTCTTATGCTATCGGTATGGCCCGTACTGAAGGTCTGGATCAGTTCCTGATGCAACAGGGTATCGACAGCACCCAGATGGCTGAATTCATCAAAGGCTTCAACGAAGGTGCCGCTAAAATCGACAAGAAAGATGTAGCCTATATGACAGGTCTGCAGGTAGGCCAGATGGTCAGCAAGCAGTGGGTAGAAGGCTTCAACCAACAGATCTTTGGCAACGACTCTACACAGAGCCTCAGCCGCGAGAACCTGCTCGCAGGTTTCATTGCCGGCGTAGTAGGCAAAGGCCAGATGGACAAAATGTTCGCACAAGGCTATATGCAAAGCCAGATGGAAGTGGTAAGAGAAAAAGCACTGAAAAAACAATATGCTGACGTCATCGCTGAAGGAGAGAAATTCCTGGCAGAGAACAAGGCTAAAGAGGGCGTGGTAACGACGGAAAGCGGCCTGCAGTACAAGATCCTGACCAAAGGTACAGGTGAAATTCCTGCCGACACCAGCTATGTACAAGTAAACTACAAAGGTACACTGATCGACGGTACCGAGTTCGACAGCTCCTACAAGCGTAAAGACAAAGACGGCAAGTCACAGCCCGCTACCTTCCGTGCCAACCAGGTAATCAAAGGCTGGACCGAAGCATTGACCATGATGCCTGTAGGCTCCAAGTGGGAACTCTATATCCCCTACGACCTGGCATATGGCTCAAGAGCTACTGGTGCAGACATCAAACCGTTCTCTACTCTGATCTTCGAAGTTGAATTAGTAGGTATCGGCAAAAAGAAATAAAGATTCGAAAGCATTCGTGTCAAAATGACAAATAAAGCGGATGGAACAAATGCTGCAAAACAGCGGTTCCATCCGTTTCTTTTTTTACTTTTCCCTATTTTTTCCATCCTTTCTATAGATAAAATTAAAATAAAGTCCTATATTTGCTTACTATTTGATAACAACAAGTAATTTACAAACGTATATTATGGAGAAAATAGACAATCTGGACCGTCAAATTTTGGAAATCATTTCCCAAAATGCCCGTATTCCTTTCAAGGACGTGGCTGCCGAGTGTGGTGTATCACGCGCCGCTATCCACCAACGTGTACAGCGCCTGATTGACTTGGGTGTCATTGTTGGCTCCGGCTACCACGTAAATCCCAAATCGCTGGGATATCGCACCTGCACTTACGTGGGAATCAAGTTGGAGAGAGGCTCCATGTACAAAACCGTAGTAGCCGAGCTGAACAAAATACCTGAAATTGTTGAATGTCATTTCACCACAGGTCCCTACACCATGCTGACCAAAGTATATGCCCGCGACAACGAGCACCTGATGGACCTGCTGAACAACAAGATGCAGGAAATACCTGGCGTCACAGCTACTGAGACACTAATCTCACTGGAGCAGAGTATCAAGAAAGAGATTCCTATCTGCCAAGAATAATCTACTATACGTCTCCATGGCAACGGGTAGTACGGACCATCATGTCAGCTCACTCCCTTTGCCATGGAAACTCTAGCTTCCGATTTGCATATGGAGTTTCTAAGCGAACTTGGCCTTTCAGGCCTTTTTATTGGCATCTGTACCTTTTTGATCATCGGGCTTTTCCACCCCATTGTAGTGAAAGCCGAATATTATTGGGGGACACGTTGCTGGTGGATATTCCTATTAGTGGGCTTAGCAGGTGTTGCAGCTTCCATTTGCGTAGACAACATTCTGTACTCTTCCCTGCTGGGCGTATTCGCTTTCTCCTCTTTTTGGACGATCAAAGAAGTATTCGAACAGGAAGAGCGCGTCAAGAAAGGTTGGTTTCCTAAAAATCCAAAACGAAAATACAACTTCTAGACCCAAAGGGAACGCATTTTTCCCTCAATCCCTTGCATAATTCAACGGAATGTGCTAATTTTGCACCGCTATCCCCGAAAGGATACACCGGACTTGTAGCTCAGTTGGTTAGAGCAACAGACTCATAATCTGGAG
>ERZ827452.1825-NODE-1825-length-18259-cov-3.917326_pt1 | contig 18259 bp, 16 predicted proteins | sample MGYA00519866_ERZ827452 | MGnify/ENA primary metagenome ERZ827452 (study PRJEB31778, sample SAMEA3449307) | human gut metagenome | biome: human gut; feature: human-associated habitat; material: faeces | place: United Kingdom | collected 2010/2012 ... | reverse complement strand
TATCCTGAATGATCTGGAGGATGCGTTCGATGGGGCGTGACCGCCGGTGGGCAAAGTAAATGGCAGTAGCAGTGCCCAGAAGAAGTGCGATTCCCATATCGGCAATGATCAATCGGACAGCTGCCTGGTGGATCGGCTTAAAATAGGTATTTTTAATTCCAATGGTGAGATATCCCTGGCTGCTTTGGCGAAGATCTAAAAGCTTCCAGTCATTAGAAGAAAATTGATCCGGGAGATTGTGTTGGGCTAATACGGTTCCATCTGCATTTTTTAATATGGCAAAACCATAATCAGCAACAGAACTTGACAGGAAGCTTCTGGCTACTGCATCTGGATCCAACTGGACAATGACAAGCATCCGCACATTGGCATCTCCATACATTGGAAAATAATAGGAAAAATTCAAGGATTTTCTCTTCTCCCCAGAGTTTACATAATCGGTCAATTCATCACTGTAAAAAGAAATTCCGGTACTATTTAATGGGAAGTCCTCCAACCAGTCCGAAGTTTTGCCAAAAGTATCTGATTTCATATAAGAATAGAAGGAATCACGGTTGTCAAAGATGTAATTCTGCGTCAGAACATAATTAAATTTTGGCAGATATACCAGGACATCCTGGACGTATTGCAGATTCTGATAATACAACCGGATTCGCTTTTGCAGCCTTGTCATGTCATAAAACAGGGAAGAGGAGGTGCTTCGTGTACTATCATAATAGATCGAAGTAAAATCCCGGTCGCTGTAAAGATTTCTGGTGGTATGGAAAATCGAGGATTCCTGAAGATCCAGTTCGCCTAACATGCTGGAGGCGTAATCGCGGATTTCAGCCAGTGCCTGCTTCTGCTCAGATACTTCAAAAGCGCGGCAGACAGGGAACAGGCATAGAAGAACCAGCAAAATAATGGCAATATAAGTAGAGGCAAAGATGAAAAAGTCTTTTTTGGCAAAATTGAATAAGTTTTTCATGCAACTGCTCCATTTCTTGTAATATATATACATAATATAGGATAGAGAGAGGGAATGTCAATGGGATATCATGATATTGGTAGGATAGTGTACGAATTTCATGGTCTGGCAGGAATGTCAACTTTACTTTTGTAATTGTGCAGTTTAAACTAATGACATAGCAAATAACAAACAAGATTCGTCATTTTGACAATCGAAAAAGGAGGCACCATATGAAACGTAAAGAGACGCTGACAGGCATCTGTTTCATCCTTCCGGGCCTGATCGGATTCATCATTTTTATTCTGATTCCGGTTATCATGTCTCTGGGAATCAGCTTTACCCAGTGGAATTTCCTAAAAGGATGGGACGCCATCAAATTTACCGGATTAAAAAATTATTTGAAACTGTTTAAAGATGAATGGTTTCTGGTATCTTTCCGGAACAATATCCTGTTTACAGCAGTTACCGTACCATGTCTTCTGGTTTTAGGACTGATCATGGCAGATCTGATCAATCGGCATGTATATGGAGGCTCCGCAGTGCGGATCATGATCTTTATTCCATATATTGCCAGCGTGGTTGCCGTCTGTACCGTATGGCAGGTGATGCTCCAGCCAAGTTATGGACCAGTCAATGAGTTTTTCCATACCATTGGGATTGAGAATCCTCCGAAATGGCTGGTGGATCAGAAATGGGCTTTGGTAGCGATCATGATGATCAATATCTGGACCCAGATCGGATATTATGTGGCAGTTTATATGTCTGGACTGAAAAATATCCCCATTGATTTATATGAAGCAGCCCAGATCGATGGTGCTTCCAGCATCCAGCAGTTCCGTTATATTACAGTGCCGCAGGTAAGCCCGACTACATTTTTCCTGGCAATCATGGGAATCATCGGTTCCTTTAAAGTGTTTGACTTGATCAGTGTGCTGACAGGCGGAGGACCTGGCAATTCTACTTCCGTGATGGCCTACTACATTTACAAGACTGCATTCAATGATTTTAAGATGGGATATGCATGTGCGCTGGCATGGGCGTTGTTCCTTCTGATCTTTGCAGTTACGCTGGTTCAGTGGAAGTTCCAGGACCGGTTCGCCAATGAATAGAAGGAGGAAGCATATGAAAAAAATACAGATTCATAAAGTGATTTTTACTATCATCCTCTATGGAATCGGTTTTACCATGCTGACTCCTTTACTATGGATGATTTCCACATCCTTTAAACCGGAAAATGAGGTATTCCAGTTCCCAATCCGGTGGATTCCGGAGCATAGCGTGGGCTTTGATAACTATAAGGAAGTGTGGGGAGAACAGTATAACTTTGGGATGTATTATTTAAACAGCATTAAAGTGACTGTGATCTCTACTGCTCTTCAGATTCTGGTATCTGCGCTGGGAGCTTATGGATTCACGAAGATCAAATGGAAGGGCAGAGATCAGTTGTTCCTGATCTATCTGGCAACCATGATGATCCCGCCGCAGGTTATGATCGTCAGCCGTTTTGTGATCATGCAGAAAATGGGACTTTACAACACTCACATGGGAATTATTTTAATGACCATGTTCAGTCTGTATGGTGTATTCCTTCTCAGACAGGCCATGATGGGAATTCCAGATTCCCTTTGTGAATCAGCCAAGATCGATGGAGCCGGTCATCTGCGGATCTTTTTCCAGATTGTATTTCCGCTGATCAAACCGTCTATCGCGACTCTGGCGGTGCTGAAATTTGTATGGACCTGGAATGATTACCAGACACCATTGATCTTTTTAAGCAACCGTATGTTATTTACCATTCAGCTGGGAATGAAATTATTTGCGTCTGAGTCGGGAAGTATCTATTCCCTGACTATGGCGGCAGCCGTATCCGCTACGCTGCCATTGATCCTTCTGTTCCTTTGCGGACAGCGGTATATCATTGAAGGAATCGCTTCTGGAGCAGTAAAGGGCTAAGAGCTGATCGATGGACAGGCAATTTCCAATGGATTTTTGCCCGCGACTGTGAAAGAACTGAATCATTACAAAAAAAATTATATTTGCGAAAGGAGAAGGTATTATGAGAAAAATGAGAAGAGGGCTTAGTCTGGTGATGGCATCTGTCATGGCAGCATCTTTGGCAGGATGTTCCGGTGGGGGAAAAACGGAGACATCTGCAGCTGCAACGGAGACTAAGGCAGCAGAAACAACTGCTGAAGCCGGAACAACACAGGGGGCTGAGGATAATCAGGAGGAAATTACGCTTCGTTTTGTCAGCTGGCAGACCAATCATGACGCAGGAAATCAGAAGGTTGCTGAGGCTTATAAGAAGCTGCATCCAAACGTAACCGTACAGTTTGATTATGTAGGCGACATGAACAGCAGCGATTACCTGACCAAGACAGATATTATGCTGATGGGTGGTGAACCGATCGATATTCTGATGACAGCCAACTACGCCCAGTATACAGTACGTGCCATGTCTGGTTCCTATCTGCCACTGGATGATTTCATGAAAGAAGAAGGAATCACGGCAGAAGATGCTTATAATGTTATTTTGAAGGTAAATGACCAGACTTATGGTATCCCTGGAGAGATGAAGTACAATCTGGTCCTGATCAATAAAAATATGCTGGACGAGGCCGGCCTGGAGGTTCCTGGGCTGGATTGGACCTGGGATGACTATCATGAGTATGCCAAGAAGCTGACAAGCGGAAGCGGAGCAGACACCAAATACGGTTCCTATTTCCATTCCTGGGGCAACTGCAATTTATGGGGAATCAGCAGCAGTAAGGACGGAAGTACTTATTTTAATGATGATGAGACATTAACCTTTGATAATCCTGATTTTGCTAAATTTTTACAGATGCGTTATGACATGGAAAATGTAGATCATTGCTCTACACCGCTGGCAGATGTAAAGGCTCTGAACATGAACTACCGTGATCAGTTCTTTAATGGAAATATTGCAATGCTCCCGATGGGAACTTTCATGCTCAGCGATATCGGCAATGAAAAATATTCACCTGATTTTGTGACTACATTTGCCCGCCAGCCATTATGGGACAAAGACGGAAAACATTACAATGTAGCAGGTGCAACTATGTTCGCAATTGCGAAAACATCTGAGCATCCAAAGGAAGCATATGATTTCCTGCGTTTCTGGACTACAGAAGGTGTGAACTTAAAGGGAATGTTCATTTCCAATGAAAAAGGCGCAAGCAAGATGGACAGCGTAAACCAGATCATCAATGGATTTAAGGATAAAGTGGATGTAGAAGCCTTGACTAAAGTGATGGAAGATCCTGACTGGGTTGACAGTTTCGAGACTTACACACCTGAGTATCAGAGTGAGATCGACAGCATTCTGACAGAAGAGACAGACAAATATCTCCTTGGTTCCCAGTCCTTAGACGATACCATTAAGAATCTGATGGATCGTGGAAATGAAGTGATTGAAGAAAACAAATAAGGATTCAACAGGTCTGCGTCATTACTGCACTGACCGTAAGAAAGAATAAGCGGTTAATCAAAAGGTTCCAGCCACTAAAAAAGCGGCTGGAACCTTTTGTCATGTGCTGCAGTTATAGCAGTTGGTGTGCGGTTGGTAGAAATGATCAGTGATTGCTTTCTTCTATCCGTTTTAATTCCGGCAAAATCGTAACCAGCATCGTGATAAAGCACAAGCTTCCGCCAATCACATTGGATACTGGCTCTGCCATAAATACGCCGTTGGTTCCCATGTGAAGCCCATAAGGCAGGAAATAGGTCAGCGGAACTACGATAAATACCTTTCTTAGCAGGGAGAAAAAAATCGCCTGTTTCTTTTTATTCAGGGACTTGAATGTAGTCTGTCCAATATACTGAAGATCCATAAAAATAAAGGCTGCAAAGTACAATTTCAGCGCCGGAACAGCATCTGCCTGAAGAACCGGATCGGAACTGAAAATACCGATGAGAAATTCAGGAACTAAAAGAATAGCGCCCCAGGCAATGGCGGAATAGGCCAGAACCAGAAGTGTCATGACGATAGCGGCCTTTTTCACCCGTTTTGGTTTGCGGGCTCCGTAGTTAAAACTGAGGATCGGAGAGGAACCCTCTGTCAAAGAATGAAGGGGTGTCTCGATGATCTGACGGACACTGGACACGATCGTCATAACGGAAACGTATAGATCACCGCCGGTAACAGCCAGTACGTTGTTGCAGCAGATGGTAACCAGGCTGTTGGTCAGCTGCATGATAAATCCGGCAGTACCAAGGCTGACAATATTTTTCAACAGAGTCAGGGAATCAGCCAGTTCCCGGAATTTTAAGAGTTTTACCCTGTATTCCGCTTTATTATGTAAAAAGTTCACAACAAAAGCTGCGGATAAAAACTGGGATAAAATCGTAGCAATGGCAGCGCCTTTGATCCCGAAATCCAATACAAAGATAAAAACCGGATCTAAGATCAGGTTGGTAATAGCACCGAGGGCAACCGACAACATACCTACGGTGGAATATCCCTGTGAATTGATGAAAGGATTCATTCCAGTTGCGATCATAGAAGCAACCGTACCGAGGAGATAGATCATCATATAAGGATATGCATAAGGCAACGCCTCATTAGATGCGCCAAAGATCCGCAAAATTGGACGGGCAAAGATAAGACCAAAGAGCATCAGCATAACCGCGCAGCAGCACAGCATGGTAAAGGAGGTGTTCATGATCTGACTGGCTTCCTCGCGGTCACCTTTTCCTCTTGCGATTGAAAAAAGCGGCGCACCGCCGGTTCCGAAAAGGTTGCTGAATGCGGTGATGATGACAATAACCGGAAAACATAAGCCGACTGCGCCAAGGGCAGTTGTTCCAACATCCGGGATTCTGGCGATATAGATCCGGTCTACTACATTGTAAAGCAGGTTAAAAATCTGTGCCACCAGCATAGGCAATGCGGCATTTAAGATATTGCTGGTGACGGTGCCGTGTTCAAAATCGATCTGTTTCATAGGGTTTCAGTCCTTCTTTTGTTTAATTAAGCAGCGTTTTTTGAAAAAGACAATGCCATAACAGAAGACATGGTCATAATCGTCTTTCAGTTCTCGGGCATACATCCGTGCATCAATCTGATAAATGGCTTTCTCACAGAGAGATTCCATCTGTTCCAGATTCTTCGAATATTTTACTTCAAAGACCGCTGCCTGTCCATTTACGGGATCATAAATGGCAATGTCGCTTCGTCCCTCTCCATGTTCCTTATTGGATTCCACCAGATATCTGGCTCCGGTAAAAATACCAGCCAGGAAAGCGTGGTAAAAATCTTCCCGGTAATCGTGATAACTAATAGTCTTTCGAAGCAGTTTGTTGATTTCTTCCGTCAATGCAGTGCAGTCCCCAGACCAAACAGCAGAAAAAAGCGCCTGCCGGTTCCAGGTTCTGGCAGTATCGTCAAACCATTTCATAATGCTGACTTCAAAGATTTCCCGGATTTCTGCATTAGGAATCATTAGGGCAGTTTCATTGGTGGAAAGTGACCGGGTGACATCAGAGCTCTGATATTGGGTCAGATATCCGGTCAGGTACAGAATACTCCACAGGTTATCCTCAGAAGAATGGAGGTAATCATAAGTGAGATTCTCATCAATTTTCTGAATGATATATCCGCCAGAGAGCAGTGTTTCCAGTTTTTTCGTAATACTTGGCCCTGCGTAGTCAATAAATGAGCGGATGATCGCATTGTCACTGGTATTGCGCCAATAGCTGGCCGATCTGGCGTCAGGATCATGCTGAAGGTCACGGAGGTAATTCATCACGTCCCATGGGCAGTAAACATCGAAATCACCGAAATGATAACCGTCATACCAGTGTTTGAAATCATCTGCATGGGAAGTGACACCAGCATCTGTGAGAATGGTCTGCATTTCCTTTTGGGTGAAACCAAAGTATTCGTTCAGTCTGGAATCGGTGATCGTATCAGAAACGAAATTATTGGTTCCAGTGAAAATACTTTCTTTGGCAATTTTTAAACACCCGGTAATTACGGCCAGTCGCAGTGCTGGGTTATCTTTCAGGGTGGTACTCATCATGGACTTGATAATTTCCAGCATCTCTGCGTAATAGCCATGGCTGCTGGCCTTGGCAACAGGCACATCGTATTCGTCTAACAGAAGGATGACCGGTTTCTGGTAATGCAGTTGCATAAACCTGGTCAGCAGAGCAATACTTTTCTTTAAATCCGTTTCCGAAGCATTTTCCTCGATGATTCGTTTCATGAACTGCTTATCATAAGAATTGATCCGGTCACTGTCTAACAGGTACAGATGCTCTTTATATAATTCCGTAATTACAGAAGAAAGCATGGCATATGCACTGGAAAAACTCAATCCGTCAACATCCTTAAAAGTCAGAAAAATGGTGGGATATTGGTTCATCCAGGCATTACATATGGCGGTTTCTTTCGAAATTTTGAGATTTTCAAATAAAGCGGCATTGTCCTTTCGGATATCGAAAAAACTGGCCAGCATACTCATCCCCAAAGTTTTTCCAAAACGCCGTGGCCGTGTAATAAGAGTTACCTTGGTTGCGTCTGTTTTTAACAATTCACGGATCAGTTCCGTTTTATCCACATAGTAGTATCCATTCTGCCGGATTTCCGAAAAATCGGAGACACCGACGGGGATATTTAAGGTTGGCATACGAACACCTCCTTTGGGTGTGGGGGTTGATAGGAATATGATAGCATGGGAAAAAAGAAATGACAAGACGGGAGAAAATATGAAAAGTGACAGAATATGTCATAGGCATCGTGTATAATAAAGACAAAACACAATAGAAGAGTATAGAAAATTATAAAATTGCGAAGCTTCTTTGGGGGACAATGAATCATGAGTGATATTGATATCAGTTTTATTCATAGCAGTAAAACTTTACAACAAGAGTTTTATCACGATAAATGTGATAAATATGATTATCTAATTGCAGTTGGCTGTGGTGCGATTGCCGGTATGATTGATATATTTTTAGTTGGCTCTCCGGCAGATAGTAAGCTGATGGGATGGACCGATGCTCAGGTTGACAAGACAGTTATGGCCTTTGCGAAGGTTTGTGGTTGGTCTCCAAAAAGTGGTAAGGAAAATAGTGTTGCCAGTGCAATTGGTTTTCTGGAAAAGAAATTTCCAGTTAATTATGATCAACGGCATACGGGAGATGTTGGTGGACAGTTTAATATGTCAGCTAAGAACCATCATATGAAATCATTGGCGCATTCTCCTGACATTATTGGTTTGTTTTTTTCTATTTTAAACCAATTTACGTCAACAGCCACGTTCTTGGATAATGGACGGATAATTACTATCGAAACAGAAACATTTGAACTTCAAGGCCACGATTTTGTTTCAAAACTTTTTTGTGGTGTAGCCAATTGGTTTGGTCATATCATGTCTGACGTTGCGGGAAGTTCTGGTTCATCAGGGCGTGGTAGTGGAGTTGTTATTCCTTTTTATGAATTGTTCCAACTTTGTGATTTTGGTAGTTTTCAGGTTGGAGAAGATAGAAACACATTGGCTGTTGTAGCAACAAAAGTATTCCAAGAGGGGTATGATGCCAGATTTGGTCTTACTATGGCGATTCCAGTAGTAATATGTGATTTATCGATCAAATTGGCTTGGGCTATTAAACATTATTTTTATCATAAACGTCCATTGCCTGAATGCATTCCAAGCAAAAGACATGATGATTTAAGAATGATGCTTATTATAGGCGATGGAACTTTATGTTTGATGGATGGTGCGGATGCTGCTATTCGCTCTGGTGGTAACTGGGTTAATTTTTTCCTGAGATTGAATATTATTGCATGGTATCGATTGATTATTTTAGTATTGAAAGAGGTTTGTATCCGAGTTGGAATCAGTTCACCTCTTCAAAAACAATTAGATGCCTATATCAGAATTAATGAAGCACTTAGGGATTATTTATGGAAGCTTGAACGGATTGATATAGAACGTTACAAGAAGGAAACAGAGCAGTATTATGAATTGATGGTGATGCTGGATTGCACATCGAATGAAGATGAACTTAATAAACTTCTTAGAAACGAGTATCAAGTATTAGGAATTCCGCTTCCTTACAAGGGGGATTTTGATGATTTTATGAATGATAGTTCTTCAGTATTGGAGTTTAAATGATGTTTCAGTGTGATAAATGTGGAGAGTGCTGCAGAAATTTAGATAAATCTGAAATTTACCGTGAGTTACATGACGGAGACGGAATATGTCGTTATCTGCGAGAAAACTTATGCTCTATTTATGAAAAGAGACCGCTTATTTGTAGGATAGATGAGGGATTTGAGGCTTTTTTTAAGGATAAGATAAGTTATGAAGAGTATTTACAGTATACATATGAATGCTGTGAAATATTAAAAAACAATAGGAGGAAATGAGTATGCCATTACCAATTTGGTTAATTCCAGTAGCATTAAAAGGAGCAGCAGTTGTTGCAGGAGTAGCAGGAGTTGGATCCGCAGCACAAGGTGTTATGAAAATGAAGGATGCCAATGATACGATGGAAGCTGCGAAAAGTCGTCATGAAAGAAATAACGAGAGATTTGAGAAAGAGAACAAAGAAACAAGCAAATCTATGGATAAGCTTGGAAAATTGGAAATGGAAATTTTGCATAGTTTTGGTGATTTTGCTGATGTTTTTGAACAGATAAAAAATAGGCCGACTTTTGAAAACTATAAGAAAAATGGAGTAGAATTGCCAAAATATGATGGAGAAAAGTTAAAAGAAGTTTCTGTTGGAGCAGGTGTTCTTTTGGGAGGACTTGGTGGAGCCGGTTTAGGAACTGCTGGTGGTTTTGTGGCAGCTGGAGCGACTACGGCTGCGGTTATGGCTTTTGGAACTGCGTCTACGGGAACAGCAATTGCATCTTTAAGTGGTGCTGCGGCAACCAATGCAACACTGGCGGTTCTTGGAGGAGGAACGCTTGCAATGGGCGGAGGTGGCATGGCAGCTGGTGCTGCTGCTTTAGGTGCTGCGACATTGGGTGTTGGATTATTGGTCGGTGGCGCTATTTTTAATTTCACGGGTGGAAAGTTATCAGATAAAGCAGATGAAGCCTGGGATCAGATGCTGAAGGCAGAAGCACAGATTAACACCATTTGCGCATATTTAGTGGACTTACGTGGAATTTCCAAGAAGTATTATGATGTTGTTTCGAAAGTAGATGCTATTTATCGGAAGCATTTAAGTGAATTGAAAGATATAGTTTATATTCAGGGGCATACAGATTGGAGAACATTTACTGCAGAACAGCGGAAGATTACAGAAAATACAGTACTTCTTGTTGGACTTCTTTATAGTATGTGTAAGATTGCATTGGTATTAAAAGGTGAGAATGAAAATGATATGAACAAGATTAATAAGACTGAGATTAATCGAGCAATCAATAATGCCAATACTGTGCTGGAAGATAAGTTTCAAGATGCAAAGTAGAGAGTGTGATAAAGTCTGAAAGTTATCACAGACTCAGAAGTTAATTTAGAAAAATAATGAAAAATAATAGGAGGCAGCCTGAGTAATGGCAGCCTTCTATTATTGAAAATAAATTATGAGAGAACTTCTACATAATCTCCTTGGCTGTTTAGCCACATGTTCAATCCGATAGATCCAAAAACTTCCACTTCAATCTTGTATTTTCCATTTTTATGTTCCAAAATCTTGGCAGTTGGCAGGCGGTCTAAAACGGCATTGATGTCCGGGCCGGTGTAGAGAAACTGGCTTTTTTGTAATTTGCCGCCGTACATGAAGGGAATCCGTTTGCGGAATTCTCCTTCCTCGAAACGGTCGCGGTACGGAATGGAGAAAGATTCGTTGGTGATCTGATAGCTTTGAATCCGGTCGATCCGGTAAATGGTCGGGTAGCCAGGATGCAATTTTTCATTATCTCCATAGTAGGCAATTAGATAAAAATAATATTCTGAACAGGTAATTCCAAGTGGTTTGACGGAAACTTTGGAAATAGAGCCGTTGTTTTTCTGGTATTCCATATGGACGATCTGCTGATGATAGACAGCAGAACTTAAGTTCCAGATAGTGTCAATCAGGCATTTCCCGTGATGGGGTTCCACATAATGGAACAGTTCGTTGCGCAGCAATTCGGACATTTTCTTCTTTTCTGCGGTTGGAAGGCAGGCGTCCACCAGTTCCAGAATGATCTTTTCCATTTCAGATTTGGAAAGAGAACGGTTTTCCAGTAAGATCTTGGAGACTGCAAATAATTCCGCGTTGGTAAGGGTAACTGTTCTGGAATTGACCAGACGGAATCCTTTGGCGGCGTGGTCATAGATGACATCAGCAGTTTCCCCGTGTCTGGTGGATTGATTAGAACAAAAATCTCGGATCGAGTCGATGTCACGCTGAATAGAGCGTGTAGTAACTCCGTATTCCAATGCTAATTTGTCTTTATGCAGGATTTCGCCTGTCAAAAGGCGGCTGTAAAGTTCTAACACACGGTCATGTTTTCTTGTACTTTCACTCAAATGATCATCCCCCCTGTGGTATATGTTTCTTTACTTTTTATCATAATACATCAAAATGACACGAGGTGTCATCTTGCAATTCTTAGAAATCATTTTTGTAAATCAAATAATGCTTATAGTCAAATAATACAATAAAACGATGCCAATAGCAACTTTAAAAACATTTGTGAACCGATAAAATGGTAGGTAACAGAGAAAATATGTTCGTGTATGTATTAGGAGATTGGGAGGCATGTATGGGTGAGATTGATTATAGAGAGATTGGAAACAGGATCCGGGTTGCCAGAAAAACATTAAGTCTCACCAGAGAAGAGGCCGCGGAGCGATGCGGCATTACCAGTTCTTATTATGGAAATTTAGAGCGTGGAGACCGGCGGATGAGTTTGGATACATTAGTCCGTGTCTCGAAAGGATTAAATTTATCCTTGGATTTTTTGGTATATGGAGAAGGAAAAGCAGGAAATGATGAGTTATCTGTGATTTTATCGGATATTCTTCATCGGTATGGAGAAAAGCAGCTGGAGAGATATCTGGAAGTGATCCGGGCATTGAGTGGGATCGCGGATAAGTTGTAAAAGGGCCGTTCAGAAATGAGCGGTCTTTTTTGTGTCAAAGGAAAAATAGTGGTGGAACTTGCTATTTCAAGAATGCGATGATAAGATGGATATATAATAGATATCTAATGGATATCTGTATGAAGAATCGTAGGAAGGAAGTGTGCGGCCATGGGAATTTTTGTAAATCCTGGGAATGTGGCGTTTCAGGTTGCGTTAAATTCAGAAATATACGTCGATAAAACCGGTCTGTTAAATTATACAAACCGTGTCATGGATACGACTTCTAAATTTATCTGTAACAGTCGTCCACGAAGGTTTGGAAAGTCCATTACCGCAGATATGCTTACTGCGTATTATGGGCGTGGCTGTGATTCGAAAGCCATGTTTTCTGATCTGGAAATTGGGAAAAGTGCAGAATTTCAGCGGCATTTGAATCAGTATGATGTTATCCATCTGGACATTCAATGGTGTCTGGAACCAGCGGGTGGAGCTAAAAAAGTGCTGGCGTACATTGCGGAGCAGACGATCAAAGAACTGAGAGAGTATTATCCACAGGAACTGCCGGAAATGATTACATCACTGCCAGAATCCCTATCCCGGATCAATACGGCAACGGGAAAGAAGTTTGTTGTGATTATTGATGAGTGGGATGTTTTGATCCGCGATGAAGCGGCTGATAAACAGATACAGGAAGAGTATATTAATTTCCTGCGTGGCCTTTTCAAAGGAACAGAGCCGACGAAATATATTCAGCTTGCCTATCTTACCGGAATTTTACCGATTAAGAAAGTGAAAACCCAGTCAGCACTCAATAATTTTGATGAGTTTACCATGTTGGACGCAAAGATTTTTGCGGATTATATTGGTTTTACAGAGTCAGAGGTTTCAAAGCTCTGTGAAAAATATGAGGTGGATTTTGATGAGGTAAAACATTGGTATGATGGTTATCTGCTGAGAGGGACGCAGGTTTATAATCCGAAGGCAGTTGTGGAAATTCTGAAATGGAAGCAATTTCAGAGCTATTGGTCTGATACCAGTTCCTATGAAGTAGTGGTGCCGTTGATCAATATGGATTTTGATGGGTTGAAGACTGCGATTATTGAAATGCTGTCTGGGGCATCTGTCAGTGTCAATGTAAAGTCATTTCAAAACGATACCGTAAGTTTTTCAAATAAGGATGATGTACTTACTTATTTGATTCATCTGGGGTATCTGGGATACGATCAGAATAAAAAGATGGCATTTGTTCCAAATGAGGAGATCCGACAGGAACTTACGGCAGCGGTTGAGAGTACGAAGTGGAATGAGTTCCTTTCATTTCAGCAGGAATCGGAAGAATTGCTGGACGCAACACTGGATATGGATTCTGATACAGTTGCGGAGAAAATAGAAAAAATCCACATGGAGTATGCGTCAGCTATTCAATACAACAATGAAAATTCCTTAAGTAGTGTACTGGCAATAGCTTATTTAAGCGCGATGCGGTATTATTTTAAACCTGTCCGGGAAATGCCAGCGGGACGTGGATTTGCTGATTTTGTATTCTTTCCAAAGCCAGAATATGCGAAAAATTATCCTGCATTGGTGGTGGAGTTGAAGTGGAATAGAACGGCAGAAACAGCCATGCAGCAGATAAAAGACAAAAAATATCCAGAGTCGGTGGCACATTTTTCTGGAGATATTTTGTTGGTGGCTATCAATTATGATAAGAAGACGAAGGAACATCAATGTTGGATTGAAGTTTATAAAAAATAAATAAGAGAGGTATGTTTCAGAAGATAGAAGGAGTGATCATGATGATACAGATCAATCCTTCTATTTTTTATAGGAATTTTTCCAGGATGACATGATATGTCTATGCAGTATGCTAGAATAAAAATAGATTTTGAAAAGGAGATGGGAAAATGAAAGAGTACAAGATGGCGGTTTTGAAAATTGGGTCAGTTACGGTTCGGGCAGAAGATGTGCAGGAGGCGAAGGATCAGGTTCAGCAGTTACCCATGGATCAGATCCATTGGCTGTCAAAGGAAGAGGGGGATCTGGAGAATTATTTGATCACAGGGATCGAAGAAAAAGAGATCGTAGAGGAAGAGAAAAATTCTATGTTTGAATTATTAAAAGAACAGTGGGATGATATTCTTCTCCATGTAAAAGAAGAATATGATATCATGGATGTTTCCTTTACCACATGGCTTCGCCCACTGAAAATCTATGCGGTAGATGGAAATGTCGTTAAAATTTTTGCTCCAGATGAACAGATGATTCGTTATGTTAAAATAAAGTACGGCACAATTTTGCAGGTTTCCATCGAAGAAGTCACCGGTTTTGACTGTACCGTTGAGTTTGTTGCAGAAGATAATATCAAGAAACTTTCTGTATAATTGCAATCTTTTTTTGAGTTATATTTTGTTCCGAACATATTACCAACCTATATTTCAGAAGGATTGATCAGAAGTCACACAGATCAATCCTTCTGTTTTTTTAAAATCGTTTATTAAAATTTTTATGAAATGACGGGAAATGTCCATGCAGAGTTTTAGGATAAAAGTAGATCTTAAAAAGGGGATGGAAAAGAAATGAAACAGTATAGGATTTCGGCCTTGAGAATCGGTTCGGTTCTGGTCTGGGCGGAGAATGTGCAGGAGGCGAAGGAAAAGGTTCAACGGTTATCCATGGACCGGTTTCATTGGCTGTCAAAAGAGGATGGGATTCCAGCGGATTATCTGATTACAGGAGTTGAAGAGTGTGGAAAAAATGAGCATCTGTCTTAGAAAAACAGATGCTCAATTAATATCTTCCCTCCGATCAAAATTAGGATGAATCCCCCAGTAAACTCCGCTTTCGACTTATATTTTGTCCCGAAAACATTGCCAACCTTTACTCCCAGAACAGAGATCAGAAAGGTAATAATTCCGATGGTGGAAACAGCCGGAATCAGGGATACCTGCAGAAATGCGAAGGTAACACCAACAGCCAGGGCATCAATGCTGGTGGCAATGGCGAGGATCAGCATTTCCTGGAAATGGATGGAAGGGCTGTTGGTTTCGGTCTCGTGGTCGAAGGACTCTTTGATCATGTTGCCGCCGATGAGGGCCAGGAGAATGAAGGCGATCCAGTGGTCGTAGGCAGTGATGGACTGCTGGAAGCGGGAGCCAAGGAGATAGCCGATGGCGGGCATCAGGGCCTGGAAAGCGCCGAAGTAGAGGGCGATGATGGCGGCGTGTTTTTGGTTGAATTGCTGCATGGACAGGCCTTTGCAGATGGCAACGGCGAAGGCGTCCATGGACAAGCCGATGGCGAGAAGAAACAGTTCGAATAGCGACATATAAGGGCCTCCAGATGTTATGATAAAGTATATGGAGAGCTATTGAAAGTTATCCGTGTAAAGATATCAATTTCTGCTTTGTATGGCCGTATGAAAAATATCAATAAGAATCCAGCGCACGTAGTTTAAAAAGTGGGTCTTGGAGATTAATTTTTTAAACTTCTAAGACTTTATTTTGTAAAGTTCTGAAATTAACTCTTGCAAATAAAAATTGATTGTGCTATGATTCAGTCAAAATTTTTAGAGGCTATGAAAGAGACTCTTACCAGGAAACTTGACAGGAAGAGGGCGTCACCGACTGAGAGCGCCGTCATGAGGGAATCGGTAAAGGGAACACTCTGGAGCTGATGCGTCGAAGGTTCAGAAAATGATGATGCGGCAGGTATGAAACCTGAATGGCAGAAGCAGATAACTGGCAGTAGGCGTATCCGTAAGCATGCGTTAAGTGCAGAGAGTGGAGTACCGGATTGTTAGATCTGGCTGCTCAATGCGGGTGGTACCGCGGGAAGATGTTTGTTGATCCCGTCCCGGAATATGTAATCATATTCCGGGACTTTTTTTCGTGTACAACGAGCCAAAGTCCTGGAATATAAAACATTCTTAAGCAGTGCTGGTAATACTTAGGACAGCACGCCATGGACAAGGAGGATACCGGTTATGATGGAATTTATGGATGGAGTAAAAAAGAAAGAGACACTTGGCATCGGCCAGATCTTAGAGGGTGATTACACAGGAAAGACTGTGGAGATGGAAGGTGCAGTCCATACGATCCGTGATATGGGTGAGGTTGCGTTTGTGATCTTGCGAAAAGCGGAAGGACTAGTACAGTGTGTCTTTGAAGAGGGCGTTACCGAGTTTGACTTAAAGGATCTGAAAGAGGAATCCGCAGTGGTGATAACCGGTGTGGTTGCCAGAGAAGACAGGGCGCCCCATGGATTTGAGATCCGTCTGAGAAAGATCAAGGTCTTATCCCAGCCTGCGGAGATTCTTCCAATCGCCATCAGCAAGTACAAGATGAACACTTCCCTGGAGACCAAATTGGCGCTTCGGCCGGTTTCCCTGCGGAATGTGAGAGAACGGGCGAAATTTAAGATTCAGGAGGGAATCGTCAGAGGCTTCCGGGAGTTTTTACAGACCCAGGGCTTTACCGAGATCCATACTCCAAAGATCGTAGCCCGCGGTGCAGAGGGCGGTTCCAACGTATTTAAACTGGATTATTTCAACAAGAAAGCGGAGTTAGGACAGAGCCCGCAGTTCTATAAACAGACCATGGTCGGCGTGTTTGACCGGGTATTCGAGGTGGCTCCGGTGTTCCGTGCGGAGAAGCACAACACCACCAGACATCTGAATGAATATGTGGGTCTGGATTTTGAGATGGGTTACATCGATGGATTTGAAGATGTGATGGCGATGGAAACCGGATTTTTACAGTATACCATGGCGCTTCTGGCAAAGGATTATCAGAAAGAGCTGGATATGCTGGGTGTGAAGCTTCCGGATGTGAGCCGGATTCCGGCAGTGCGGTTTGACCAGGCCAAGGAACTGGTATCTGAGAAATACAACAGGAAGATCCGCAACCCATACGATCTGGAGCCGGAGGAGGAAGTGCTGATCGGACGGTATTTTAAAGAGGAGTACGACAGCGATTTCGTATTTGTTACTCATTATCCAAGCAAGAAACGTCCATTTTATGCGATGGACGATCCGGCAGATCCGAAATTCACACTGAGCTTCGACTTGCTGTTTAAGGGCCTGGAGGTGACCACCGGAGGCCAGCGAATCCATGATTACCAGGAGATCTTAGCTAAGATGGAGAAGCGGAACATGGATCCGGAGGACATCGCTTCTTATCTGATGATCTTCAAATATGGTATGCCGCCGCATGGTGGACTGGGAATCGGATTGGAGCGTCTTACTATGAGGCTGTTAGATGAGCAGAACGTGAGAGAGACATCTTTATTCCCAAGAGATGTCACAAGATTGGAGCCATAAAAAGGGCGGAAAGGAGATCATTATGGCAAACATTATCAGCGATGAAACCATCGATTATGTAGGCATTTTAGCAAAATTAGACCTTTCTCCAGAGGAGAAGGAAGCGGCCAAGAAGGATATGGGCCGGATGCTGGATTACATCGATATGTTAAATGAATTAGATACCAGTGCGGTAGAGCCTATGTCCCATGTATTTACCATGACGAATGTATTTCGTGAGGATGTAGTGACCAATGGAGATGACCGTGACAATATGTTAAAGAACGCACCGGAATGCAAGGATGGTTCTTACAAGGTTCCAAAGACCGTGGAATAGGGCATGGACAAATGACAGGAGGAACGGAAAAATGAGTATATTGGATTTGACCGCAGTAGAACTGGGGAAAAAGATAAAAGCGAAAGAGATTACCGTTGTGGATGCGGTAAAAGCGTCTCTGGAGCAGATAAAAAAACTGGAGCCTGTAGTTCACGCCTATGTGACTGTGGATGAAGAAGGCGCTTTGAAAAGGGCCGAAGAGGTTCAGAAACTGATTGATGATGGAACATTAACCGGCCCGTTAGCCGGAGTTCCGGTGGCAATCAAGGACAATATGTGTACGAAGGATCTGCTGACCACCTGCAGTTCTAAGATTTTATATAATTTTGTTCCGACCTTCAGTGCAGAGGCTGTGATCAACCTGGAAAAGGCAGGTGCCGTGATCTTAGGAAAGACCAACATGGACGAGTTTGCCATGGGAAGTACCACAGAGACTTCCGCTTACGGAGTTACAAGAAACCCTTACAATACAGATCATGTCCCGGGAGGATCTTCCGGTGGTTCCTGCGCCGCAGTGGCCGCTGAAGAATGTTCTTTTGCCCTGGGTTCCGATACCGGTGGTTCCATCCGCCAGCCAAGTTCTTTCTGTGGCGTTACCGGCATCAAGCCGACTTACGGAACGGTATC
>ERZ827452.1819-NODE-1819-length-18324-cov-19.470141_pt1 | contig 18324 bp, 15 predicted proteins | sample MGYA00519866_ERZ827452 | MGnify/ENA primary metagenome ERZ827452 (study PRJEB31778, sample SAMEA3449307) | human gut metagenome | biome: human gut; feature: human-associated habitat; material: faeces | place: United Kingdom | collected 2010/2012 ... | reverse complement strand
GATTTAAACGACAGAAATATACTTCTCACCATCATTGACAAGTTTGCGGGAGGACCGGTGGGCCTTGATACGCTTGCGGCGGCAATAGGTGAGGATGCCGGAACCATTGAGGATGTTTACGAGCCGTATCTGGTGAAGAACGGCTTCATAAACCGCACACCAAAGGGGCGAGTGGCGACAGACCTTGCCTTTGAGCATTTTGAGAGAAAAAGGGCTTAAAGTTGCAATTTATATCTATAAGGCATATAATAATTAAGTATTTGATATTGAAATTGATAGTAATAGTAATATTAATACTAATATAGCTGGTTTGAATAAATGTGAAAACGGAGGATGATTAAATGTCTGCAAAAACAAATGCCGAGGTGGTAATAGACGGAAAGGTTTACACACTGTCAGGATATGAGAATGAGGAATACTTACAGAAGGTTGCGGCATACATCAACAACAAGATTGCAGAGTTTGATGATATGGATGAGTATAAGCATCTTCCGGGCAATATGAAGAGCACACTTATTGAGCTCAATATTGCGGATGATTATTTCAAGGCAAAGGCACTTGTCGAAAAGCTCGAGGGTGATATAGAGAATAAGGATAGGGAAATATACGATTTAAAGCATGATTTAATTTCCAATCAGGTAAAGACCGAGAATGCTGAGGCAAGCATGAAGGAGCTTGAGGCACAAAACAAGGAGCTTTTACTCAACAAGGCGAGACTTGAGGCAACACTTGAGGAGTCGCTTCTTGATGGAAAAAAGCCTGTTAAAAAATCTGCACATGCTTCCAATGGGGCAAATGACAGTAGCGATAAATAGCAATAAAAGGGGAACAGTTATCGTACACTGTTCCCTATTTTATTGCAGGTTTATATAATATAAAATGAGCATCTATATGAGGAAATATATGAGAAATAAAGATTTTGAACTGCTTGCACCGGCAGGAAGCCTTGAGATACTTAAGGGTGTGATAGAAAGCGGCGCCGATGCTGTGTATGTGGGCGGAAGCATGTTTGGAGCCAGGGCATATGCCAATAATTTCACAGAAGAGGAGCTTTTAGAGGCAATTGATTTTGCGCATTTACGAGGAGTAAAGGTGTATCTGACGGTCAATACGCTGATTAAAAACAGTGAGTTTTCAAAGCTCTACGACTACCTGCTTCCATACTACAAAAGAGGACTTGATGCAGTGATAGTGCAGGATATTGGAGTGGTGAAGGCTATCCATGAGTATTTTCCGTCATTGGAGATACATACGAGTACACAGATGACGGTAACGGGAGCTGACGGAGTGCGCTTTCTTTCACAGTTTGGAGTGACGCGTGTGGTCATGGCAAGGGAGGTTTCTCTTGCCGAGATGAAGCGCATACATGAGGAAACCGGCATGGAGCTTGAAGCCTTTGTGCACGGAGCATTGTGCTATTCGTATTCAGGACAGTGCCTTTTCAGCAGTATTTTAGGTGGTAGAAGCGGAAACAGAGGCCGCTGTGCACAGCCGTGCAGACTGCCGTATACCGTGGAGGGCAAAAAGGATGAATACATTTTAAGCCTTAAGGATATGTGTGGTATAAAGGCTCTTGACAAGCTGCATGATGCAGGTGTTTATTCGCTCAAGATTGAGGGGCGTATGAAGCAGCTTGAGTATGCATGCGGAGTGGTAAAATACTACAGAAGCTATATCGACAGTATGAAGCCTGTTACCGATGCTGATTATGACAGGATAAAGGCACTTGGAAACCGCTTTGGTTTCACAGACAAGTATTATTTTGACCACAATGGCTCTGATATGGTGACTTATGTGAAGCCTAATTTTGTTTCAAATGCTGCAGAGCCTTCGCCTGAAAAAAGAAAGCTTTCGATAGAGGGAGAGCTTGTTTTAAGGGAGGGTGAGCCCGGAAGCCTCACTGTAAAAAGAGGTGATGTGACATACAAAGCCTCAATAGAACCTGTCAGCGCCGCACTTAAGGCACCGCTTGATAAAAAAGCTGCTATCGACAGGATAAACAAAACCGGTGATACAGACTTTGAGTTTTCACATATTAAAGCTCAAATCGGAGAAAACGTCTTTGTGCCAAACGGAGCACTAAACAAGCTGCGGCGTGATGCAATTTCAGGGCTTTGTGATAAGCTGTTGAAAAAGTATTACAGGAATGATGCACGATACGCTGATATATCAAGTATGTGTGAGCTCCCTGAACATGTCGTAAAAAGCGACGCAGCACATGAAGATGGAGCTGTAAATGCAAAGGATTACACTGCCATATGCTCGTGTATGACACGCGCGCAGCTTGATACACTTATTAGCTATGACTGCTTTGACGTATTTTATCTGGATTTTGACATGTATGACAGGAATACTCTGATACAGCAGTTTGCAGATGATGTGAAATGCCTTACAAAGCGAAATAAAAAAGTGTATCTCATGCTGCCTACGATATTCAGGGCGGATTCATCGGATTATTTTGTATCTATCGCAAAAGAGCTTGATAAGGTAAGCTTCGAGGGCTTTGTTGTGAAAAACTATGAGGAGCTTTATCTGATAGAAAATCTGTTTACAGGGAAAAAAGTTATTTTAGACCACAATATGTATACCTTTAATGATGTTTCAAAGAGTGCTTTTTTTGAGCACGGAGTAAGTGGTGACACAGTGCCGCTTGAGCTCAATTCAAGGGAGATTATGCATAGAAACAATATAGGCTCGCAGATGATAGTCTATGGATATTATCCGCTTATGACCACCGCCAATTGTGTGCACAAAAACACAAAGGGCTGTGATAAAAAGCAAAAGCTTATATATTTAAAGGACAGATACAATAAATCTTTTGCAGTTTGTAACAACTGTAAGGAGTGCTATAATACAATATATAATTCACTGCCTACCATGCTCACAAAGAACATAAGTAAGCTTAAGGAGGCAGGTATCAGAAGTTTTAGATACAGCTTTACAATCGAGACTCCAAAGCAGATTAAGGCGGTTATGGATGATAAGGTAGCTGAATATACAAACGGACATTACAAAAGAGGAGTAGAATAACATGGTACATCTGATAGTACAGCTTTCCAAGTATATTATGATAATACTTTTTCTCATATATACTTTTTTATGCTTTCATTTATTCAAGTATCCCGACAAGCCGAAAAAGCAGAGGCATATATATAATCTGCAGAGATTTTATATGTTTCTGATTCATTTAGATGGTTTTTTGGTGCTTTTCGTCACTACAATGGATACAAAGATAATAGGCTTTTATATAGCACAGCTTGTGCTTTTTGAATCAATTTATTTGATTTATCATAAGTTTTATAAGAATGCCTCAGAGCTTGTGCTAAACAATATGGTGATGATGCTTTGTATAAGCATGATTATTTTAACTAGAATTTCGTTTGACAAGGCATTAAGGCAGTTTGTTTTTGTACTTGCCGGAACGATATTTGCGTTTTTAATACCGCTTATCATGCAAAAAGGCACGTTGTTTCGAAAACTGACATGGACATATGCCGGTGTGGGAATACTTGGTCTTTTGTCAGTTCTTGTGGTAGGAGTGGCGAGCAGAGGAGCAAAGCTTTCTTTGACATTTGGTCCTGTTTCAATTCAGCCATCTGAGTTTGTAAAGATACTTTTTGTGTTTTTTATAGCATCCATGCTGTATAAATCAACCGATTTAAAGCAGCTTGCCATAACAAGCGGCGTATCAGCAGTGTTTGTGCTGATACTTGTTGCATCAAACGACCTCGGTGGAGCACTTTTGTATTTCTTTACATATCTGGTCATGATTTATGTTGCGACAAAAAAGTTTTATATTTTTGCCGGAGGTCTTGCGTTTGTGGGGCTTGGAATGTACGCTGGTTATCATCTGTTTTCACATGTGAAAAACAGAATTGTTGCATGGCTTGATCCTCTTTCTGTCATAGACAAGGCCGGCTATCAGGTGTGTCAGTCGCTCTTTGCCATAGGTACAGGCGGACTGTTTGGCTTTGGACTGGGGCAGGGTCTGCCAAATAAGATACCTATTGTGTCTAAAGACTTTATCATAGCGGCTATCTCAGAGGAGATGGGCGGTATATTTGCTGTCTGCCTCATTATGGTTTGTGTCAGCTGCTTTCTTATGATATTTAATCTTTCCATGCAGATGAAGGATGCATTTTACAAGTATGTGGCTCTGGGACTTGGCAGTGTGTATGCGCTTCAGGTGCTTTTAACTGTCGGCGGTTCAACCAAGTTTATACCGATGACCGGTGTAACGCTGCCGCTTGTGAGCTACGGTGGCAGCTCGCTTCTATCTACGATGATTATTTTTGGAATGATACAGGGCATGTATATTATGCAGGCAGCCCCTGAAAAAAGGAGAAAAATAGATGACAAGAGACGAAAGGACCATGAGACAAAAAACAGACAAAAGCAGACAGCTAAAGAGCCGGGGGCGCAGGGAAGTCAACAGAGAAGGAGAAAATCGGCAGCAGGCGGCAAAAACAGCACGAAGACACAGAAATAGAGAGTATGCGGTTGTTACATATTTTTTCCTTATAGTTTTTGTTGGATTGATAGGTTATTTCTTATATTTCCAGTTTGTAAAAAGCGACGAATTCATCAACAGTCCATACAATTCGCTTCAGGATCTTTTCTCTAAGAATGTAGTGAGGGGCGAGATACAGACTAAGGATGGACATGTCATAGCACGGACAAAGGTAGGTTCAGATGCGTCTGAGACAAGGGAATACCCTGACGACAGGATGTTTGCGCATGTGGCAGGCTTTGCCGTAAACGGTAAGGCCGGGCTTGAAAAGCAGGAAAATTTCTCATTGCTTCGCTCACATGAGTTTTTCCTTGACCAGATAGTAAATGATATAAGCGGTAAGAAAAATACCGGTGATAATGTCGTAACCACACTGGATTACGAAGCACAGGCGGCTGCATACAATGCACTTGACGACTATGAAGGTGCTGTCATTGCAATTGAGCCGAAGACAGGAAAGATTGCAGTTATGGTGTCAAAGCCTGATTATGACCCAAATACCATCGCAAGTGACTGGGATAGCGTAAACGGTGAGGGCAGCACTTCTCTTTACAACAGGGCAACACAGGGACAGTATGCTCCGGGCTCAGTGTTTAAGATTTTTACAGCACTTGAGTATTATAACGAAAATCCGTCTACATACAACGACTACAGCTTTGATTGTGACGGCAGTATTACAAAGGACGGCTTTACAATCCACTGTGCCGGCAATAAATCACACGGACAGGAGGACTTAACAAAGTCGTTTGCAAAGTCATGTAACTCGTCCTTTTCCAATATAGGTCTTTTGGTAGATAACAATAAGCTTAATACCTTGTGCGACGATATGCTTTTCAACAAGAATCTGCCTATAGCCTTTGATTCAAAAAAGAGTAAATTTGCACTGGATAACAATGCTTCGTCAGCTCTGACCATGCAGACCACGATAGGACAGGGAAACACGCTTGTTTCACCGCTTCACATGTGCATGATTGCCGGTGCAATCTGCAATGATGGAAATCTGATGAGGCCATATCTGGTAGGCCATACGGAAAATGCGAGCGGGGCGCTTGTGGAGCAGAATAAACCGGCTTCATACAAGCAGATTATGTCAAAGGATCAGGCAGCTTTTCTTCAGAATCTTATGGCAGCAGTGGTATCTGATGGAACAGGCGCAAAGCTAAGCAATCAGAGCTATGAGGCCTTTGGAAAGACCGGAACTGCCCAGGTATCAGATTCTACAGACCAGACCAATGCCTGGTTTGTGGGCTATGGAAAAAAGGATGGCTACAATGATCTGGCAATCGCAGTAGTTGTGGAGGATTCGGGTGCCGGAAGCACATATGCGGTGCCGGTGGCAAAAAAGGTATTTGATAAATATTTCAATGAATAGGCTTGTTGCACTTTTTTTAGAAGTAGGTTATACTTAAGTGTAATGACAGACGTTATCGTTCATATTTCGCTTGAACTGACAGATAGCGTTTAAACCACACTTGGAGGAATGGCAATGATAGAAGCAACGAGCTGTGGCGGTGTGGTAATCTTTCGTGGCAAAATATTACTCTTATACAAGAACTACAGGAATAGGTACGAGGGGTGGGTACTGCCCAAGGGAACTGTGGAATCTGATGAAGAGTACAAGGACACTGCAATCCGTGAAGTGAAAGAGGAGACTGGTGCCAGTGCAACGATAATCCAATACGTGGGTAAGAGCCACTATTCTTTTACCGTGCCACATGATACAGTGGAAAAGGATGTACACTGGTATCTTATGATGGGCGAAAGTTATTATAGTAAACCGCAAAGAGAAGAGTATTTCATGGATTCAGGGTTTTATAAGTATCACGAGGCATATCATCTGCTCAAGTTTGCAAATGAGAAGCAGATACTTGAGAAGGCTTACAATGAGTACCTGGATTTAAAGAAAAGCAATTTATGGGGGACACACAAGTATTATTAGTATTATTAAAAAGCAGTTTTAAAAACTGCTTTTTGAGGTTTTGGAATGAAATGGTATGAGGATTTATTTGTAGGAGAGTCTGTTACCGGAAAGATAAAGAAAATCAAGTGGAAGATAGAGCATAATGCCGGCATGCTTCACACATACATCATCACGTTTCCGTCAAATGAGGAAAATCTTTTGGATATCATTCCGACAAGAGAATTGCTGCAAAAGGGATATCCTAAGAAGAATCTGCACATAATCGCAGTAGCGGGTAATTATGATGAGGCACTTTTGCTGGCCTGTGATATTGTTAAGGAGACATACGAAAATACAGGTAAAACAGATGTGAAGAGCTATTTAAAGAGCAGACGGAGGAAATAGATAGATGATATTTACGATTTTAAAGGTCATAGGCATCATACTCCTTGTAGTGCTTGCTCTTATACTTACAGCGCTGCTTTGCGTACTGTTTGTGCCGGTCAAGTACAGGGCTGTCGGAAGCTTTGACAATACAGACATAAGAGCAAAAGCGCATGCGTCGTGGCTTTTTCTTTTGTTTGCACTGCATATAGAGTATGCGGATGAAACTGACGGATATATAAGACTTGTCTTTGTGAAGAAGAAGCTGTTTGATAATTATGAGGCTTTGGATGATGACGATATGGATGAGGCAGCTAAAACTGAAACAGAAGATAAAGTCAGTGAAAACACCGGAGATGAGCCTAAAATACCGGCAGATGAGTCAGAACACATCACAGATGAACAGGCAGAGGATGAATGCACGGCACGTACGCATAATGAGTACAGGTCAGTAACTGATGAGAATCAGCATATAAAACAACAAACAAAGCCCACTCATAAAAAAACGTATAAAAAGCGAAGCAAAAAGCCACATAAAAAACAATTTAAAGATAAGTCAGATAAAATAAAAAACTGTATCTATAAGCTAAAAAGAGAATACAGTGATGAGAGAAATAAAGCCGCTTTTTCACATCTGAAAAAAGAGCTTTTTATCATTCTTAAAAGAATATGCCCAAGGAGGCTTAAGCTTACAATGGTTTATTCAACCGGCTCGCCGGATACAACAGGCATTTCATTGGGTATTTTAGCATGTTTTCCTGTCGGCTATACAAACAGATGGCGGATTACACCCGATTTCGAGAGTGAAAAGCCGTATGCAAAGGGCAGCTTTGATATAAAGGGGCATGTGATAGTAATAAGTATTTTAGCGGCAACACTTAGAATTTTATTTGATAAAAACTGCCGCAGATTATATAATAGGATAAGCAGATAGGAGGAAGATATTATGGCAGATAATAGTTTCAATAACACAGTAGAGTCACTTTTCAAGGGGATGGACAGCTTTATCACTACAAAGACGGTGGTCGGTGATGCAATCCATATAGGGGATACTATCATACTTCCGCTTGTGGATGTGTCGTTTGGAGTGGCAGCAGGAGCATTTTCGGCAGAAAAGAAAAATAACGGAGCCGGTGGTATGGGGGGAAAGATTCAGCCAAGTGCAGTGCTCGTTATCCAGAATGGACAGACAAAGCTTGTCAATGTAAAGAATCAGGACGGCATGACCAAGATACTTGATATGGTGCCGGACATGGTAAGTCGCTTCTCAAAGGGAAAAAATGATGACCTTAATCTCGACGATGTAAAGGTAGACGATAAAGAGGACGATAAGCAGGATTAATATCATATATGAGAGCAAATAAAAAGGACATCCAAACGGATGTCCTTTAAAATTCAAAAGATTCAAAAATAAAGACTAAGCTCTCTCAACTTTGCCAGATCTTAAACATGAAGTACATACATATAACTTCTGTGGAACTCCATTGACCTTGCAAGAAACCTTCTTAATGTTTGACTTCCAAACATGATTTGATCTTCTATGAGAATGGCTGACATTATTTCCATAATGAACACCTTTTTCACAAATTGCACATTTTGCCATGATATTGCACCTCCTTGCATTTCACTAAGCTTACCATACTCTTAAGCTCACAACAAATGTATTTTATCAGATTAAAATAAAGAATGCAAGGATAAAATATAAAAATATTTGCTTTTTGTGAAAAAAAAGGTATAATAACATTAGCTACGTCACAATATGATGGAGGTATATATTATGAAGGGACAGATGGATACCCAATATGGACAAATTTTAATTGATACAGATGTTATTGCAACCTATGCAGGCTCTGTAGCTGTAGAGTGCTTTGGAATAGTAGGCATGGCAGCGGTCAACATGAAGGATGGTCTTGTAAAGCTTTTAAAGAGAGATTACCTGAACCATGGAATAAATGTAAAGGTAGATGAGAACAACGAAATTACGATTGATTTCCATGTAATAGTAGCGTATGGTATTTCGATCGGCACTGTTTCGGACAATCTTATCGAGACGGTTAAGTACAAGGTTGAGTCATTTACAGGAATGAAAATTGCAAAGATCAATATTTACGTTGAGGGCGTAAGGGTAATTGATTAAGGAGGACTACAAAAAGTGGAGATCACAAGCATTAATTCAAAGCTCCTTGCAAGGATGTTTCTTGCGGGAGCCAAGAATCTTGATTCAAAGAAAGACTGGATAAATGAGCTGAATGTATTCCCGGTACCGGATGGTGATACCGGAACAAATATGACAATGACAATCATGTCTGCGGCCAAGGAGGTCAGCTCGCTCACAGAGCCTACCATGGCAGAGCTTGCAAAGGCTATTTCATCAGGCTCTTTAAGAGGTGCCAGAGGAAACTCGGGTGTTATCTTATCACAGCTTTTCAGAGGCTTCTGCAAGGTTATAAAGGAATACGATGAGATAGATGTCACTATTCTTTGTGAGGCATGCCAGAAGGCGGTTGAGACAGCTTACAAGGCAGTTATGAAGCCAAAGGAGGGAACTATCCTTACAGTGGCAAAGGGCGCAGCAGAAAAGGCTCTGGAGCTGTCAGACGAAACAGAGGATGTTGTCACATTTGTTGAAGAGGTTATAAAGCAGGCTGAGTATGTGCTTGACCAGACACCGGAGATGCTTCCAGTATTAAAGCAGGCAGGTGTTGTTGATTCAGGCGGACAGGGACTTGTTCAGGTATTAAAGGGAGCATATGATGCTCTTATCGGCAAGGAGATTGACTATACAATAGAGGGTGCACCAACAGGAGCAGCTCCTGCAAAGATTTCGGCTGAGACAGAGGCAGAGATTAAGTTTGGTTACTGCACAGAGTTTATTATTGTACTCAATGCGCCAATGTCAGACAATGAGGAGCACGCATACAAGGCATTCCTCGAGTCAATCGGTGACTCTATAGTCGTTGTAGCTGACGATGAGATCGTAAAGACTCACGTACATACAAACGACCCTGGACTTGCACTGCAGAAGGCACTTACCTTCGGCTCACTCAGCAAGATAAAGATCGACAATATGCGTGAGGAACATCAGGAAAAGCTCATCAAGGATTCACAGAAGCTTGCAGCACAGCAGAAGGCTGAGGAAGAGGCTTATGAAGCTGCTCAGGCTGATGAAAAGACAAATAACATGCCTGCAAAGGAAATGGGTTTTGTATCTGTTTCAATCGGAGAAGGCATGAATGAAGTGTTCAGAGGCCTTGGAGTGGACTATCTCATAGAGGGTGGTCAGACCATGAACCCTAGCACAGAGGATATGCTCAACGCTATCGAGCATGTAAATGCAAAGACAGTATTTATCCTGCCAAACAACAAGAATATCATCATGGCTGCAAACCAGGCAGTAGACCTTGTTGAGGATAAACAGATTATTGTTATCCCTACAAAGACTATCCCACAGGGTATCACAGCACTCGTAAATTATATCCCTGACCACAGTGCCGAGGAGAATAAAGAGCAGATGATGGCTGAGATAGAAAATGTCAAGACAGGACAGGTGACATATGCAGTCCGTGATACTGAGATTGACGGAAAAACCATCAAGCAGAACGACTTCATGGGAATCGGAGACAAGAGCATCCTTTCTGTTGGAACAGACTTAAAGGCTACCACACTTGAGATGGTAGATGCCATGGTAGATGAGGATTCAGCGATTGTCAGCATCTATTTCGGAAGTGATTCTGATGAGGACTCAGCTAATGAGCTTGCGGCAGCAATCGAAGAGAAATATCCTGATGTAGAGGTTGAGGTCAACGATGGCGGACAGCCAATCTACTATTATGTTATTTCTGTAGAGTAAAGCCTTTTAAAGAATATAAATGATATTTATTATATTTAGGAGCAAATATGGATATAGCTTCACCGATTACCGCGGTTAAGGGAATCGGGGAAAAAACACAAAAAGCATTTGCTAAAATGGGAGTATACACCGTTGGTGATATACTCCTTCATTTTCCCCGGGATTATGTAAAGTTTCCGGAAATAACGGATATTGATGAACTGAATAATGTAAACGTAAGCAGCACCTATGCCATCCATGCTGTGATTAAAAAGGCACCTGTAGTGAAAAATACAGCGAGAATGCAGATTACATTGCAGGATATCGGCTCGCCCGGGCATATGATACAGCTGGTATGGTACCGTATGCCATACCTTAAGGCACAGCTTGTGCAGGGGAGACATCTTATATTTTACGGACATATTAAGCCAAAGGGCGGCAGATATGTCATGGAGCAGCCTGTGGTGTATGAGGTGCAAAAGTACGAGGCTATACGCGATACACTGCAGCCTGTGTATTCCGTGACAAGCGGTGTGACAAACAATCTGATAGTGAAGACGATAAAGGAGACTCTGTCACATGATACACTGCTGTCAGATTACCTGCCTAAGGATATAAGGCACAGATACGGCTTTTGCGAGTATAATTATGCCATGAAGCAGATACATTTCCCTGATGACTTTGACGCGCTTGTGGAGGCAAGAAGACGGCTTGTTTTTGATGAGTTTTTTCTCTTTATCATGGGCATGCGGTATCAGAATAAAAAGCAGCAGAAGGACAAAAATGAGTTTGAGTTTACGGATGATGCTTTTATAGACGGACTGATTGATAAGCTTCCGTATGAGCTGACAGGCGCGCAGAAGAAGACGATAGATGAGATAAAGCAGGATATTAAAAGTCCTTATGTGATGCAGAGGCTTATTCAGGGCGATGTGGGCTCAGGAAAGACGATTGTTGCTTTTCTTCTTATGGCGTGGGCGTCAAAATGTGGCTATCAGTCTGCCATAATGGCTCCGACGGAGGTGCTTGCAAACCAGCATTATGAGACGTTTTGCTCACTGGTTGGTCAGGTTGGACTTGACAGTCCTGTTGTGCTTCTTACCGGCTCCATGACGGCAAAGCAGAAAAGAGAAGCCTATGCGTGCCTTGAAAACGAGAAAAATGCGCTTATTATAGGCACTCATGCGCTCATACAGGAGAAAGCGGATTTTTCCAATCTGTCGCTTGTTATCACAGATGAGCAGCACAGATTTGGCGTGAAGCAGAGGGAGAGCTTCTCGGATAAGGGAAGAAAGCCACATATACTTGTGATGAGTGCCACTCCGATACCGCGTACGTTAGCAATAATCATATACGGTGATATGGATATCTCTGTCATAAATGAGGTGCCGGCAAAGAGGCTTCCGATCAAGAACTGTGTGGTTGGCACGGCATTCAGGCCAAAGGCCTACAGCTTTATTGCTGAGCAGGTGAGAGCCGGACATCAGGCGTATGTTATATGCCCTCTTGTGGAAGAAACCGAAAACTCGGAAGGGGAAAATGTCACAGACTATGCAAATGTGCTTAAAGCGGCACTGCCAAAGGATATCACTGTAGATGTGCTTAACGGCAGGATGAAGAGCAAGGCAAAGGATGAGGTGATGCAGCGCTTTGCAAATAATGAGTCGCAGGTGCTTGTGTCCACAACAGTCGTGGAGGTTGGTGTAAATGTGCCCAATGCAACCGTCATGATGATAGAAAATGCAGACAGGTTTGGACTTGCACAGCTTCATCAGCTAAGAGGCCGTGTAGGCAGGGGGGATGCACAGTCGTATTGCATTTTCATCAATTCGTCAAATTCAAAGAAATCAAAAAAACGTCTGGAGATACTAAATAAATCAAATGATGGCTTTTATATAGCAAGTGAGGATTTAAAGCTCAGAGGTCCCGGGGATTTCTTTGGAATCAGGCAGAGTGGAGACCTTGCGTTTGCACTTGCGGATGTGTATCAGGACAGCGATGTGCTAAAGGAAGCATCTGAGATGGTGGATGAGGTGCTTGAAGCAGACCCTGCGCTTTGTACACCGGAAAACAGAATACTGAAAAAGAAAATGGATGAATTTGCAAAAGAACAATTAAAGAGGATGAATCTGTGATGAGCTTAAATGGCTAAAATAAAAGCTGATATAGCATGCAGGACTATGCATGTGTATATCAGCTTTTTACTTTAAGCGTTTTTGAATGGTTATGAAATTGTTATGAAATAAGTATAATCTGCTTACTCAATCTGCCTGATATCGGATATATCCGGGTGAATCGTGAGAGAATAGTTTGTGTAATACACGACAAAGCCGGCTGCGGCACCGTTTGGCTTTTTGACATTTTTCTTTTGCAGATAGTCTATCTCTACCTTGTCGGCATTTTTGCCCTTTGAGTAGTAGCCTGCGAGCTTGCCGGCCTCCTCAAAGGTGCTGTCCGGCAGCTCTTTGTTGTCGGTCTTTACTATGACATGTGAGCCGGGCATGCCCTTGGCATGGAACCACCAGTCGTTTCCGGTTGCCAGCTTGAAGGTGAGCTCATCGTTCTGGTAGTTGTTTTTGCCAACGTACATATCAAAGCCGTCCGATGAGATATAGTGGAATGGTTTGCTCTTTACCTTCTGTTTCTTTGAACCCTTTCCTTTTTTGATAAAACCGTATTCTATCAGCTCATCCTTTATCTGGACGAGGTCGTCAGCGCTTAAAGCGATATCCAGTGAATTCTGAATTGATTCGAGATGGTCTATTTGCCCTTTTGTTTCAAGAATCAGCTCGTTCAATGCTTCGGCAGTACGCTTCATCTTTCCGTATTTGTCAAAGTATTTCTGCGCGTTCTCGGCAGGAGTTTTTGTGTTGTCGATAGGGATTTTGATGATTTTGTTGTCATCATAATAGTTTTCAGCTTCAAGAAACTTGTCGTCCGGTGTAAGTCCGTAGCCGAATGCGTTGATAAGCTCGCCGTACACCTTGTACTTTTCGCGTTTTTCGGAGTCCTTTAGCTGTTTCATCTGCAGGGAATATTTCTTCTGGTTTCGCTCCAGGAGGGTATTTACGTGTTTTCTCAGGTCGGCTGACTTCTGGCGTATACGTGTATAGGTGTTTCTCTCAGAGTAGTAAAGCTCTAAAACCTCTGATATAGATTCATATTTTGTGACCGTTAAATCGCTATACTGAGTCAGCTCTATTGAAGAAAATTCCTTTGGTTCATTGCCGTCACGCACGATATTCGGCGTAAAACGATTATTTTTTATGTCCTCCATCATCCATGTGAAGTTGCTTCCCAGGTGCAAAAGCTCATCGTGTGAGTAGGCAGCTACCGGTGCGTCAGCGTCAAGGCCTGCCCGGTGAGCCAGTTCATTTGCCACAAGTGGGCTGATGCCGGAAAAGGATGAGTATATAGCCTTTGAAACAGTAAGCGGCTTTGCTGATATAATATCCACAAACTGCTTCGAATCTACAGTCAGCGGATTATATTTATCCTCCTGTGTCGCGGGGATGGTGTAGGCTCTGCCCGGAAGCACCTCACGTACAGAGCTTACGGATGCGGGAATACGCTTGGCACTGTCTATTATCGTACCATCGGAGTCGGTAAAGATGATGTTTGAATATTTGCCCATCAGCTCGATAATAAGCACCTTGTGGCATAGATCGCCCATCTCGTTTAAGTGCTCGATTTCAAAGTTTATGATACGCTCCATGCCCGGCTGGTAAATCTTTGTGATGCGTCCGTTTGCTATATGCTTTCTTAAAACCATGCAAAATGTAGGGGCAGTGAGAGGGCTTACCTTATTTGTGGGTGTCAGGTAGATGAATGGAAGCGATGCACTTGCAGACATCGAAAGCCTGAACGAGCCGTTTGGTCCCTTTAGGGTAAGAAGCAGCTCATCTGCCTCAGGTTCTGCGATTTTACTGATTTTTGAGTTTAGTATCGTGCTGTTTAGCTCTGCAACTATATTTGAAATGACTATTCCGTCTAAAGCCATGATGTTCCTCCTTATTTTCTATAAATATTCTAAGGTGCTGAATATTTATATTATAATATATTTGACGAAAATCTCAAGGAGTTATATAATAAACTCATCTATGCATATGCGAAAGGAAAAATTATGATTAAAAGTATGACCGGCTTTGGCAGATACGAGTACGCAGATGCAAGCCGTAAGATTACAGTTGAGGTAAAATCTGTAAATCACAGATATCTGGATGTCAATATCAAGATGCCTAAAAAGCTCAATTTCTTCGAGAGTGCAATAAGGACTCTGCTTAAGGAGTACATAGAGCGTGGCAAGGTCGATATTTATATCACATATGAGGATTTTACAGAAAATAATCTCTCATTACAGTATAATAAGGCTCTCGCGGGAGAATATCTTAAGTATCTGAATCAGATGGCGGAGGAATTCGGACTGGAGAATGATATAAGAGTGAGCACGCTGTCGAGATATCCGGAGGTATTTGCGATGGAGGAGCAGCCTGTAGATGAGGATGAGCTGTGGAGCAGTCTTGAGAAGGCTCTTCGCGGTGCATTTGAGCCATTTGTTGAAAGTCGCGTGCGCGAGGGAGAAAATCTTAAAAAAGACCTTTGCGAAAAGCTCGATAATATGGTATCATATGTTGATTTCATTGAGGAGCGTTCGCCACAGATTATTGTCGAATACCGTGCGCGTCTTGAGGAAAAGCTAAGAGAGCTGCTTGCAGACAATCAGCTTGATGATTCAAGAATAGCCCAGGAGGTCACTATTTTTGCGGACAAGATCTGTGTGGATGAGGAGACAGTCAGGCTCAAAAGCCATATCCTTTCCATGAAGGATTCGTTAAATGCCGGTGGCAGTGTGGGAAGAAAGCTTGATTTCCTCGCACAGGAGATGAACCGTGAGGCGAATACCATCCTTTCAAAGTCCAATGATCTTAAGATTTCTGACACAGGCATCAGTCTTAAAACTGATATAGAAAAGGTCAGGGAACAGATTCAAAATATTGAGTAATTTTAGGAGATTGTGATGAGTAACACAGGAAAATTAGTTGTTTTTTCAGGCTTTTCGGGTTCCGGAAAGGGAACTATCATGAAGGAGCTTATGGCAAAGCATGGTGATGATTATGCACTGAGCGTATCAGCCACGACCAGAGGTCCAAGGCCGGGTGAGGAGCATGGCAGAGAGTATTTTTTTATCTCAGAGGAAGAATTTGAACAGATGATAAAGGCAGATGGACTGCTTGAGTATGCCAAGTATGTAGATCATTACTACGGCACACCAAAGTCATATGTCAATGAGCAGCTTAGCGCCGGAAAGAATGTGATTCTTGAGATAGAAATCCAGGGAGCTTTAAAGATAAAGAAGCAGTTTCCTGATACGGTGCTTATGTTTGTGTCAGCGCCGAGTGCAGATGAGCTTAAGGACCGGCTTGTAGGAAGAGGCACAGAGACAAAAGAGGTTTGTGCACAGAGACTTTCAAGAGCATATGAGGAGTCTTTGGGCATAGAGAAATATGATTATTTAGTGGTAAATGATAAGCTTGACGATTGTGTAGAGCTTGTGAATGACATCATCCACAGCTCTGATGACACAAAAAAGAATCAGGATTATCTGGTATCATCAAATATAGATTTTATAAATAAAATGAGAAAAGAGCTTTTAAGCTTTTCGAAAGGAGATAAATAATATGATACATCCATCGTATGTAGAGTTAATGAAGGTAGTAAACAACAATGTAGAGATAGGTGAAGAGCCGGTAGTAAACAGCCGTTATTCTATCGTTATTGCTGCAGCAAAGCGTGCACGCCAGATTATTGATGGCGCAGAACCACTTATCGCACGCCCTAAGTGCAATAAGCCATTATCTATTGCTGTAGAGGAGCTGTACACGGGAGCTGTCAGAATCGTCTCAGATGATGAGGATTTAAACGAAGGCGAAGAGGCTTAATCTAGGAGGGGAAAGGCTGTTTTGTCTTTCCCTTTTAATTGTAAATACTTACATTTGAGAGGTACTATGAAATTATTATTTATTTCGCTTGGATGCGATAAAAACCTTGTGGATTCAGAGTATATGATAGGCATGCTTGCAAATGACGGCATTGAGATGACCGATGATGAGACGCAGGCTGATATCATTATCGTAAACAGCTGCTGCTTCATAGGTGATGCAAAGGAGGAGAGTATCAATACAATTCTCGAGATGGCTCAGTATAAGGAGACAGGCAAATGCAAATCACTTATTGTGACAGGCTGTCTGGCACAAAGATACAAGGATGAGATTTTTAAGGAAATCCCAGAGGTTGATGCCATACTTGGCACCAATTCATATGATACTATAGTTGAAGCTGTCCATGAGACACTTGAAAAACACAGATACAGCAATCTGCACACCTTAGAGGGGCTTCCCAGCATAAAGACAAAGCGTATTGTCACCACAGGAGGGCATTTCGCTTACCTTAAGATAGCGGAGGGGTGCAATAAAAACTGCACCTACTGTGTCATTCCTTCTGTCAGAGGCCGTTACAGAAGTGTGCCGATGGAGGATTTGATTGAACAGGCGAAGAGCCTTGTGGAGCAGGGAGCAAAGGAGCTTATACTTGTTGCCCAGGAGACCACACTTTACGGAGTGGATTTGTATGGTGAGAAGTCACTTCACAAGCTTTTAGATGAGCTCAACAAGATAAGAGGGCTGTTCTGGATAAGGATCATGTACTGCTATCCTGAGGAGATATACGATGAGCTTATAGAGTCCATGATAAAGGATGAGAAGGTATGCCATTATCTGGATATGCCAATCCAGCACTGCAATGACGATATTTTAAGACGCATGGGCAGAAAAACAACAAAGGCTGAGCTTATGGAGCGTATCAGAATGCTGCGTGAGAGAATACCTGATATCACACTAAGGACCACACTTATATGTGGCTTCCCGGGTGAGACACAGGATAATCACGAGGAGCTTATGCAGTTTGTAAATGATATGGAGTTTGACCGTCTGGGAGCATTTACGTATTCCCCGGAGGAGGGCACAAAAGCAGCTGCAATGCCTGATCAGATAGATGAGGATATAAAGGCTGACTGGCAGGCAGATGTCATGGAGCTTGAGGAAGAGGTCATTTTTGATAAAAATGAGACACTAAAGGGTAAAGAATTATATGTTTTCATAGAGGGCAAGGTGGCTGATGAAAATGCTTATATCGGCCGTACATACAGAGATGCACCGAATGTTGACGGATATATATTCATCAACACTGATGAGACACTTATGACCGGCGATATATGCAAGGTTATGGTGACCGGTGCGTATGAATATGATTTGATAGGAGAACTTGTAAAATGAATTTACCAAACAAACTTACAATCTTAAGAGTGATACTTATTCCGTTTTTTGTATTTTTCCTTATTTCACCGTTTTTTGACGGATACGGAAATTATATAGCGCTTGCGATATTTATCATTGCAAGTCTGACCGATATGGCTGACGGAAAAATTGCAAGAAAATACAATCTTGTTACAAATTTCGGCAAGTTTATGGATCCGCTTGCAGACAAGCTGCTTGTGTGCTCGGCAATGATATGCCTTGTTGATTTAAAGCTTATCCCTGTATGGGTTGTGCTTATTATCATTGCAAGAGAGTTTATCATAAGCGGTTTCAGACTCGTTGCATCAGACAATGGAATTGTCATTGCAGCAAGCTACTGGGGAAAGTT
>ERZ827452.1783-NODE-1783-length-18597-cov-8.594920_pt1 | contig 18597 bp, 24 predicted proteins | sample MGYA00519866_ERZ827452 | MGnify/ENA primary metagenome ERZ827452 (study PRJEB31778, sample SAMEA3449307) | human gut metagenome | biome: human gut; feature: human-associated habitat; material: faeces | place: United Kingdom | collected 2010/2012 ... | reverse complement strand
CCTTGTATTTCTGTAGATACATAATAAGGTCGCGTTCTGCATCCATATACTCTTTGCGATTTGTAATTTCGCAAGTATTAACCTGACGTATCTTATCCGGAAGGTCTGTAAGAACAAGAGACTTTTCACGACGAAACATACAATACTGCCAAAGATTGAAATTCAGTTCTTTCAAATTAGAAGCCTCTCTTTGTCCGGAGCAGTATCGGTTAACAAATGGTTTATAGCCACCAAAATCCTCCATACGGTTTAGAATCGCCAGCTGTGGAATCAAATCTTTAGGCCGATTTACTACCGGTGTTCCAGTAAGCTCTATCACCCATTCTTTGCCGGTGCATATCCCTTTACAGAATTTAGCCTGCTGGGTAGATGCAGATTTGCAACGGTGACTTTCATCAATGATAACTGACTTGAATAAATTGATTGAGTTTCTAAATTCTACATCTCTCAACGTCCAGCCTTCGGACTTCTTTATACGTTGTACAAAGTACTTTTTTAAAGACTCATAATTGACTATAAATACCTGATGCATTCCTGTTTGAAAGAAAAAAGTCCAAGTATCACGTACTTTATCAGTTAAGATCATTGCTTTTTTGTCCGTAAACTTCTCCCATTCACGCATCCAGTTTATTTTTAATGAAGAAGGACAAATAACAAGACAAGGAAAAGCACTAGCGATATTAATTGTTGCAATACTCTGCAATGTATTATGAGTTACTATATAGCTATCCGTCAGGTATAAATGATCAAGTGAAGACACTTTAATACACTGCTGTTCAAAGTCTCCAATATACTCTACAGATTTGATATAGCGTGTAGTCTGAAAAGATTTATTCCGATTCCAATCTTTTATTTTATATGATTGTTCACTAAAAGGACAAAACTCAGTCCTAATGTTAACTTGGAATTCAATAGTTTTAGCATCATCAGTCCTATTATACATATGAGGTATGGCAATGCCCCCTAATGATTGAACTAACTCCATTATATCTTTTACCAATAAGACAGATGTTGTGTGGAATATAGTTCTATTCTTTATACAGCTACCATCTGTATCCATTAGCCCTCTCAACAAATCAAGTCTTTGGTTAACAGACCCTTGAAGATATTCCTTCGGGATAAATTTATCCTTACTTAATATTTCAAGTTTCATTCTTTTTATTTCTTCTCTATACAGGTGAATTTTACTACTATCTTTTACGATTTCATAATGTATAATAGTATCATAAGTAGATGAACTTATTTTCAACCCAGATATCAACTCATTATTAATTTTACCAATAATAAAAGATTTGTCTCTAGGAAGGCTAAACTGTATTTTTTTATGATTCAATCCTGCGTCACCAATTATAGCTCCCATCGTATATGATGGGATTATAAACCTTTTATGTGCATATTGAACGGGATCACACACAGGAATTTCCCATTTAAAGGAAGGCTTTCTTTTAGAAACATCCCGCTTAGGATTCATTTTATTAGTTAGTCCCAAATAAAGCAATTCTTGCAATGATTTTACCGTCCAACCCATTCCACGTCTTCTTCTGTTTTGATCGCGTACGCACCAAAGATGCTCAAGATTACAATCAACATGAGAATTATCATTCATGGTAACTCTATATGTTTTTCGAATTCCTTGAGGATAAATTGCTTCTACCGTTTGAATACTTCCATCTTTAGCAAAAATCTTGTCTCCAACTTTAATCTCTCCCATTTTAATCCACCCTGAAGGGGTGGCAATAAGCGTATAAAGCGGATTTGCTTTTCCGAGTCCCGGTTCATCGCAATTCATAAACCGTTTTAGTTCTAATCCTCGTGCAATGCCTTTAAGCTGATAAGGATAAGGCTGAATCTTTAAATTGTGCGGAACGGTTAGATCCGGCAGTTCCGGAATATCATAAGCGATATCTTCCTCCTTTTTTTCTGTACCGTTTACCCAATTTATATTCTCAAACTGCTGTATTTGATAAATCATCCTTTCAAGCTCTACCCTACTCCTTGTCGGGACAATCCAAACTTTTTTAGCACCATCAAAACGTCTACCGGGAATCTGTCTGACCCGATCTATTATTGAAGTCTTATATTTGAATGATAATTCGAAATTATCTCCTTTTAATTCAATATTCATGATTCAGAGTATTTAGCAGGGGGAATTATCCCCCCTGTGATGATTGATTATGCGGTTGCGTCAAGAGGTGCAGGCGCCTCTATTTGTTTTTTACGTCCTCTTTTTTTAGGCTTCTCTTCTTCCAGTACAACAGCTTCTTCCGGTTCATCCGTTTCGAAATCAAGCCGCTCTTGTCTGACTCCCCATTTCTCTTCAAACAAATAACTTTCAACTTCCGCATCACAAGCTGCAGCATCAATGCTCAATTCTTCATAGTAAGGGTAATCTGCATCAAGGAGAGGAACGAAGATTTTCAAGTCAACAACTTTGCCGGACTGGAGAAGTTTAGCTCCCATAATGGTAATTCCAGAAACACCATCGACGCTGTCATTTGCATAGCCCGTAATGATATAATTTTCCAGAGTCTCTGCATAGCCCGGGGAAGTAAAGCTATCTTTGTTGATATTAGATGCCTCTGGCTGCTCACACAATACAACGAGATGTAATTTAAGCCGGCTAAACGCTTCTCTTAAATCGCTGTGGATGATCTGATCGCAGCTCTTGTTAATTACATTCGTGTAGTTCGCTTCCGAGAAACGCTCATTGTACACTACATTCAAGCGGTCTTTTTTGATAACCGCCTTCTTGATCTCATTTTTTACTTGTTCCATAATCTTCTTTAGTTGATAAAGTGATAATACTAAATGCTGATACAACTCCCATGACGGCAGCCGTAGTTATTTCTCTAGTCGTTGCATCTTCTCTTTGAGAGAAAGACAATGCCGTAAACAGACCGATAACGGCTAGCCCGATTGTGATTCTTTTTAAGTTTTTCATGATGATTGCTTTTTATTGTTATTATACATTCCGGACATTTTCATTTCTTCTTTTGCTTTACTTATCACAGTTACACACCATGATAGTTGATGCGTCGCCGTCCGATTGCAGCGTTCGCACCAGTCGACCAAATATCGTTCTTCCCTACACAAAGAGTTAACTAGAGCATTTATGGCCGTCGCTGTTGCTTTCGCATTCTTAGCTGTATCAACAAGCGTCTGCATGACCTCGGATTTCATCGCCTCATTGAGCCAGTATTTTGAGTCTGCAAGTAATTTGCCGGAACGGGCAACATATACAGCCAAGTCATTGCCACGTTGTACCGCTTCTGTCGCATCTTCGCTCATGGTTATATTGAGAAATGAATCTATATTAGTTAATTCATCCAATATTTGATATTTAGGTGTGATAAGTAAGTTCATATTGTTTTTATGATAAAATATAATCAGACCATCAATTGCCACCATTTGAAAGCCAGGTCTTCGTACTTTTCTTTTCCCTTGGTATATGTAGGATGATTACGGTCGGTGATAAAATGCTTGAATATCTTGCAGTTCTTTTTCGAGATTGCATAAATGAAATCCTGTTTACTTCCTGCGATATCCATATACCAGGCACGGGATCGGTCCCAGTCAAAGAAATCTATCGCTTCATCGAATTGTGCCTGAGACTCTGCAAAGGTCGTTTTCAAATCGCCACCAAAACCGTAAGCAGATAACCACCAGTCCCATTTACAGCGAGTATCGAGGTGATAGGCAAAGTTCCCATAATGGAACTCCTGCTGCTTATTTACCATGAACTTCTGTGTATCAGACTGCGCTAGCACAACAGCAAGAAACTGGTCTTTCTCCGCTTCCTTCCGGAGAGCCTTACGCATCTCAAGTCCTAATTCAAATTCTTCTGTCGTGTACACATAATCATCTACCATCAGCTTGTCATACCGAACACGGTCATTCTCTGTGATAAGAGCGTCTACAAGAGTACCGAACTTGAATGCCTTTTCTTTATCCCCGTATTGAGCACGGGGATAGAGATAATTTTTAAGTTCTGTCAGATCAGAGTTACTTACTTCTGTACGCGAATAATATGAATCCGGATTTGACATAACTATTTAGCTTTTACATCTGCCTCGTAGCTGATGAATTGTGATTCGATATGCTTTTGATCTTTGCTGTTTGCCTGTTTCTCGCAATAGGTAATCATCTTCTTAAAGATTTTCTCTAGTTCTTCAACTGGCAGACTCTGTCCTTCATTTAGCCACCACATCTGAAATATCTCCAAATATCCTTGCTGATGCAAAACAACAATCTTTTCTTTCACTTTAGCGTTTGTCGGTGGAGGGGCAACAGATGCAGCAGCATTAGAAAAAAGGCTCCCTATTGAACTTCTCTGTGCCTTCATTGCAGATTCTTGTTTAGCAACTTCTTCCTGCCTTTTTATCTCTTCCATCTGTTTTGCTGTTTCTTCGGCTTCACGCTGCTTGCGCTGTTCTTCAGCTTTTGCAGCCGCTTCCGCATTTGCCAAACGAAGTTGTTCTAATTCTGCTAACTCTTTACGCTTAGATGGAATACGGTCAATCAAATCCTGTCGGATACTTAATAGCTTGGCTTTATAACGTTGAGCAAATTCCTCATATTTACCCTGTAGTACATTCCGTCGAATTTCCTTCTTTGTTTCCAGACTGATATAATAAGTTGCTTCTTCCTCATTGAATTTATCGAAATGCGCTTTAGGATAATCAGTTTGGAAAACAGTAATACCGATAACTTCACGGTCAAAATTTGCATAAGTAAGTCTAGTGAAAATATCCTGTAATTCAACAATTTTGGATGTAAGATACATATTGAAGTAAGAAAGGAGATTATTTTCAATCGCTTGTTGGTAACTCGCTTTTTCCGAATCAATTCGGGCTTTTTGCTCGGCGATTTTCTTTCTTTTCTGTTCTTCTTCATACTTATACTTAGCATACTCATTGCGTTTTGCTACAAGCTTGCCAGGGATTGTAGTAGAATCCTTTGGATCAATCTCTTTTTCCTGTGAAGTGAAGAAAGAACGTACCTTATCAAATATCTGTGTGATGGGCTTGCGACGTTCGTCCATATTTTTAAGGGTAACATTTACCTTTTTCAAGTAGTCAGCTGCAGCCTGGTCTATTGCTTCATTCATACCTTCTCCTTCGATTGTATCAAGGAGAGTTTGACCGGCTTCATTGCATTTCTTGACAGAGTTAGTATTCCTTCCGATGATGTCCGGAAAGGATGAAAGGATGTTTTTTACCTCATCTATTTTGATTAATTCTGTTGCCATAATTCTTTTCTTAAATTGGTTAGTAAGTACTTAGAATCCTCCGTTTTCATCATCATCTGAGACTACTACTTGTACTGGTTCCGGAGCGTCTAATTGCTTTTCTTCTCCAAAAGGAGCATTAATGTCATCTACCGCTTGAACAGGTTCATTAATTTTTTCTTCATCTACCAAGCCATAGTCGATAATTTCTTCCTCTTCTTGATCCGAATCCATAATAGTAAACTTACCTGTACGCACTTTAGGATAAGCATCAAACGCATGTTTGATCATCTTATTCTCAAGGAATCCAGGATCAATGCTTCCATTATTCGAAGTATAGAGTGCATTGGCTTTACCCAATTCACGTCTTTTAGTTTGATCGTTCCACTTCGAATTTGCTTTTTCACTATAATGTTTCAATCGTTCGATATCACCTTCCATTAACCATTGATAATCTACCGAGTTGTCATTTCGTACAATACGAATGAATGCAGCAATAACTTTGGTTGAAGTACGGGGGCATTGTGCTTCATACTCAATATTCTTTATACCATTAACTAAGGATGCTTTAAAATGATCTCCCTCATATACAACGACTGGATTATCCGCATACTTGATTTGCCCGGCACGCATACGCATTGTCAGTTCGCCATACCCTGTAACTGAAACATAGGCACGTTTTTCATAAATATCATATCCTTGTGCGTTCTTGTGTCCGGTTTTACTGCTTCTGCTAAGTATATAGCAAAGTGGATGTCCTGTTTGATCTAATGTAAGACCGTTGACTGCTATATCAAGAAAACAGCCATATAGAGACATCTTTGTCGAATCTGCCAAATCAGGATTATCACGGAGAAGTTTTTGAAAGTTGAATACTTCTTTATGATACATTTGCTCACCCTTATCTGTTCCCCAGATGGCATTATACATTTGAACGAATTTTGCCTGTACATTTTCACTTTCGACAATTTTCGTTGCTGGAAGCGCATTTAGCTCTTCCACTTTTACTTCAATAATTTTACTCATAATTGTTTAAATATTAGCGTTTTATTAATCTCCTTGATATACTCCACGTCTATATTCCTCCATTAAAAGAATATCTTCGGCCGTGGGCTCTATGCTTATATCTTTTTTATCAGGTTTAATCTCTACAGGAGTAGGAACATAATTATTTTTCTGTTCTTCTCTTTCTGCAATCTGCTTTCCGATACTGTCTTGCAGAGCCTGTAACACTTCTGATGATTTCGGTATATATCTCATACAGCGATCTGCATTAATTGTTTGATAATGTTATCCGGAACTTTATTATGCAAATCCATCATTGCACTGGCTGTTTCCAATTCGGATCGTTTCACATAATATTTCCCTCGTTCCTTATTATTTGCCGGATAAAATTTGATCCAGGCTTTTTCGCGCCATTCTGTAATCAGGCGTTTTCCGTATATATCTTCCGCTTGGGATATTGTTACTACTTCGGGGAGTAGGCCCAGCATCGTTAGCGTTTGAACAGTCCCAATTTTAATACATCGGGCTACCATCATTTCGAAGCAATTTTCCATAATCTCTTAATAGGCTGTTTCTTGTTAAACTTTTGAATGGTGTTGAGCTGATTTTAATTACTGAAACACATCTGCATCTCTATGCTATGCTGCCTGATTATTATTGATTTTAGAGTTCATATACTTCTTCAATTCTATTTCTTCGTATTCTTGCCCGTCGACTCCGGTTAAGGTCGTTGTTGCAGTCAAATGCAATCTGAAAGACAATAATTCCAAGAAATGAAAGAGCGATTAATGATTTCTGCAATTGCTTGAAGTCTATATTTAGAGCAAAGACTCTATTTATCCACCAAGCACCAAGTTCGTTCAATTTACTGGTCCCCGTCTTTTTGTAGGCCTTATCTAATAGGACATTTACCGTTCCGTAGGCAGTACCTAATTTGTCGGCAATCTCTTTCTTTGCCAGGCCACAAGCAGCCAGTCCCGCTATTTGATTTTCCCGCTTGGTTAGAGCAGTATCAGCTTGCAGTTCCATGATGCAAAGTCTCTAGTTCGGCTGCCGCTCTGGAAACTCCTTTGGTAGCTTCCAAAGACTCATTAGCCATTCTTACAGCGACATTCAATACTTTTGCTTTGTAGGTTGAGCGAGCGGAGGCAGGCTTGTTATTGAGGATATTGTGCACTGTACCTTGCGAACATCCCACTTCCTTCGCAATCTGCTTTTCGTATCCGTAAGGCAGATTAGCTTTAATAGTTTCTAATTGATTTTCCATATACATTATTATATTATAGTTTTGTGTTCCCGGAAAGGAGATCAAACCCGTCCGGAATTATATAGCTTATTCTTATTTGAAGGTTAGAAATCAGCTTTAAGTTTGAGCATCCGGAGAACTTCCTTGAGTTCGCTGTTGGTATAGTTCCTGGCAATCTCAATACTTACGCAATTATGACTAGCAGCTATTTGGATAGCTCTCTCTTTGTTTACTGTATAGATTTTACGTTTCATGGCTTATTCCTCCGTTTCATTATCAGTGAATGAATACTCTTCTTCTGAAATTCCGCATGCAGAAAACAGTTCACGAATTTCATCTTTCAGTTCTTCGTCACCGTCGCACTCATATCCATCGTTCATATCATAAGTTGGCAGTTCCCAGACATTGGTGCTTGTTTGGTTCAGTTCTGTACGCAGCATGCTGTATCTAATTGCATCCTGTGCTTTGCTTGCTTCCTGTAGTGAAACTTCTAGAATTGTCTTCATTTTCTTATTTGATTTAGAGTAAATAATCTAATTTGTTAACTTTATTGCCCTTTTATTTTGGCGTTATCAAGGTTTTGCGTTAACTTTATAGTGCAAATGTAATTAAAAACATTACACTGTAAGCAATAACAAGACAGAAAATGTAGTCAATTAAGATAATTTAATATTATTCGTATGCATATAGGTAACAAAATTAAAGAAGAAGTCTCTAAAAAAAATATAAGTGTAACAGACTTTGCAAAGTTGATAAACAAAAGCAGACCTTATACATATTCAATATTTGAAAAAGAGAATATTGATACAGAGCTACTTATACATATTTCATCTGTTTTAAATTTATCACCAGCATCATTCTTCGAAGATATAACACATAGTGTTATGCAAAATGGTACAAAAAACATTTTGGTTGGTAGAGATAACAACGGTAATATATCAACTAATGAATGTCAAGACAAGCTTGAAGATGCATTACTTGAAATTAAGCATTTGAAAGCTGTTATTGAAGGCAAGGATCGATTGCTTGAAGAAAAGGAACGATTGATTAATGTATTAATGAATAAATAGCACTGAAAATACTATGCTCACTTTCCTAATAATAGTTTTTGTTTTAGCGTTTCTTTTTGGAATATATTCACAGTTATGTGGTAAATCTTCAAATAGTAACGTTACTACTCCTGACCTAAAAGGGAAAATTCAGGAACTTTCAGCATCCGATATTCGTTCGTTTTTCCCATATATGGATTCGCAATTAGCTTTAAAATATAGTGAAGCGATTGTAAACGGAAAATATAATTTCAATGTTGATAAAAGACTGGTTGAGCAATGGAATAAAAATCGAATATTAAAGAATTCTGGTTCGATGCGGACTGACAGTACACCTATGCCCATATCTGAATATACAAAGGTTACGTGGTGGCAGCTACAGCAATACTTTCCAATAATGGATAGCAAAATATCTGCCGATTACTTCGCAAACCATTTGTTAGATGAAAGCAAATGGTTTACAGTGAAAACAACGGTACTAAAGGAATGGGAGAAGAAGCTTGCGGCATATAAAAATGATGAGAAAAACTTGCATCAAACTACTACCAATAATAACGAAGGAATAGCTTTTGAAAAACAAGGTGATATAGCTTCCGCAATTGAGGTTTACGAAAATAATTTGAGAATAGGATACCTAGCAAGCCATTCGTATAATCGTTTGATGATTATTTATCATAGAGAAAAAAGGTACGAGGATGAAGTGCGAGTAATAAAGAAGGCCATTGAAGTGTTTTCTTCTGATGCTAGAAACGAAAAGGATATTATAAAATGGCAAGAACGTCTCAATAAACTAGAACAAAACAACTTATAAAATATTAGTATTATGAAAAACATTTTATTCACACTTTTTGCTATCCTTATCTTAACCAGTTGTAGTAAAGATGAGGATAACTGGATTGACCTTAACAGCAATAACATTATAGGTTATTGGTCAACAGGAATCGAAGGTACGCACAAATTATTAAGTTTCGATGAGGATGGTACTGGCTCTTTTGGAATTTACAGCAATGCTAGTCCAATTTCCTTTCAAATGTTCGATTATAAAATCGAGGAAGGTAGAATCTACATTTATGATGTATATCCAGATGAAAAGACTCCATATTATTTAGATTGTAAGATATCAGGCACGATTCTTAAAGTCGAAACTGGAAGTGAAGCTGGAACCTATAAGAAGCAAAAATAAAAGAATTTAGGAGTCTAGTTTATTGATTGCCTAACTAAAAAGTTAAAATATATGGAAAAAGAAATATCAAAAAAGGGTGACCGTGTTCAAGTTGAGCGACTTTATCCTAATGCAGAACCACATAAAGGAACTTTTGAGGAAATGGATAATAATGGTGATTACGTGATTAAGCGTGATGATCTGCATGAAAACAGGACATATAATCCTAAGCGAGTGAAGAAAGAAGACTAATAAAAACTCAAGATATAAATAATATTATGGCAAAACCTAGAGTCTTTTTAAGTTCAACATACTATGATTTAAAGCATGTAAGAGAGAGAATAGAACGTTTTCTAGCCAATTTTGGAATGGAACCTGTTTTATTTGAAAGTGACAATGTTACTTTTGAATTCAATAAACCATTGGACGTATCTTGTTATAATGAAGTCAAAACTTGTCATATGCTGATTCTAATCGTTGGTGGGCGATATGGAAGTGTAGTTACTGGAGAACAAGTTCCTCAAGAAAAAAAGGAACTTTATGAGCATTATGTTTCAATAACAAGAAAAGAGCATGAAACTGCAGCTAATACAGGTATACCCACATTTGTTTTCATTGACAAAAATGTATACGCCGAATATCAAACATATAAAAAAAATAAAAAAATATTTGAAGATAAGACCCCTTTTAACTTTGCTCATGTAGATGATATAAACGTTTTTAGATTCATAAGTATCCTAGAAGCTATCACTGCTATTAAGACATTTGATAAAGTTGAAGAAATAGAAAATTATTTGGAAAGTCAAATATCAGGGATGCTCTTTCTTTATTTACAGCAATTACAAACTCAGAAACAAAACACAGAAACATTAGATGCAATAGCAGAATTAAAAATTATATCACAAAGAATGAATGAAATGCTATCTGCTGTTGGAAAGAACGTTTTAAAAGACTCTAAAGAGTATGAAGAAGTTATTGAAAATCAAGATATAATGCTTTTACATTTCTTTAAAGATATGTTTTATGATAATGTGGTTTTTGATCAAGAGAGAAATTATCCCCTTGAAAAATGTAACGCCATAATAGACACTAGTCTTGATTTATTGTTTTCAAAAGAAAATATTGAGAAATTAACTATATCCCAAAGCAAAGAATCTTCTTTTCACAAAACAATAGAGCAGATATGGCTTGATTTTGATCTTGATTTAATGCTTTCTGAGAATTCAATAAAGATAAATAAAATAAATCTCCACAAGATTATGACAAATTATATAGACAAGATATATCCAATAATAGAGAAAAGACCAGAAATGTTTGATAAGATGAAAGAGATTTTTCATAATGATAGTTTAGAAGCTATAACTGGATTACCTTTTTAAAATATTACTTATATCTTATCTTGCGGCTTATGGAGTTTCGCAGAAACATGGTGATTTATTTTATAAAAGATTACCTAGTGAAAACTATGTTATGTATTGGCAATCTAACAATGACATAGATGTTTATCTATGTAGATGGCTTCCAAGTGCTCATGAAGATTTAGACGATTCATGTATTATTGATAAAATATTATCTTTCGATGACACGAATGCGGATAAGGTGACTAAGTTTAAGCAAATGCTTAAAAATGCGAGATGAATATAGGTAAAGAATACAAAAAACTTAATAGCAATATAATTGATATGGTGGCAATAATTCTTTTCTTCAATAGACTACTTGCAGTCTCATACAATTCGTTCAATGTATATACTATAGCGTAAGCAATGCCTGCAAATAATAGTACAATAATCAGGACGATAAGAGATGCCAAATAAATATTTTCCATGTTTTCTATTAAAATATAGACAATGAATAATGTTTCTACAAAAGATTGGATTGAATGGCTCATTATGGGATTGAGTTTTTTGTTTAGTTTATATGTATATGTCAATCATACAAGAAGACTAAACAGGCAGCAAAAAACAATCAATGACCAACAATCCCAAATTAACGATTATATCATCAAAGAAAATGAAGAGCTAGAAAAAAACAAAAAGAAAGCTCGTATCATTTGTGAAATCTTAGATCCTATAGAAATAGGTAAAGCTCGCCGATTTAGAATGAAAAACATTGGACTATCTGATGCTAGAAATATAAATATCGAAATAGTTGATAATGAAGATGTATGTTTTTATATAGAAGATGACTTCTTTCCTTATGCTAAACTATTGTCTACACAGCATTTTGATATTTCATATATTAACAACTCATATAAAGAACAATATGAAGTTAGAATTACATGGAGTGACGATTTTTGCGAAGAAAACTCTTCTAATCAAATTATGGTATTTCCATAGCCAATAAATAATAGGATAAGAATATGGAAGAAAAAGACAAAATAATCGCATCACTCCGGGAACAGCTCCGGAAAGTACTGCGAAAAAACAGTGCTCAGAAGCAAGAAATAGCTCTCTTAAATTATGAACTAGAAAAGGCAAAAACAAGGTCATCAAAATAGCGCTCTTTGAACTATCTTTGAAATGGTTAGCTCACATCATTATAATTAACTGATATGTAGCCGAATAACCTTCTAAAATATTCTGCTTTGGGAGCAGGGGGTCGTGGGTTCGAATCCCGCTACCCCGACGAAAAAAAAGAGTTACATTAAGTAGCTCTTTTTTTTGTTTATGCAAAAATATTATTTCAAATGCAAATAGTATTCACGAGTCAATTCTTTATACTCTTCACTATATTGATGACGGGCTACTTCAGTCAACAGTTCCTCCTTAATACATCCCTCATTATTAAACGTAAAAGTAATTAACATCCGTTTAGGAGTTCCTCCCGGCTTGGTTATTACATTTAGCTGGCGAGTTGCATATAAATGATATTCGGAAGCTGCAGTCTTCACCCTGTCAGCCACGTCTGTCGGTATTACGATTGTAAAAGTACCCTCTTTCTTCAATAAATCAGCCACACCCTTCAGCAACTTTTCATAAGTCAGAGAATCGTTATGTCGTGCCATGCTTCTCTGTTGGTCCGGACAACTAAGCGAATCCACAAAGTAAGGAGGATTGGAAACGATCACATCAAATTTATCCGGAGACTGATAGAACAGAAAATCTTGCTTCACCACTTCTATCCGATCCTTCCAGGAAGAACGGGCCACATTTTCCTTAGCCTGCCCGGCAGCGGCTTCGTCAATTTCCAGCGCCACAATATTTGCATCCGGCAGACTACGTTGAGCCAGCATCAAAGCAACCAACCCCGTCCCGGTTCCAATATCTAAAATTCGATGTGCCCCTTGAACAGAAGCCCACGCCCCTAAAAGTACCCCATCCGTACCTACCTTCATGGCACATTTGTCATGCCATACTGTAAACTGCTTAAACTGAAAGAAAGGATTCGCCATTTTATTAGCCATCTAAACCTGTTTTTTATTGATCTTTGCTGAAAACCGTCAAAAATAAATAATTATTATGGAATAAATCCATTACTGCCCGATATTTTGGCATTGTTTTTGTGTTTTTATTCCACACTGTGCTTTATTATTAAAGAGAATCAATTAACTTTGCAAACGATTTATGCATATTATGTATGACATAAACTAAATTAAAACGAAAAGATGAAAGAAAGATACTTATTGGAAGAAGAAGTTGGTGAGAACGGCTTCTCACTGATTACCGACTATGATGGCAATGACGAACATGTGTTTGATGTGAATATAAAATCCGGTGATATTCTTCCGGTTCTCCCCCTTCGTAATATGGTGTTGTTTCCCGGAGTATTTTTACCTATTACAGTAGGCAGAAAGGCTTCATTAAAGCTGGTTCGCGAAGCTGAAAAGAAACACAAAGATATTGCAGTGATTTGCCAGAGATCGGCACACACGGAAGACCCCAAACTGGAAGATTTGCACAATGTCGGCACTGTCGGACGAATTGTACGGGTACTGGAAATGCCTGACCAGACAACAACAGTCATCCTTCAGGGAATGAAACGTCTGCGTCTGAAAGATATTGTAGATACACACCCTTATCTGAAGGGAGAGATCGAACTTTTGGAAGAAGATGTCCCAAACAAAGACGATAAAGAGTTTCAAGCCCTGGTTGAAACATGCAAGGACTTGACGATGCGTTATATCAAATCATCAGAAATGCATCAGGACTCGTCATTTGCTATAAAAAACATCAGTAATCCGATGTTCCTCATTAATTTCATTTGTGCCAACCTGCCATTCAAGAAAGATGAGAAGATGGATTTATTAAGTATCAACTCATTAAGAGAGCGTACTTATCATCTATTGGAAATCTTGAATCGCGAAGTACAGCTGGCAGAAATCAAGGCATCCATCCAAATGCGTGCCCGTGAGGATATCGATCAGCAACAGCGTGAATACTTCCTCCAGCAACAGATCAAAACGATCCAGGATGAACTGGGTGGCAGCGGTCAGGAGCAGGAAATTGAAGAAATGCGCCTGAAAGCAGTTAAAATGCACTGGAATGCAGAAGTAAGAGATACTTTCCTGAAGGAACTGGCGAAACTGGAACGTACACATCCGCAATCACCGGACTTCAGCGTACAGCTCAACTATCTGCAAACAATGCTCAACCTGCCTTGGGGAGTTTATACAACAGACAATCTGAATTTGAAAAATGCAGAAAAGACGTTGAATAAAGACCACTACGGACTGGAAAAAGTAAAAGAACGTATTTTGGAACACCTTGCCGTATTAAAACTGAAAGGCGATATGAAATCACCTATTATCTGTTTGTACGGCCCTCCGGGAGTTGGTAAAACATCCCTCGGAAAATCCATCGCATCGGCACTGAAACGAAAATATGTCCGTATGTCTTTGGGCGGTGTGCACGATGAAGCAGAAATTCGTGGTCACCGCAAAACTTATATTGGCGCTATGCCCGGACGAATCATCAAGAGCCTGATTAAGGCAGGAGCCTCTAACCCTGTATTTATACTGGATGAGATCGACAAAGTCAGTGCCGACCGTCAGGGCGATCCGTCATCAGCTTTGCTGGAAGTACTTGATCCGGAACAGAATACCTCTTTCCATGATAACTTCCTGGATGTAGATTATGACCTTTCCAAAGTACTGTTCATTGCAACCGCCAATAATCTGAATACGATCCCCGGCCCGTTGCTCGACCGTATGGAGCTGATTGAAGTCAGCGGATACATCACGGAAGAAAAAGTTGAAATTGCCCGTAAGCACCTGTTGCCGAAAGAACTGGAAGCAAACGGACTTAAAAAGACGGATATCAAGATTCCGAAAGATACTTTGGAAGCGATTATCGAATCATATACCCGTGAAAGCGGCGTCCGTGAACTGGAAAAGAAAATCGGCAAGATTCTCCGCAAATCTGCCCGTCAATATGCAACAGACGGTTATTTCGCCAAATCAGAAATTAAACCGACTGATTTGTATGAATTCCTGGGAGCACCGGAGTATACTCGTGACAAATATCAGGGAAATGACTATGCAGGCGTAGTCACCGGACTGGCATGGACTGCCGTCGGCGGTGAAATACTCTTTGTAGAAACGAGTCTGAGCCGTGGTAAAGGTGCGCGTCTTACACTAACAGGTAATTTGGGAGATGTAATGAAAGAATCAGCTATGCTGGCACTCGAATACATCAAAGCACATGCTTCCATCCTCGATCTGAATGAAGACATCTTTGACAACTGGAATATACATATCCATGTCCCCGAAGGTGCTATTCCGAAAGATGGACCGTCGGCAGGTATTACTATGGCTACTTCTTTAGCTTCTGCCCTCACCCAAAGAAAGGTAAAAGCAAACCTTGCCATGACGGGAGAAATCACTCTCCGTGGCAAAGTGCTTCCTGTCGGTGGTATCAAAGAGAAGATTCTTGCCGCCAAACGTGCCGGAATCAAAGAAATCATCATGAGTGCCGAAAATAAAAAGAACATAGATGAAATTCAGGACATATATTTAAAAGGACTGCAATTCCACTATGTAAACGACATAAAAGAAGTATTCGCAATTGCGCTGACAGACGAAAAAGTTGCGGATGCCATTGATTTATCTGTAAAGAAACCCAGCCAGGAATGACATTTGAGTTACAATATACAGACACTAAAAGTAATGCCCGTGCAGGTCTGATAACAACAGACCACGGGCAGATACAAACACCTATCTTCATGCCTGTGGGAACACTGGGCACTGTTAAAGGAGTACATGTAACAGAACTGAAAGAAGATATCCAGGCACAGATTATTCTGGGCAACACCTATCATTTATACTTGCGTCCGGGACTAGACGTAATTGAAAAGGCAGGCGGACTGCATCGCTTCAATGGTTTTGATCGTCCTATGCTGACCGATAGCGGTGGTTTTCAGGTATTCTCATTAGCAGGAATACGAAAACTTCGGGAAGAAGGAGCCGAATTCCGCTCGCACATTGATGGCAGCAAACATATCTTTACCCCGGAAAAGGTGATGGATATAGAACGTACCATTGGCGCTGATATCATGATGGCTTTTGACGAATGTCCTCCGGGAGATTCAGATTATGCATATGCCAAAAAGTCATTAGGGCTGACACACAGATGGCTTGATCGTTGTATTCAGCGTTTTAACGAAACTGAACCGAAATACGGCTACAACCAGTCTCTCTTCCCCATCGTGCAAGGATGTGTTTATCAGGATTTGCGTAAGCAATCCGCTGAATTCGTCGCCTCCAAAGGAGCGGATGGAAATGCAATCGGCGGACTGGCCGTAGGCGAACCGGTAGATAAGATGTACGAGATGATAGAGGTTGTCAACGAGATTCTTCCCAAAGACAAGCCCCGCTATCTGATGGGAGTCGGTACCCCCGTAAATATCCTTGAAGGCATTGAACGCGGAGTCGATATGTTCGACTGTGTTATGCCTACCCGAAACGGACGAAATGGCATGCTGTTTACCAAAGACGGTATCATCAATATGCGAAACAAGAAATGGGAAACAGACTTCTCTCCCATCGAGGCAGACGGTGCTTCTGCTGTAGACACGCTATACAGCAAAGCGTACTTGCGTCACCTTTTCCACGCACAAGAACTACTGGCAATGCAAATTGCTTCTATACACAATCTGGCATTTTACCTGTGGCTGGTAGGTGAAGCCCGGAAACATATCATTGCCGGAGATTTCTCTACCTGGAAGCCGATGATGGTAAAAAGAGTGTCAACAAGATTATAAAGAATGAAAAGCAATCGATTAATAAAACGGCTGGATTGGTATATCATCAAGAAATTCTTGGGGACATACGTATTTGCCATTGCATTGATTATCTCAATTGCGGTGGTGTTCGACTTTAACGAGAAGATGGACAAGCTGATGGAGCATGAAGCCCCTTGGGACAAGATCATCTTTGAATACTACATGAACTTCATCCCCTACTTCTCCAATCTGTTCAGTCCGCTGTTCGTATTCATCGCCGTTATCTTCTTTACCTCCAAACTGGCGGAGAACTCTGAGATCATTGCCATGTTCTCCACCGGTATGAGTTTCAAAAGAATGATGCGCCCCTATATGATCTCTGCCGCCATCATTGCTGCGGCAACATTCATGATGAGTTCGTTCATCATTCCCAAAGGTAGTGTTACCCGTCTGAACTTTGAAGATAAATACATCAAACCCAAGAAAGTCAACTCGGTCCGAAACGTGCAGTTGGAAGTGGACAGTGGTGTCATAGCCTATATCGATAATTACAATGACGGAATGAAAACCGGCAACCGCTTTTCATTGGATAAGTTTGTCGACAAGAAACTTGTCTCCCACTTAACGGCACGCCGTATCACTTACGATACAACAACGGTCAATAAATGGACCATTCACGACTATATGGTACGTGAACTGGACGGACTAAAAGAAAAGATCACCAAAGGAGACCGGATCGACTCTATTATAAATATGGACCCATCGGACTTCCTGATCATGAAGAATCAACAGGAGATGCTGACCAGTCCGGAACTGAGCGAATATATCGAAAAACAGAAACGACGGGGATTTGCCAATATCAAAGAGTTTGAAATTGAGTACCACAAACGAATTGCAATGTCATTTGCTTCGTTTATTCTGACAATCATCGGGGTTTCTCTTTCATCACGAAAAACGAAGGGTGGTATGGGACTTCATCTGGGTATTGGATTAGGGCTTAGCTTCTCTTATATCCTGTTCCAGACAATCACTTCTACCTTTGCCATAAACGGTAACGTGCCTCCTGCGATTGCAGTCTGGATTCCCAATATCCTCTATGCAGGCATCGCATTCTATCTGTATCAGAAAGCACCTAAATAAGGAAACATAAAACTTAGATTCAGGAGATAAAAAATAGAAGTTCCGCCTATTCTTGCCGAAAGCAAGTACAGGCGGAACTTTTTTGTTGTATCCATTTCCTCTTTTGTCTATTCTCCATTTTAATCACCAAACGGTGATCCGGAAAATCCCTCTTTCTCCTTACTCTTTTCGAGATTGTCAACCAATCTCACTTACATAAGCAGAAAGATCTGCAGCAGAGATGTTTTTGGCTATAATCACACCATTTCCATCCAATAAATAGTTTGTGAACCCCCGATTCAAACGGTACTTTTTAAATAATCTGGAGTCCTCGCCTTCTGTTTCCACGAAACAAGTGGGCGTAACTATTTGGTCCTTACGAACGGTTTCCTTAAAGATTGACTGGTATTCGTCAAACGAAACAGAAACCATTTCCACATTACGGGAAGAACGAAGCACATTGCTCAAACTTACGTTTTGCATCCGGGATTGCGCGTCATAACTTGCCCAAAAACTAAGCAACACATATTTACCTTTCAAATTACCCAACTTAAAAGCCGGTTGCCCATTCGACGCAGATTCGATTTTAAAATCAGGGGCTACGTCACCCTCACTCAAACCTCCGGTAGGT
>ERZ827452.1777-NODE-1777-length-18664-cov-7.820786_pt1 | contig 18664 bp, 14 predicted proteins | sample MGYA00519866_ERZ827452 | MGnify/ENA primary metagenome ERZ827452 (study PRJEB31778, sample SAMEA3449307) | human gut metagenome | biome: human gut; feature: human-associated habitat; material: faeces | place: United Kingdom | collected 2010/2012 ... | reverse complement strand
CCTCCGGTTTCTGGAATTCCTTCGCGGCGGCAGACAGCCCCGCGAGACGGCCCGTCGCCCAGGCAATCTGGAGATTGAAGCCGCCCGTATAGGCGTCGACGTCCAGAAGCTCGCCCGCAAAATACAGTCCCTGCACCAGCTTCGATTCCATCGTCTTCGCGTTGACCTCGGAGACCTTCACGCCGCCGGAGGTCACAATGGCGTCCTCGACGGGCGCTTTGCAGGCAATGGGCACGGAAAAGCATTTGATCGTCTCAAGCAGTGCTCTTCGCTGCTGCTTCGTGATGGAGTTGACCTTCTGCATGGGATCAATGCCGCTGCGGGCAATGACGACCGGGATCATGGATCTCGGCAGAAGCGCCGAAAGGCTGTTTTCAAAATCGCGGTTCTGCGCGGCGGAAAAATCACGCAGAATACGCGCGTCCAGCGTTTTTTCGTCCAATGCGGGCTTGAGGTCGATCCTGACCGTATAGCCTGCTTCCCCGCGCGCCATATGCGCGCTGGCAGAGAGGATCACAGGACCGGAGAGGCCGAAATGGGTAAACAGCAATTCCCCAAAGTCCTCATAGACGGTCTTTCCCTTCGTGTTTACAAGTTTGACCGCAATATTTTTCAGGGCCAGCCCCTGCATTTTCGCGCAGTCGTGCCCCTTCTCGACCAGCGGGACGAGCGAACCGGTCGGCTCTATGATCGTATGCCCGAGGGCCTGCGCCATGGCGTAGCCGCTGCCGGTCGAGCCGGTCGCGGGGTAGGACAGGCCGCCGGTCGCGAGAATGACACAGTCTGCGGGCACGGGACCCTCCGCCGTTTTTACGCCGGTCACGCGGCCGTCGGAAACGGCGATCTCCGCCGCTTTGCGCGGCAGGATACGCACATGGTATGCACGCAGGAACCGTTCGAGCGCATCCAGAACGGACTGCGACCGGTCAGAGACAGGAAAAACGCGGTTGCCGCGCTCGGTCTTGAGCGCACAGCCGTAGTCTTCAAAGAATTTCTTTGCGTCTGCGGGCGAAAAGCCCGCGAGGGCGCTGTAGAGAAAGCGCGGGTTCGTCGGGACGCTTTGCAGCACATCCTGCCACGGGCAGTCGTTTGTGACGTTGCAGCGGCCCTTGCCGGTGATGAGAAGCTTTTTGCCGAGCCGGCCGTTCTGCTCCAGCAGCGTCACCTGCGCGCCCGCCTGCGCGGCCATACCGGCGGCCATCATGCCCGCCGCGCCGCCGCCGATGACCAGTAGATCTGTCATGCGTTCTCCCTTCGTTTGTCAGTTTTTCTCGGTCTGCCGTACAAAAGCAGCCCGGCAAATGCGTACAGGACCAACAGCGGATGCACCGTTGCCAGGTACATCGTGCTGGTACCGATGCCGAAGCTGGACACCTCCACAAAGGCGATCATAGCACAGCGCAGCAGTGCAATGCCGAAGATGCCGAACAGCAGCAGCCACGGAACCACCGTTTCGGCCGTGTGTTTTTTGCGCAGATTCGTAAAAAGATGTATCAACCGGAACAGCACCGCGCACAGCACGCAGACCGTCAGCACCACGCTGTACACGGCGGTCCATGCCTGCATCACTGCAAACACAGCCTTCTGGTAGGGGCTGTAATAGGGGGTATCCTCCCCCGCCACGGCGGCATTATTGAAACCGCAGTGCAGGTAGCCGGACCAGGCGGCAATATCATCGGTGGTGCCGATGGACCGTAGGTTTTCATAGGGCTGGCACTCCTTAAAGCCCAGCACATGCCAAAAGCCCTTCCAGGTCTCGGCCAGGGTCGCGCCCACGTACTCGGCCTTGATGGGCTGGCTGGTGGCAACCCGCTTGCCGGTGCGGCTGGGCAGGGTGCCCGCGTCACAGGCGGCGTTGATCTTATCGGCCACGTTCTGCCAGTAAGCATCGGCGGTCTGGGCGCTGTCGTAGATGCCCTCAAACTGGGCGGCGCGGCGGATAGCCCAATAGAAGCTGCCCGCGCGGTAGTCGTTCAGGCCGGGGTCGCGGAAGTCGTTCTCCATCTGGGCGTCCTCCTCCAGCCAGTAGGCCAGGGGTTCCAGCTCGGGCACGGCTTCGTAAATTTTGGCGCGGGCATCGGCAGGCACCGACAAGTAGGGCGCGTCGCTGTCGGTATCCACCCGCATCATCGCGCCCATGGCGGCAGCAAAGGAGCCTTCGGAAAAATCCGACAGGGCAAACACGCCGTAGTGGCTGTAATTCAGCCCGCAGAAGGTCAGCACCCCCGCCGCCAGCACGGCATACGGGATAGCCTGCGCCGCGCAGCAGAGCCACCGGCGCTTGCCAACCAGCACCACCAGCACGATGATGGTCGCCGCCCCGGCAAAGGGCAGCAGGAACATCCCCGCGTCCTCGCGGTCGAGATAGGCACAAGCCAGCCCCACGCCCGCCGCCAGCAGCCAGGGCCACAGCGGCTTTTGTTTCGCAGTGTAAAACACGGCCCGCAGGGCCATGCCCGCCATGCCCGCAAAGAAAACGAGGCACAGTGCCGGGAAGATGTTGTCCCGGTAAACGCGCAGCGTGTAGGCCGCCCAACCGGAGGGCAAAAACGCCAGCGCCCCAAACAGCCCCAGCGTCAGCACGCGGCCGCAGCCCGGCTCGGCGTTGCGCCACAGCGGCGCAAAGGCAAAGGCCGCCAGCAGCGAAGCTGCGCACCACAGTGCTGCCCCGCTGACCAGATACGGCAGGTGCAGCACATGCAGCAGCGCCAGCCATACCGGGAAGAACATGGCCTTGGAGAGGGTCAGATAATCGTAAGCCCCCAGCCACTCCCCCGCCGTGATGGCCTGCGCCGCGCGGAACATCAGCTCGTCATCCAACGGTGCGCCGCCCACCCAGGTATACGCCTGCTGGAAGCCGGTCAGGCCGCAGCGCAGCAAAACCAGCACGGCCACGCCGCACCAGAAAGCGCGCTTGTTCAGTTGCAAGCGGGGATGCTTCATACATTTTACCTCGATGGTTCGTTATTGTTTTGGTGCCATAAAGTAGTATTCGTCCCGCCGGTCGTAGATGCCGGTGGCGGCAATATCCCAGGTGATATAGTCGGCCTTGTCGCCGTACTGTGCCTGCCAGCTGGCAAAGCGGTCGGCGTCGCCGGTCACATACAGGGTGTCCGGGTCCAGCGTGCCGCTGTCCACGGCGGCGCTGGTTTGAGCCGTCCAGTCGATGGTCACGTTCCACGCGCCGGTGTAGGTGTTCACATCGTACCCGTTGGTGACCATGCCGGGATGCCATGCCGCGCAGATGACGTTGCGGGCATGGATGATGTCATCCGCCAGCATCAGCGTGCCGTAGTTATCGCGGCAGTCCACCAGCTCTTGCGGGCAGGGCTGCGGCTTGGCGGCGGTTTCTGCCATAGCAGTGTGCTTTTCAGCGATCATAGCACTCAGGTCAAACAGCTGCACAGCCGCCACCAGCACCAGCACCGCCGGATACAGCGCAGCCTTGCCCACACGGCGCAGCAGCCGCGCCAGCCCCACGATGCAGGCGGTCATCAGCACGTAGTACACAGGGTAGAACATCCGCCCGCTGGCGCGGAAGATGCCGCAGAGTTTCACCAGCCCCTCCGGCAGGGGGATATTCAGCAGTTCCACATCGTCAAAGCAGACGACATTGGTAATGGCGAACAGCGTCATAAACGCCATGCCCAAAATAAGTACAAGATTGCGGCGCAGCAGCCCCGCCAGCGCGGCGCGGCCTGCCTTGCTGCGCACAGCCAACACCACTGCCGCCGCGCACAGCGCGCCCAGCAATGCCAGCATGCCAAAGCCCAGATAATTGAAGCCGTCATACTGCCCGTACAGCTGCGGCCGGGCAGGCAGAATCCGGGACCAGGTGTACCCGCCCACGGAGCTGGGGTTGAACAGCGCGTTTAAATTGAAGGCGAACACGCCGTAATTTTCCCGGCTGGCGGAGTAGCCGTTGTTCAGCGAACCCAGCACCACGCCCGCCGCATATCCGGCCGCGCAGGTGCCCAAAAACAGCCCGCAGGGGGCCAGCAGTTTGCGGGTGTGCAGGGCGTTTTCCACCGCCAGCAGCAACGCAAAGATGGCCGCCATCGGCAAAAAGTAGGGCGTAATGCCCACGCCCAGTGCCGTCAGCAGCCAGAACACCGGCATAAAGCAGCGTTGCTCCCGCCGGCCACGCAGGTAGGCATACAGCGCAAACAGCACAATGTAATGGGAGGAAAGCGCCACATGGCGGAACGCCCGCTCGATCAGGATGGGCGAAAACGCAAACAGCGCCGTGCCCGCCGCAAGCGGCAGCAAATCGTACAGGAACAGCCCCAGCACCAGCGCCGCGGCCATGCCCTGCAAAATAAAGGCGGCCAGCTCATACAGCCCGAACCACTGGAACTGCGCTGGCAGCACCGGGGCCAGCAGCTTAAACAGTACCGACACCCAGGGCAGCGAATCGGTAAAGGAGATGTTTACCCCCGTCCCCGCCGGGTAGGCCAGGGCATCGGCCTGGGCCAGCGGGAACTGCCAGCTGCTGTTGCGGAACCCCAGCCACCCGGCGTAATGCTGGTGGATGTCGGTCTCGTCGTAGCCGTACCAGATCCAGGCATCGTTGACGGGGTCCAGCGGCGCGGTGCCGTACAAACACAAAAACGCCGCCAGTCCCAACAAGGCCCCCAGCAACAGCAGGGCCCAGGTTTTCTGTTTTTTCTGCAATGCCTGCATAGATGCTCCCATTTACTTTTGCAGCTTCTCGATGCTTTCCACGAGGTATTTTTGCTGTTTGAACGTCAATTCCAACAGCAGCGAGAGGTACTTGACCACGATGGCCAGCACGGCAAACAGCCCGGCAAAGCCCACGGTGATCACAAACATGGTGGTAGTCCAGCCCGCCACCGGGTGGCCTGTGGCGAAGATGACCAGCGTATACACCAGTTCCGCCAATGCCAGTGCCAGCATAAACAGGGTAATGCCCACGCTGGCCTTGAACCCGGCATCGGTGTACAGTGCCAGGCTGTCGATGGCCAGGTTGAAGCGGTGGGGCGCACCGGCCCCCACCCTGCCGTCAAATTCCAGGTCGGTCATTTTTAAGCCGCAGGCCGCATAGGCCGCCTTGCGGTAGGGCAGGTGGGCGCTGCTGGCATGCACACGGTTGATGGCCCGCCGGGTGACCAGCCGGAACGCATCGGTGCGCAGCTGGTAATTGCTGTGGGAATTCGCGTTGAAAATGCGGTAAAACAGCCCGCTGCGGGTCGCCTTAGGGCAGACCGAAACGATGTCGCTGCCCTGCAGCGCCGTGCGGTACGCGTCAAAGATCATGGCCGCCGGGTAGCACAGCTCGGTGGAGTCAAACTCGTACACATAGTCGCCGATGCTGGCATCCAGGCCCGCGTTCATGGCGTTTTCCAGGCCGTGATACAGGCTCATATGCAAAATCGTCAGCGGGGCGGCCTGGTCTTTGCCCCAGGCGCGCAGGCGCTCCACGGTGTCATCGGTGCAGGCGTCATCCACCACTACCAGTTCATACTGGGCGAAGTGGCTGTCCAGCTCCGCCGCCACCGCGCGGCAGAACTCCACCGCGCGGGTCCCGTCGTTATGGAGGTAGACCACGGCGGAGATAAAGTTTTTTTCCTTATTGTTGATACTACTCACAGTTCCAGCACCTCGTCCAAATCATAGACTGTGTTGATCTTGCCGGACAGCACGCTGACCAGCTTCGGCTCGTCACACATCACACGCACCACCGTGGGGCGGGAGTCGTCCACCTCGCTGGCCTTTAAGATCGGTTTCATGCTGAAAAGGCTGCTGTGGTAGGCAAAGCCATATTCCTCTTTTAAATATTTGCGGGCCAGCTGGCTCATGTAGGGCCAGGCACTGGCGGGCTTGGCCGGGCACTCATTGCAGTTGTACAGGTCGCCCGGCTTGCACACCCCGCCGCACGCCTGCTGGCAGGGGAAGGTCGCCACGCTGTCGTAGCTGGTCTCGTGGGGGGTAAAGGTCACGCTGGTCAGGCTGTGCAGACCGGTCTGGCCAAAGGGCATCAGGCTGAAGAACGGCCCGTCCATCACGGTGATGCCGGTGTTCTTCAGGTTTTCGTCCACAGTGCACAAAATGATCTCGCACTTTTCGTACTTAATGCCGAAAGGCGGCAGGCCCAGCATGGCGTGCACATCGTTCACGCCCGCGTAGGTGGCGTTGAGCAGGTAGGGCGCTTCGGCGGTAATGTCCCCCGCCGTCACGCGCCAAACATTACCCGCCTTCTCGATGCGGTCGGGCTTGTGGCTATAAGCCACTTCCACGTTGGGAAGCCGGGCCAGCTGCTCCAAAAACCAGCGCTTGAGCACTTGGGCGTCGTAGGTGTATTCGGTGGTCAAAAACGCGCCGTCACACAGGCCGTGGTTAAAGTACCGTTCCGGCGGCACATCGTCGCAGCGGATGCCCGCCGCGCGGCAGAACTGTCGGAACTCGGCCGCATTCGTCCAGGAAAAATGGGCACTGGTGGCGTAGACCTGGTCAAACTCGGTATGCAGGCAAAAGCCATAATCCCGGCAGAACCGCTCAAAATAATGGGCAGATTTGATGGCCGTGGAGTAGCTGCGGGGGTAGTGGTAGCCCATATGCACCCGCGCCTGGTTGATGTAGGTTGCCCGCATAAAGGGCGCGGGGTCACGCTCCAGCACCAGCACCCGCTGCCCTGCCGCACCGCACTTTTGCGCCGCATACAGCCCATACAGGCCCGCACCAAGGATGATTTTATCGTAGGTCATGGCGTTTTCCTTTGTTCTGCCGTTTTTATTTCACGGGTTATATTTTCCTGCCAGGGCTTTCAGCAGGACCTGCATCAGGTCGCTGTTGCCTTTAAAGCCGTTGATCTTGGTGGGGGTCTTGCCGGTGGCGGGGTAGGCGCGGGTCACGGGGACCTCGCAGGCCTTCATGCCCAACTGCGTGGCGCGGATGCTCAGATACGCCAGCAGCTCGTACCCCATAAACACGTCCCGCAGGGGGCGCACCTCGGGGTGGGTCAGATACTCGCGGCTGTAGGCGCGGTAGGCGTTGGTGGTATCGGTGAACCACCGGTGCGCCCCCAGGCTGATGAGCGGCGCATGCACCAGCCGCACGGCGGCGTAGCGCACCGGCGGGGTGTTGACGGCGTGGCCGCCGCGGATGAAGCGGCTGCCCTGCACAAAGTCATAGCCCGCCTGCAATTTCTCGATGAATTTATGCACGTCCTCGATGGAATCCTTGTTATTGCCATCGATGGTCAGCACGCCCTTGTAGCCGCGGTTCAGGGCAAAGTAGATGCCCATGCGCAGCTGTGCCCCCTGCTTGCCGGGGCCGGTCTTGGTCAACAGCGTGTTGACGCCGTACAGCTGCAGGGTGTCCAGCTTCATGCTGGCGTCGGTGGAGCCGCCGTCGCAGATGACAATGTCGCACAGGGTGTCCACCCCGGCGGTCTGGGCGCGGCCCAGCTCGGTCAAAATGCGCGCCCCCTCGTTGATAACGGGGATCAGCAGGCAGTATTCACTGCGCTTGGGCAGCAGCTCGGCGGCGCGGTAATCAGGCACGCCCTGCAACGCCTTGCGTTCATATTCGATCATTGGAACACCTCCGCCACATAGTCCAGCGTCCGCTTTACGGTATCCAAGTCGGTGCGGGCCATCTCCACCGAAACAAAGCCCCGGTAGCCCACCGCGCCCAGCAGCAGGGCCAGCTCTTTATGCGCGGGGCGCTTCTGGATGGGGGCCAGGCCCGGTTCGCTGATATGCACATGGCTGACGTACTTTAGGTCATCCACAAAATTCTGCAGCTTTTCACCCTGGGCCAGCATGGTGGACAGGTCCAGGTTGACGGCCAGGCCGGGGTTATCCAGCCGCTTGACAAGGCTGAACGCCTCGGCGGTGCCGTTTAAGTAGTTGGTATACATCGGGGGATTAGCCTCGATGGCCAGGCGCACGCCGTACCGCGCGGCCAGGTTGCCTGCCTGCATAAAGAAGGCTTCGGCGGCAGCATCGCTGTCACCCAGGGCGCGCATGCGGTTTTTGGGGCAGCCGAACACCAGCGACGGGCAGTTCAGGCTGTGGGCAAACTGGAATGCCTCGGCGGTATAATCCAGCAAGTGCTCGGCGTCCGCCGGGTTAAAAATGTTGCCGGTCTGGCCGTACCAGATGCTTTGCATGCTGGGCACCGAGAAGCCCCACTGGTTTTTGAGATACCCGCCAAACAGCAGCGCGCTGGTCAGGTTTTCGTAGGGCATCTCCGGGAAGATGCGGGTCGGCGCGATCTCCAGTCCGGTAAAACCGGCCTGCTGCATGGCGGTGTAGACCGCCTCGTCGTCCTCCTTATGCCAGGCAATGTTGGAGATCGCCAGCTGATAGTTTGCCATCCTCAATCCCTCCACTCACGCAGGAAATGCGTAACATCGTCAAGTTCTTCTTCTTTGGTACACAGGTAGTCCCCGCTGCCGCCCAAAACGGCGGCATAACGGCTGCGCAGGTCGTAGTCAAACGGGGACTTGGGCAGTTCATTGGTCCAATCGGCATTGCCGGTCACGGCGGTGTAGACCTCGGCGGCCGAGATGGGCGGTGTGCAAAGGTGCAGCATCGTCAGCCCGGCGGCGCGGGCGGTCTCGATGTCCTGCCACAGGCGGCCCAGGTTGTAGAACTGGTAGCGGCTGCGGGAATCGGTAAACGCCAGGGCGTTGAAATCATTGCCCGCGAAAAATTCTTTTAATGCTGTTTTATCGGCGGTGCCGTTCAGCTTGTAAAAGCCGTTGTCGGCCAGGGTATAGCCGGTTTTTACCAGCAAAGATTTAGCCGCCAGTTCGTTGTATTTTTCCGGTTTGAGCATAGCCGGGGTGATGGTGTGCAGATCAAACAGGAAGTTTTTCTTCAACCCTGCACCATACAACGCGGGCAGGCGCACGATGAGGGCATCGTTAAAATCCTCCCGCACCCACTGCTCCAGCTGCAGGCGATTGCGGCCATAGGCAGGCAGGCCGTCGGTATCGGGGGCATCGTCCTCACAGCGGCCGCGGCTGTCGGCAAACACGGCAATGCTGGAAATAAGCACCAGGGATTTTGGTGCAATTTTGCGCAGGTTTTCCCGGGCAGTGCGCATAACTTCCATGTCCGCTTCCGGGTCAGCGTTGGCCAAAAACATGGCCGCCGGCACGCCCGCATAGACGCAAAGGTCCGGCTGTGTGCCGTACTGGGCGGCAATATCGCTGCTATGGCACACCGCGGCAAACGTATGTTTTGCCCGCAGGTTGCCCCCCACAAAGCCCGTAGACCCCACCAGCAGATCCCTGTACATGCGCAATTCCCCTTTTACATATTGATACAGAATATATTATACCGTATCAGGGGCAAAAAAGCAACCAAAGCAAAAGGGAGAGACCGAAGCCTCTCCCTGCACTGTACCTCTATATACTTTTCTCTTACTTTTCCGCGCGCTTCATATATTCCTCAATGATCTTCAGCCCAACCTTGCCGGATTTTTCCGGGTGAAACTGGCATCCCACAACGCTGCCATGCGCTGCGGCGGCGCAAACTGCCCGGCCGCCGTACACGGTGTCGGCCAGACGGTCCGCCTCATCGGCGGGCTTCGCCTCGTAGCTGTGGATGAAATAGCACTCCTCGCCGGGCGTCACCCCGGCCAGCACGGTGCCGGCAAAATCGGTGCGTCCGCCCGCCGGGTTCAGCGGGTCCCAGCTGATATGCGGTACCTTCTGCGGGCGGCCCTGCACATCGGTGGAAGGAATCCGCACCACGCGGCCGGGAATCAGCCCCAGGCCCTTGTGCAGGCCGAACTCCTCGGATTCGTCAAACAACATCTGCATGCCCAGGCAGATGCCCAGCAGCGGCGTGCCTGCGGCGGCTTTCTGGCGGATCGGCTCGATCAGCCCCAGCTTTTCCAGCCCGGCCATGCCGTCCTTGAACGCACCCACGCCGGGCAATACCAGCGCATCGGCGGCCAGCACATCCTCGGCCTTGCCGGTCACCAGGGTTTCGGCGCCAAAATGGGCAAAGGCGTGCTGCACGCTCAACAGGTTCGACAGGCCATAGTCGATGATCGTCACCTTTTTCATACGTGGCGCACCTCCACTCCCCCGGCGCGGATGTCCTCTTTCAGTTCCGCCACCGTCTCTTTTTTGTAGTGCAGCACCGCCGCGCAGGCCACGGCGTCCGCCCCGGCGTTGGCACCGTCCACAATGTCATCACCGCAGCCCACGCCGCCGCCGCAGATGACCGGAATGCTGACCGCCTTGGTCACGGCCTCGATCAGCTCCAGATCCATGCCGCGCTGCAGGCCCTCGTTGTCCACGCTCATCAGCAAAATTTCGCCTGCGCCCAGCGCTTCGCCGCGTTTGGCCCACTCCACCACATCGTAGCCGGAGTGTGCCCGGCCGTTGTCGTAGTAAGCCTCCCACTTGCCGGGCCAGGTGCGGCTGCGCTTGGCCTGGATGGACAGCACCATGCACTGGCTGCCGAACGCCTCGGCCACCTCGGTAATCAGCTCCGGCCTTTTAATGGCCGCCGTGTTGATGGCGACCTTATCCGCACCCATGGCCAGAATATGGCGCACATCCTCCACACTGCGCAGGCCGCCGCCCACGCAGACCGGGATATAGACATCGTCCACGGTTTTGCGCACGATGTCGCTCAAATTATTGCGGTTGTAAAGGCTGGCCACGATGTCGATGTAGAGCAGTTCATCGATGCCCTGCTCGTAATATTCTTTGGCGAACCGGTTGGGGTCACCCAGCTTGCGCAGTCCCTCCAGCTGGATGCCCTTGACCAGGTTGGTGTCCTTGACATCCAGCCGGGCAATCAGGCGTATTTTCTTTCCCATAACAGCCGCTCCTTATACTTCGTGGTGGGTGCCGCGCGGGTCGCCCCACAGTACCTCGCTATCGCCCTCGTAGGGGGTGTAGCGCAGCTTCCACATATTGTCCTCCCACTTCCACAGATGCGGCGAGCGGAAACGGTCGGCCAGGTGCATAAAGTATTCGCGGTCCATCTTGGGCTGCTCAAACAGCTGGCTGGCCCAGGGGAAATGCTGGCGGTCCAGCGACAAATACTGGAAGATCTCCTTCTCAAAGCGGTCCGGGTACTCGCCGTCAAACTTCTTGCACAGCGCCTTGCCCTCGTCCAGGGTGATCTCCTCGTTGCGGATCTCCTGGGCGGCATCGTAGGTGGTGCGGCCGATGCCGTACTTGATGTAGGTGGTGTAATAGAAGAAGTCATCGATCTTGTCATCGATGGAGTTGTACTTGGAGTAGGTGCCCTGGGTGCGCTCCGGCGCAGGTCGGAAGCCGCCGTGCTCGACGCTGTAGTAGTAGGCACCCTGGGGATGCCACTTCTCATAATAGCCCAAATACCGCACCTGGATATGGTTTTTCTCCAGGTTGGAGGTCTCGCTGGGCAGGTAGATCGCCAGATCCGCCTTGTCCACCTTGTAGTCCTCCTCCAGCTGGCGCAGGCTGACGCCGCCCAGATAGATATGGTCGTAGTCATTGACGGCAAAGAAATGCTCGTCACGCAGGGCCGAGTTGTTGTCGGCAATGGGGTTGCCGAACTCGGCCTCGTTCTCACCGTAGAACACCAGCGGGATGCCGAACTTGGCGGCCATCTTGGGGGCCAGCTGCTTCTGCCCCAGAATAAACGGCTGGAACGGATGGAACAGGTTCTCGGTAGCAAGGCGGGTCAGCAGGCGGTGGGTCATGCCGTTGGGGGTGCACAGGTAGTTGTCAAACCCGGCATGAATCCAGGCCTGCATGTTGTCCCAGCCCCAAGGGGTATAGATATGCGGCGCCCAGGTGACGGTCAGCGGGTGCATGCCGTACTTGTATTTCAGCAGATGGGCGGCGTAAAAGCTGTCCTTGCCGCCGGAACCGGGCACCAGGCAGTCGTAGCTGCCGTCGTTTTTGCGGTACTGGTCGCACAGTTCCCGCAGTTCCTTCTCACGCAGAGCCCAGTCGATCTGGCCGTTGGCCTTGTTATGGCAGGCATGGCAGGCATCGCAGACGCCGTCGTCCTGGATGACCATCGTTTTCTTGATGGACTTGATGGTATGCTCAAACTCGTAGCAGGAGTTGGGCTTTTGGTTGCTCATCACGCACTCTTTGCAAAACTGCACGTGCTTGGGCAGGCCGTAGTAGGCCTCCCGCTGTTCCACCGGCAGGTCCGGTGCGTACTTGCTGTAATCGATTTCCACATAGCGGGGCATCTTTTCCATATTTCTACACTCCCATCGGCAAGATAAAAGAAAAAGGTGCCGTCCGATAGCAATGCTATCAGACGGCACCTTTGCCGTTTGTGGACATTATAGCACAGGTGCGGCGGTTATGCAAGAGGGCTGTTTATTCTGTCAGTGTTTTCTTTTGGAGGCACGGCGCAGATTCAGGCACAATTTACGCGCGGATCATTTCTCCATCAATAAACACAGCCCGCACCTCGGTCATGACCTCAAAGGGGCTGCCGTCGGTGATGACCACATCCGCATCTTTGCCCACTTCCAGCGAGCCAACACGGTCGGCCACGCCGATGTGCTCAGCAGCGTTCAGCGTGATGGCACGCAGTGCATCGAACGGGTCCATGCCCGCTTTGACAGCCATACCGGCACACAGCGGCAGATACTGCTGGGGGATGACCGAGTTGTCGGTGATGATGGAGACATGGCAGCCTGCCTTGGCCAGCATGCCGGGGGTCGCCCAGGATTTATTCTGCAGTTCAAACTTGCTGGCAAAGGTCAGGCTGGGGCCGACGGCCATCGGCACGTTAGCCTCTTTCGCCAGTTCGTCCACGATCAAGTGGCCCTCGGTGACGTGCTCCAGCGTCAGTCGCAGGCCGAACTCGTGGGCGATGCGCAGCGCGGTGAAGATGTCGTTGGCCTGGTGGGCGTGGGCTTTCAGGGGGATGGTGCCGTCCAGCACCGGCAGCAGAGCTTCCAGCTTTTGGTTGTAGGCAGGCATCTTGGTCACGTCGCCGTTGGCCGCCTGCTTGCGGGCGCCGTAGTCCCTGGCCTGGTTCAGCGCCCCGCGCAGGAACGCCGCCGTGGACATGCGGGTGGAGTCGCACTTGTCGCGGTAGCAGCGCTTGGGGTTCTCGCCAAAGGCGCACTTCATGGCCACGGGGTCCTTCACGATCATGTTGTCCACACGGTCGCCGATGGTTTTCATGGCCAAAAAGGTGCCGCCCAGCACGTTGGCGCTGCCCGGGCCGGTGCACACGCAGGTCACACCGGCTTTGCGGGCGTGGGCCAGGCTGGGGTCGCGGGGGTTGATGCCGTCGATGGCGCGCAGCTGCGGCGTCCAGATGTCGTTCATCTCGTTGTAGTCGCAGCCCTCGTACCCGATGCCGTAGCCGTCCAGGCCGATGTGGGTGTGGGCGTCCACAAACCCGGGAAATACCTGCAGACCCGCCGCGTCGAACACCTCGGCGTCAGCGGTGGCGTCCAGATTTTCGCCAATGGCAGCAATTTTGCCGCCCGCCAGCAGCAGATCGACCTTGCGGGGTTCGCGGTGTACCGCGTCCTGCACCAGACCGCCGCGGATCAGGATGGTTTTTGTTTGCATAATTTGCCTCCGTTACACCGCAGGGGCGTATTCTATATCCGCCCGCAGAGCTTTGCCTACTCCACGGGCGGATATGGAATCCGCCCCTACGGTCAAATTTTATCTCTTACACAGTAAAATCCAGGCAGGTGCGCACCGCGGTGTAGGGACGCACTTTGCCATCGGCTACAGCCACATGGGCCGGGTGGACGGCATAGCCTTTCAGGGCCGCCTCATCGGTAAAGGCCGTGTCCAACATCAGGTCCGCATTGGCAGAGCTGGGCAGCGCATCGGTGTAAACGTGCACTTCCAGCAGCCCCGGAATCTGCCCGGCCAGCCCTTCCAGCCCGGCCTTGATGCCCGCCTTAACAGCGGTCTGTTCGGCCTCGGGCCGGGGAAGGGCTGGCTCAAATACGTCGCGGCGTCAGACACCGATCTGGTCTTCGCCTTCGTCTCGGAGGAATGGGGCCTCATCATGGCGGTTCTGATGGTCGCGTGCATTGTCATTCTCGCCTGCTTCGTCGTGCGCTCCGCGCCCGCGGGCAGAAGCTGCTTTTATACCATCGGCGCCTGCGCGGCCGTGACGGTCATGGTCACGCAGACGATCCTGAACGTGTTCGGCATGGCGGATTTCCTGCCGCTCACGGGCGTGACGTTCCCGTTCGTGTCGAACGGCGGGTCGAGCATGGTCTGTGTCTGGGGCCTGCTGGCCTTTATCAAGGCCGCCGATACCCGGCAGAACGCCTCTGTCGCCATCCGCGTCCCGCACGGCGTCACGCCGCTGCCGGAGGAGCCTGACGCACAGGAGGCTGCTGAGGAACCTGCGGCGGAGGACCCTGACGCCGTCTGGCAGCGTCCTGCCGGAAAGGAGGCGTGCAGATGAAAAAGGTATCGCGCCGCGCGCTGTTCGCGCTGGCTCTGGCCGTTGTGCTTGCCGTGGGGACGCTGGCCTTCTGCGTCAAATACGCGGCAAACGCCGAAAAATGGGTCACGTTTTCCGGCAGTCCGCACGTCTATACCGGCACGAATCTCACCGGCGGCAAAATTTACGACCGCTCCGGCGTGCGCATTCTGAATACAACGGATGGCCGCGTGTACAGTGCCGATGAAGCCGTGCGCGAGGCGACCGTCCATCTGCTGGGCGACCGCTACGGCTATATCAGCGCGCCGCTGCTGGGCAATTTCGCCGAGCAGATGATCGGCTACGATAAAATTACCGGCCTGAACGAAGCATCCAAGGGCACGGCCAGCGCAAGACTCACCATCAGTGCCGAGGTGCAGAAAGCAGCCCTGCAGGCGCTCGGCAGCTATCACGGCGCAGTCGGCGTTTATAACTACAAAACCGGCGAAATTTTGTGCGCCGTGACCAGTCCCAGCTACGACCCCGACAACATCCCCGATATCGCGGGCGACGAGACAGGCGCGTATGACGGCGTGTATCTCAACCGCTTCTTTGACGCGGCCTATACGCCCGGCTCCATTTTTAAACTCGTGACCAGCGCCGCAGCGCTGGAAAAAAGCGCGTCTGCGCAGGCCGGGACCCATACCTGCACCGGGAAAACCATCATCGGCGGACAGGAAATCATCTGTATGTCCAGCCATGGGACGCTTGCCATGCCGGAGGCGCTGGCGCATTCGTGCAACGTCTATTACGGTGAGCTGGCCTCGGCCCTCGGTAAGGACGCTTTGCAGGCGGCCTGCGATAAGCTCGGCCTCAACGGAACGCTCACCTGCGACGGCTATACCGCCCGGTCGACCGTCGATCTGTCAGACGCGGACGACGGCAGCGTCGCCTGGGCCGGAATCGGCCAGTATACCGACCAGATCACGGCGATCCAGTTCCTGCGCTTTATGGGCGTGATCGCGAACGGCGGAGAGGCGGCGGAGCCGTATCTCATGCAGAAAATTTCCCGCGCGGGCCAGACGGTCTATGAAGCGGAAACGAAGACGACCGGGCGGCTGTTGTCCGAAGAAACAGCCGAAGCGCTGGGCAGCATGATGCGCGGCGCGGTCGTGAACCAGTACGGCGCGTGGCAGTTCGGCTCTTTGACGGTCTGCGCCAAGTCCGGCACGGCGGAGCGCGAAAACGGCCCGGCAGACGCGATGTTCGCGGGCTTCGTGGAGGATGAGGCATATCCGCTCGCGTTCGTCGTCTTCGCCGAACGCGGCGGCTCCGGCAGCCAGACAGCCGTGCCCATCGCCGCAAAGGTCCTTGCCGCGTGCAAGACCATGCTGGATACCCCGAACCCGAACGGTTGAGCGCTTGGACAGCCGGCAGGCGCGAAAAGCAGTCGTCCGCCGGCAAATCCATGCAGCCACATAAAGTATAAACGTAGGAGAATCCCACTATGACTGATTTCCACACGCTGATCGACAGCTATCAGAACTGCGCCTGCGGGCAGGCGCATGAATGTGCCATCCGGGATATCGAGATTGGCAGCGGGCTTGTGTCCGAGGCCGGCGAGATCCTGAAGAAAAACGGCTTTGGCCCCCGGCTCCTGCTGGCGGCGGACGAGCAGACGCTTGCCGCTGCGGACGGCATTGAGGCTTCCCTTTCCGGCTTTACCGTCCTGCGCCATATCTGGCCGTCCATCCGCGTCGCGACCATGCAGGACGTGGAGAAGATCGAGGGGTATTTTGACCGCGTGGACGGCGTGCTTGCCGTCGGCACGGGGTCTGTCCATGACCCGTGCAGGCTTGCCTGTGCGCGGCATAACGTGCCGCTGTGCCTGTTCGCAACAGCCCCCTCGATGGACGGCTTCGCGTCCTATTCCGCGCCCATTGTCAACGGCAATTTCAAGATCACCTATCCCGCAAAATGCCCCGAGGTCATCATCGGCGACACGAAAATTCTCGCGGACGCTCCGGCAGAGCTTAAATCCGCGGGCTTCGGCGATATGATCTCGAAATATATCGCGCTCATCGACTGGCAGGTATCGAATCTTCTGACCGGGGAATCCTATTGTGAGCGCGTCGCCGCCCTGACGCGGCGGGCGACCGACCAGATCTTCGCTATGGCCGGGAGCGTGACGAAACGTGACGAAAAAACGGCGGCGGCGATCTTCGAATCGCTGCTTCTGACCGGTATCGCGATGAGCTTCACCAAGACCTCCCGCCCCGGCAGCGGCACGGAGCATATCATGGCCCATTTCTGGGAGTGCATGGAGCTGCTGGACGGCAAAACGCCCAATTACCACGGCGAGGACGTCGGCGTGACGACGCTCATCATGCTCCGGTATTACGAAGCACTCTCCCGTCTGCCGCAGGTCACGGCCCATCCGGAGGTCTGCAATTGGGATGAGATCTACCGCATCTACGGCCCATTGGCCCCGGATGTCCAGAAGCTCAACACCCCGGACACCATCACAGACGGCATCACCCCCCGCCGCATCGAAGCCTGCTGGCCAGAGATCCGCCGGATCGTGCAGTCCGTGCCGTCCTATGACGCCTGCCTTGCCGCCATGCGGCAGGCCGGGTGCAAAACAACGATCGGGGAGGTCGGCAAAGCGCCGGACTTCGTCGAGATCAGCTTCCGCTTCCACCCGTATATGCGCCGCAGGCTGTCATTGAAGCGTGTGAGCCATATGCTGGATCTGCCGGAACCGCTTTTCTGAACAGATACGCCGAAAAGGAGCGCAGAACCATGGAAAATTACGATGAAAAGATGAACTACAGCTTTGAACCCGCGCCCGAGGAGCCGTCCCGGCCGCCGCTGGAGCAGGCCAAGGAGGAGATCCGGCGCAGCGGCAAGCACACCGGACTCAAGATTGCAGCGCTGCTGGCCGCGGTGGCGATCGTCGCGGGTGTCGGCGGCTCCGTGCTGACGAAGACCATCGACGCCATTGGGCAGAAAAACCTCGCCGAGCAGGAAAAGAATGCCTCTGTCGGTGCCATGGCCGAGCAGCCCGTAGAGCAGGAGCAGCCCGCAGCGCCGGAATCGCAGAGCAATGCCGCCTACCGGCTCGAACGGACGCCCCTGCCGGAAACGCTCAAGTCCAACGAGGGCGACAAGACGCTTACACCGGCGCAGGTCTATAAGATGAACATCGGCGCGGTCTGCGGCATTTCCACGCAGGTCACAGCCGACCTCTGGGGCGTGGAAACGACCGGCATATGCACGGGCAGCGGCTTCGTCCTGACGGAGGACGGCTATATCGTCACCAATCACCACGTCGTCGCGGATGCGGACGAGGGGACCGTCGTCGTGCAGTTCTATTCGGGCGAGGAATACCCCGCCGCCATCGTCGGCACGGACAGCATGAACGACGTTGCGCTTCTGAAGATCGAGGCAGAGGGCCTGCAGACCGTCACGGTCGGCGATTCCGACGAGGTCGAGGTCGGCGAGACAGTCGAGGCCATCGGAAATCCGCTGGGCGATCTGACGTTCACCATGACCGCCGGTTACATCAGCGCGCTTGACCGCGAGATCGACGCTGATGGAACACCCATCAACATGCTGCAGACCGACGCGGCTATCAACTCCGGCAACTCCGGCGGGCCGCTGTTCGATATGAACGGCAATATCATCGGCGTTACGACCGCGAAGGTATCCGGAACGACGGAGACGGGCGTGACCATCGAAGGGCTCGGCTTCGCCATTCCCATCAACGACGTGCTGCGCGTGGTGTATGACCTACAGCAATACGGCCGCGTCCGCGGCCGGGCCTATCTCGGCGTCACGCTGCAAAATCTCGACGCGGAGGTTGCGGAAATTTACGGCCTGCCCTCCGGACCGCAGGTCGTGACCGTGACGGAAGGCAGCTGCTCGGAAAAGGCCGGTTTGCAGCCGCACGATATCATTCTGGAATTTGACGGCCGCGAGATCAACGCGTATTCCGATCTTGTCTCCGCACTTTCCAAGCACCGGGCGGGCGACACCGTCAAGCTGAAGCTCTACCGCGCGGGCGCGGAGATCGAGGTCACGCTCACGCTCGACGAGCGGCCCGGCGAGGAGGAGATCAACGAGGCCGAGCAGCAGGCGCAGAACGAGCTGGAAGGCCAGTCCGGGCAGGAGGAAGAACAGGCCGGGGTCAGTTCCGAAGGGGGTGCTTTGGCCTGGGCAGGAGGAGCGTCCACTGGGACAGGGGATAGAAAGGCAAACAAAAAGGACACACCGAAGTGTGTCCTTTTTGCGTCTACGTGAGGTACATG